>Ga0326727_10001220_pt1 | contig 97777 bp, 75 predicted proteins | sample MB2enrmetagenome_FD_207643 | JGI IMG/M metagenome (GOLD analysis project Ga0326727, IMG submission 207643) | Lab enriched peat soil microbial communities from McLean, Ithaca, NY, United States - MB29MY | ecosystem: Environmental > Terrestrial > Soil > Wetlands > Peat | place: USA: New York... | reverse complement strand
ACCGCAACCCGCGCCTTGAACTTTGAGCTGTACTGTTTCCTCGTCGTCGTCATCGACCTCTCCTTCGTCAACGACTCCGTCGAAATCTTAGCTTATTGCCTGGTCTGAAATCTGGGGACCACTATAGGAGTGACGGTATACTTCGGGCTCGGTCCGGCAATCAGATACGTATTAAAATAGTACTCCCCTGGCGGAATATTGCCGGACGGCCCATCGTAGAAGGTGTAAGGCACGTTGGGGCCGCTGGGGCTAAACAGCTCGGTCGGTTGCGGCAGCGAGGCTGGAGACGTGTATCCCTCGATGACGTAGTCCAAGTGGCCAGACCACTGATTCCCATTGAGGGTTGCGTTCACGGTGATGCTGGGTGGGGTTCCGGTGAGTTGCCCGGAGAGTTCGTTCGCAACCAGACTGGGCGCAGGTGTCTGCGCAAGACAGGGTATCTGGTGGATGAACCCGCAAGTCAGATCCACTCCGAAGACAAACCCCTGGGTATTCGACAGGTCGTTCGGAATGTCAAGGTAGGTCGCGACCTTTGGCGCCACCGAGTGAATGCTTTGCTCCGGGGCAGTCACGACCCCGTCATCCTCTTCTTCGAACGCGAACGGAGCCGCGACTGCGAACAGTCCAGGGGCAGTGAAATCTTGAATCGCGGAAATCGGAACGCCGTTTATTGGCGCGGTTATTGGCGGGGCCTGTGGCAGAAATGGACTGTTGAGAGCCTGAATCGCGGGGCTGCCGGTTTCCAGGTCGTGCACGTTGACGCCGCCTTGAGCGACACAGTTGTTGAATAGGCTGACGACGAGCTGCTCGCCAGAAAAGACCCAGTGCAAGGGATCATCCACTCTGTCGAATGGGTTGGACAAAACATCGGCTATGAATCCCTGTATGTTCGCGGTCGCTGCGCCTGAATGGGGTGTATCCAGTGTGATGAGCTTCGCAATATCTTGCGTGTACGCGGTCACTGGCTCGTTGTAGGGGTCGGCGAGGCCCTCTATGTATGCGCGCGTATCCAGGCCTCCCAAGCTGTGGGCCACGACGATGACATCCTTCACATGGGTGATTGTGGTGATTGCGCCGATGACCTGCGCAAGCTCGTCCGCCTTCTTGAAGAGGGAGACATTGGCGACAGCAATAGTGTCAATCGTATTGAAGTAGCCCGGAAGCGAGGATCCGTCCCAGAAGTTGATCACGAAGAACCGCGCCTCCTGGGGTGTATTGCCGACCAGAACCTGTCCGCTCGGCCAACTCCGAACCTGAACGCCATCGTAGTAGACGTAGGTCAAGCCCCGCTTCGGGTATAAGTCCGGGAACTGGTTCGCGTAGGCAACGACCTGCGACACCATGGATGTCGGGTCGGAGACGTCTCCCCAACTTGATCCGACGTCGCAGAGGCCATGCACGAAGAGAATCGGGCGCCCGACAGCGGGCGCGGACTGAGCAAACGCCGGCAAAGCCGAAACGAGCAAGCCGAGCAGCAGCGCTTTGAAGATCCATCCCGCAAGCGGGCGATTGGATGTCCTTGGAGTTGGTCGTTGTCCTGGCTGTACCACTTCTGTGCTGTTCATGAGAGTTCTGTCACTTCATGCCGCTGGAGCGCTCGCTCGCAAGCCCGGATCGAGCCGGGACTCCGATTTGAGACCCCAGTGTCCCGTTCAGTGTACACCCAGCCGCCGTGCATCGACCGGGCCCGGCAGGTACCAGGCGGAATACGTACTGGGAGTACGGGGCTAAGTCGAATCCCGGCTCCCCCACCCCCTGAAAGGCTTGCTTCCCTGGCGGCATTTCCCGGTTAGCCACCGTGCCAACCGGTGGAAGGAGCTTCCATGAAACGCCGCGTTTTCCCCATCGCCCTCTGCGCCCTGCTGTTCGGGGCGCTACGCAGCCAGTCGCAGACGCAATACCCACCATACCCGCCGCACCCCGTCCCGCCGCCATATTCTCCGCCGCCGCCGCCGGTCAGGCCCATGCCCCCGGCGGATCCCATGGAGCCGGTTCCCTTCCGGTCCCCGAATGGCCGGATTGTGGGCTGGAGGGTCGCCATCCCCGGCGCCCGCCCGCTGGCTACTCCCGCCATCGCCGAAGGCAGGCTGTACCTGGGCGGCGGCTTCGGAAGCCACGAGTTCTACGCTTTGGACGCCCGCAGCGGCCGCCGCGTGTGGACCTATCACACCGCCGATGACGGGCCCACCGCGGCCGTGGTGGAAGACGGGCTGGTGGCCTTCAACACCGAGAGCTGCGAGTTGGAAATCCTTTCCACGGGCGGCCGGCCGCTGTGGAAAAGGTGGCTGGGCGACCCGCTCATGAGCATGCCCGCCATGGCGGGCGGCCGCGTCTACATGGCCTTCCCCGATTCGCGCGGCCGCGGCACCTATTACCTGGCGGCTTTCGACCTGCGCGGCGGCGACGAGATCTGGCGCACCGCGCTGCCCGGCGAGATCATCACCGCGCCGGTGATCGAAGGCGACCGCATCTACGCCGCCACGGTGGGCGGCATGATGCTGGCGCTCAACCGCCGCGACGGCTCCCCGATCTGGGAAGAGGCGCGCAACGCCACCTCCGCGCCCGCCATCTGGAACGAGCGGGCCTTCTTCAGCCGCCGCGACGCCACCCAGGTGCGCGTAGGGAACTCCATGGCTACCCAGCAGGTCGAGGTTCAGGCCTCCAAGGGAACCGCGGCGGCGGCCGCTCCCGCGGTGGACTTGCCGGCCACCCAGCGCAACGCCGATTACCTGGACTACGCCAAACGCTCCCAAAGCCCCGCCGAAGCGCGCAGCCAGGCCTACGACGCGGCCGTGGGATTCGCCGGCGCCAACAAAGGCTCGGCCCTGATGGCCCCGGCGGCGGCCAACCTCGGGCAGGACAGCGTGCATGGCATCTGGTCCTACCAGGGCTCCAAGCCCTTCGTGGTGAACGGCCGCCTGTACAGCTCCATGGGCGATACCACGCAGTGCGTGGACGCTCCCAGCGGCCGCGTGATCTGGGCGCGCAACCTGCGCGACGCGCGCCGCCCCGGCTACCTGGACGATATCCTGACGCCTCCCGCGGTGGTCAATGGCAAGGTCTTCGTGGGCACGCGTTGGGGCTGGGTGTACGCGCTGAACGCCGAAACCGGCGAAACCATCTGGCAGGTGGACATCGGCGAGCCGGTCTCATTTCAGCCCGCGGTGGCCATGGGCCGGGTTTACGTGGGCACCGACCGGGGCAGCGTCTTCTCGCTCGAAACCGGCGATCCGCGCGACGACGGCTGGACGATGTGGGGCGGGAACGCCCGCCACAACGGCCGCTGAGCGGGCGGGTGGCCGCGCGTCTCAGACGCCCGGCTTACGCAGCATGGCCTGCAATTCCAGCAACTGGAGCTGCACCTGCTTGGTTTCCTTTAGCAACTCCACCTTGGCGTGGCTGATGAAGTACTTCAACAACTCCACCGCGCCCGCGATCAGAAAGAAGAGGATAGTGGTTCCAAGGTAGGCGACCGTGGCGGCGTTGCCGGGTTTTTCCGCCAACCTCCAGCAGAGCATCAGGAGCATGGTGCCCAGCAACACCACCCAGATCCAGATCGCGCCCGCATACCATTTCTGGCGGCGCAGCCCCTTTTCGTTCTTCTCGATCAGGGCCGTAACCTCCTGGCGGTACTCCGCCAGGCGCTCCGGCTGGGGAAGACGCGCCAACAGACCCTCGCGCAAGTTTTCACTGTTTGGTTGCATAGCCACCTCGTAGCAGGAGTTCCTTGATTGCCTTCTTGGCGTGGTAGATGCGGGATTTCACGGTGCCTTCCGGGCAGCCCACCACCGCGGCTACTTCCGCCACCGAGAAATCCTCGAGAAAATGCAGCACCAGCACCTCGCGATGCGGGAGGGCCAACTGGTCGAGCGCCTGGTGGACGGCCGCGGCATCCTCGGGAGAGAAGCCGATCTCGGCGGTTTCGTCGAACCCTTCGGAGTGGGCCTCCTCGGCGCGAACGCGGGAGACCTCCTGGCGGATGCGGTCGATAGAGATTCCGTACGCGATGCGGTACAGCCACGGCCGGAGAGATCCCGGATCCTTCAACTTGCGGATGCCCCGGAACGCCCGGATCCACACTTCCTGCAGTGCGTCGAGGGCCCGCTCCTGGCTGCCCAGCAGCTTGGTTGCGTAGTACAACAGTGGCCGCTCCATGATGCGAACCAGGTCCTCGAAGGCATCCGGTTCACCGTCCTGGCAGCGCAGCGCCAGCCACTCATCCTGCACCCGGGTCGCGGAATCCATCACCTCTACTGTCGAGGGAAACGGGCGCGTGGTTCAAACAAAAAGGGCCTGTCCCAGGCTTTTGTGCAAATTGCACAAAATACGGAGATATAACTGCTTTGTTTTCAATAGACCGTGCCGGAGGTTTTGTGCAAAATGCACAAACACCGCGGCAGCAGGGCTGGGGCGCACCACCGGGCGGCTACGCGGCTGGCGGTTTTGGCCGATAAGGTCCATAGGCGCGAGACGCCAACAAGCTCGTGAAAACGGATCGCCAGGGTCTCATTACGGTGGTTTCCCTGTCGGCGCTCTTCGCCGCCGGAATGTTGGGTGGCGCCTACAAGTACTACCAGGAGCAGAGCCGGGCGGTCGAATCCGGCATCGGCGGCCAACTGGCGGCGGTGGCGGACCTGAAGGTCGGCCAGTTCGCCGCCTGGCGCCGGGAGCGCATCGACCAGGCGCAGCTCATCGCCGGCAACCCGCTGCTGCGGCGCGCGGGCGGTTCCCAAACCGACATCGAGAGCTGGCTGGAAAGCCTGGACTATCCCGCCATTACGGTGGTCGACCGAAGCGGCCGCGCGCGCCTTTCGACGGGCGCCAAAGCCAGGCAATCGGAAGCCGACAACCTGGCGCTGGCGGCGGCGGCCTTGCGGTCCGGGCAGGTGGCGGTGGCGGATCTGCACTGGACGTCGCAGGGCGAGATCTCCATGGAAGTGGCGGCGCCGATTTTCGGAATCGCGGGGAGCGGAGCGGACGGGGCGGTGGTGACGCGCATCGATCCCTACCGGTCGCTGTACCCCATGATTCGCCGGTGGCCGGTCCCCAGCCGGACGGGAGAAAGCCTGCTGGTGCGGGAGGGGGACACGGTGATCCTCAACGCGCCTGGCCGCGATGTGCCCCGCGGGCTGCCCGAAATCGGCTCGCCCGATGGGGACTTGCCGGACCGCTCCGGCGGAGGCATCCGGTATTTCACGGACTATCGGGGAAAGCCGGTCCTGGCCGCGGTCAGCCCCATACCGGAAACGCCGCTGCTGATCGTGGCCAAGATGGATGTGCAGGAGATCTACGCATCCCTACGCGACCGCTCGCGCCTGGCGGGCCTGGCCTGGCTGGCTTTGATGGCCGGGTACGGCTTGACTCTCCGGCTGCTGTGGTACGCGCGCAAGAACCGCTTCTACCGGCGGCAGAGCCAGGTGGAAACCGAGCGCCGGGCGCTGGCCGAGCGCTACGCCCAACTGCGGAGCTGCGTCAACGACAGTTTCGTGATGGCGGACGACCGCGGGCGCATCACCGAGGTGAACGACCGGGCGGTGGAAACATACGGCTACACCCACCGGGAACTGCTGGGGATGCCGGTCCGCCAGTTGGCGGACGCGCCGGAATCCGGGCGCGCGGAGGCGATCTGGGGCGGGGTGGAAGCGGGCGGAGCGGGATTGCTGGAGATGGTGCACCGGCGCAAAGACGGCTCCACGTTTCCGGTGGAGGTGAGCGTCCGGGTGGCGGAAGTGGACGGGCGGAGGTTCTGGCAGAGCATCGTCCGGGACATCACCGAACGCAAGCGGGCGGAAACCGAGGTATGCCGGGCCAACCGGGCCCTGCGGGTGCTCTCGGCCTGCAACCAGGCGCTGGTCCACGCCGGAACCGAAGAGCGGTTGCTGCAAGAGATTTGCGAGACGGTGACCGAAACCGGCGGCTATCCGCTGGCGTGGATCGGCTTCGCCCGGAACGATCCGCAAAAGACCGTGCGGGTGGTGGCCGCCTCGGGACGGGCCAAGGCCTATCTCGACGGCATGAGGTTTGTCTGGTTGGAAGAGGGGATTGGCCGCGGACCCACGGGGACGTGTATTCGCACCGGGGCGATCGCGGTCTGCGCCGACACCCAGCAAAGCGCCGATTTCGGGCCGTGGAGGGAGCACGCCGGCCGGTTCGGGTTCCTGTCCCTGATCGCCCTGCCTCTGCGCTGCGGCGGAGCGGTCATCGGGGCATTGACGATCTATGCCGCCGAAGCGGACGCGTTTCTGCCGGAAGAACGGGGGCTGATCGAGGAACTGGCCGGCGACCTGGCTTTCGGCATCGAGGTGCGCCGCAGGGAGTTGGAGCGCGCCCGCGCCGAAGCCGCCCTGCGCCAGTCGGAACTGGAGTTCCGGACGGTTTTCGAAAGCGCCAACGACGCCATCGTCATTTCGGACCTGGAAGGCCGCATCCTGGAGATCAACCATGTGGCTTGCCAGGGGCTCGGCTGCAGCCGGGAGGAACTCCTGGGGATGAACACCAGCGATCTGGATGGCTCGCCAGCGGGCGGGCGCGTCGCGGACCGGAGCCTGGAGGATCTGCTGGCGGGGCAGGTTTTCGAGGCTACGGCCCGTCGCAAGGACGGCTCGCTGGTTCCGGTTGAGGTCAGCGCCCGCGGATTCGAGTTCAAGGGCCAGCCGGCCATTCTGGGAGTGTCGCGGGACATCACCGAGCGGAAGCGGGCGGAAGACGAGACGGCGCTGCGCGCGGCCGAACTGGAGCGCGCCCGGTGGCAGGCGGAGGCGGCCAATCGCGCCAAAAGCGACTTCCTGACTCACATGAGCCACGAGATGCGGACTCCCCTGAACGGCATCGTGGGAATGACCGGCCTGCTGCTGGATGCCGGCCTCACCGGCGAACAGCGGGAGCACGCCGAAATCGTCCGCGATTGCGCCGACACTCTGCTGGGCACGATCAACTCCATCCTGGATCTGTCCAAAATCGAAGCCGGCCGCGTGCAACTGGAGTGTTCCGCCTTCGACCTGGTGGAGTGTCTTACGGAGATCGGCGAGATCATGGCCCCGCAAGCCGGCGCCAAGGGGCTGGCCTACAGGTTCGACGGCGGGGCGGCGCCGCAGTGGGTCTATGGAGACGCCGGCCGCCTGCGGCAGATCGTTCTCAACCTGGTGGCCAACGCGATAAAGTTCACCGAATCGGGGTGGGTGGAGTTGCGGCTGGCGGGTGGGGAAACGGACTCGCCGCAGCCGGTGTTCCGGATTACGGTGGGCGATACCGGAATCGGCATTCCGCCGGAGAAGCTGCCGCTGCTGTTCGGCAGGTTCGCGCAGGTGGACTCCTCGCTGGTGCGAAAGTACGAGGGCGCCGGCCTGGGCCTGGCCATCTCGCAGGAGTTGGCGCGGCTGATGGGCGGCGGGATCGCGGTCTCAAGCGACCCGGGGCGCGGATCGGAATTCACCGTGACGGTGCCCCTGCCGCGGTGCGCGCCGGATGCGGGCGAAGCGGCCGGTCCGCCGCCCACCCTGCGCCCGCGAACGCGCCGCGTGCTGCTGGCCGAGGACAACGCGGTGAACCTGAAGCTGGGCGTGCGGCTGCTGGAGAAGCTGGGCTGCCGCGTGGATGCCGCCGGAAACGGGCGCGAGGCGGTGGAGATGGCCGAGCGCTTCCCCTACGACCTGATCTTCATGGATTGCCGGATGCCGGAGATGGACGGTTACGAGGCCAGCCGGCAGATCCGCTCGCGGCCGCACAACCGGGCGCACGTGCCGATTGTGGCGCTCACCGCGCATGCCGTGAGCGGCGCCCGCGAGGAGTGCCTGGAAGCCGGCATGGACGATTACGTGACCAAGCCGGTGCGGCCGGCCGACCTGGAGCGCATGCTGCTGCGCTGGAGCGCGTGAGCCGCGCCTACTGGAGAGCCTTGAGTTGCTCCCTGGAAAGCCAGGGGTGCTGGTCGCTGGCGTTGCCGGCTCCGCTCTTCAGCCCCGCGCCCGGGCAGCCCGTTGGCCGGGACGCGCTGACGGCCTCCATGTTGTAGCGATAGTTGCCCAGATCGCGAACCAGGAACCAGGTGCGCAGGGGATCGGGCAGGTCTTTCTCGCCGCTCCGGTCGATGTCCAGCCCGATCAGCCAGCGGCCGGGTTTTGCGCCACATCGCACCACGCCGGCATAGTGGGCGAAGAGGAAGTCGCCGTGCAGGCGGTCGTGCCAATCCTTCGTCTCCGCGGCGGACCTGGATTGCATCTCGCTCCAGGGGCGCGTCAGCCACTCTTCGGCGAAATCCTGGGGCTGAAGCGCCACCGGGTCGAGGCGTTGAACGCCCTGGGAGAAGCTGTAGCGGTAGATCCGGGTGCGGTTGTGGACACCGGCGTCTACGCTCCGATCCAGAAGTTCGATAACCAGTTCCTCCGGTTCGAGAACGAACTCCGGGCCATCGTTGTCGATCCAAAGGTTGGGCGTGTCCGCCAGCAGCGGCTCACCGGCGCCATGTTGAAGGTCGAGCTGGTAGACGGAGTACGCCATGCCCATCCAGAAGGACGCGCACTGCGTGGACATGTAGTGTGTCGCCAATAGCCGCCGGCCGTCGGCATCGGGATCGGACAATTCAACCTGCGCGTATTCGAATCCCCCGCTTTTCGGATGGTCCTCGATCGCGCGCGTCCGCCCATCGGCGTCGAAATGGTACAGGTACACGGCTTCGTCCGCGCCGCATTCGACGGTGATGCCGGCGATCACGAATAACGCGTCGGGCAATTCCGGCAGCCGCTTGAATTCCAGGCTCAGGTAGCCGGTGCGCGGCTCCCCGGGCCCGTGCGGCCCGGATGGGGTCGTGCCCGACCCGTCCAGCCGGGCATCGCGCAGGGTACGCTGCAAGGCGGTTTCGAGTGATCGGAATTCGTCCGGCGTCGCGCCCGCCTTCTGCGGCAACTGCGATTCAATCCAGTCGCGCAACGCCAGGTGCAGCGGCGCCAAGGCGGCGGCATTCATGTCCGGGGCGCTTTCTCCCGAGGCCAACGCCTGGATGCGGGCAGCCTCGCGCTTCAGGCGGTCGAACGCGGTCTCCTGTCCGAGGAGCGCGCCGGCGGCCAGCAAGCCTACAAGTAGTCGGCGCATTTCATATGCAATTCTAGCTGAGACGCGCGGCGGCCAGCCCGCCGTAATACCCCTGCGGGTCCAGTTCCACGGCCTTCCGGAAATAGCCGGCGGCGCTGGAGTGATGGATTGCCAGCATGGCCATGCCGGCGCGCCAGTAGAACCCGGCGGCTTCCGGCGCATGTTCGGGGTCCATTTCGCGCTCGCCCGCTTGAATCGCCTGCTCGGATTCGGCGCCGCGGCCGAGCGCCGCCAGGGCCCACGCCTGGTTGCCGCGAATGGCCGCCACGCGCTTCCGGGACCTGGATAACGTGGTGGTCCCGCGGTGGTTCTCAAGCGCCCGCTCCGCGTCCGCCAGCGCCAGCCCCGGATCCTCGCCCTGGAGCAACCGCAATTCGGCGAGGCCGCTGAAAGCCACCGGGCGGGTGGGCGCGATCCCGGCGGCGGTTTCGAAGGCCTGCCTGGCCTCCGGGTAGCGCCCCAGCGCCAAGAGCACGCGGCCCAGCCCCTCCGACCCCATCAACCGGTCGGCGGGCTTGCGCAAAGGCTCGACCAGTTCGCGCAGAATCGGCTCGGCTTCCGCGGCCCGGCCGGAATAGAAAAGCGCCTCGGCGCGCTGGAACCGCAGGAGGCTGGCCAACGACCAGCTTAGAGGCCCGTCGAGCATCTTCAGCGCTTCCGCATAGCGGCGCCGTTTGATTGCGCGCTCCACGCGCATGCTATGCAGCAGGAAATGTGTCGCCAAGAGAAGGCCGACGCCGGGAATAACCGCGGGCCACCAGATACTCATATGTTTTGAATCACGAGTATAGCGAACGCCGGTATCCCGCCGCGCAGGGCCCGGCACAGATCCGAAGCGGGCATGTGTTCATCCGCATTCATCTGTGTCTAAATGGACTTAGTAACCACATGACCGAACAGCCGCGTCACCCGCGCCGCGTAGCGCTCACGGCCGCAGGAGTCCTGGGCCTGCTGGCGATTCTGGCGGCGCAGATGGCCTTGTCCATTCGCCAGGAGTCCCTCACCTGGGATGAAGACGACCACATCTTCGCCGGCTACATGTCCTGGAAGACCGGCGATTTCGGCCTGAACCCCGAGCATCCGCCGCTGGTCAAACTGCTGGCCACCATCCCCCTGTTGCGGATGCCGCTCGAGGTACCCAAGCTCCAGGGGCGCGATTTCAAGATCGAAGCTTTCCTCGACGGCAAGCAGTTTCTCGCCAGGAACGCGACCGATGCCATGCTCTTCCGCGCGCGCACGATGGCGGCGCTGCCGACCGTGCTGATGGCTCTGCTGGTGTTCCTGGCGGCCAGCGAGATGTTCGGTCCCGGCGCCGGGTTCATGGCCCTCGCGCTGGTGGCATTCGATCCCAACCTGCTGGCGCACGGCGCATTCGTCACCACCGACATGGGCGTGTCCTGTTTCCTGTTCGCCTCGGTCTACGCGTTCTGGCGGTACGTTGGCGCCCCGTCGCCGGTGCGCCTGGCGCTGGCGGGCGTTGCCGCGGGCTGCGCGCTGGCCTCCAAGCACACCGGCATTCTGGTGTTCCCCATGCTGCTGCTGCCGGCCGCAATCGAGGTGGCGCGCGTCCGCCAATGGAGGCAGGCCGCGCGCCTCGTGCTGGCGCTGGCGGCCATCGCGGCCATCGCCGTGGCCGTGCTGTGGGCTTCGTACGGGTTCCGCTACCAGGCCCGCCCGGCCGGTTTGGCGATGAATCCGCCGCTCACGGAGTTCGTGGGTGGGTTGAAACCCTTAGGGCGCGGCATGGTTTCGGCCGGCGCGCGCTGGCATCTGCTGCCCGAGTCCTACCTGTTTGGCCTCGCCGACGTGCTGTCCACCGAGGATTTCAGTTCCACCTACATCTTCGGCAGGGTTTACCCGCATGGGGTGTGGTTCTACTTTCCATCGGCCTTCGCCATCAAGTCCACGCTCCCGTTGCTCGTTCTGCTGGCGCTGGCCGTGGTGGCCGTGGCCACCGGCAAGCTGGGCGCGTGGCGCGAGGTGCTGTTCCTGAGCGTGCCAGCGGCGTTCTTCTTCGCCGTGGCCACATGTTCCAGGCTCAACATCGGGGTCCGCCACATTCTCCCGGTCTACGTTTTTCTGAATGTGCTGGCGGGCGCCGCCGCGTGGGCCTTCTTCCGCCGGAGCCGTCGCTGGGCCTGGGCCGTGGGACTACTGCTCGTCTGGCAGGCCACCGCCCCGGCACGCAGTTTCCCCGCGTATCTGGCTTACTCCAACGAACTGTGGGGCGGCCCGTCGAAGACCTACAGGTACCTGACCGACTCCAACGCCGACTGGGGGCAGCAGCTCAAGGCGGTGAAGCGGTACCTGGACGCCCGCCGCGTCACCAGTTGCTGGTTCGGCTACTTCGCGGAGGGCGCCATAGACACCGCTTCCTACGGCATCCCCTGCAAGCCGCTGGTCACGGTCGAGAGCATGTGGCTGAACGAGGAGACGGACGTTCCGCCGGTGATCGATGGGCCGGTGCTGATCAGCGCCGGCACTCTCTCCGGGTACGAGTTCGAATCCGCCGGCCTGAATCCCTACCGCCAGTTCACGTCCCTCCGGCCGGCGGCCATGATCCAGAACGGCGTGCTGGTATTCGAGGGCCGCTTCCAGGTGGCGCGCGCCTGCGCCCTGAGCCATATGCAGAAAGCCGGCAACCGGTTGCGCACGGGAGAGTTGGACGAGGGGCTGGCGGAAGCCCAGGCGGCCGCGGCGGCGGACCCGGGTTTTTTCGGAGCGCAGGTGACACTGGGGGACGCCCTGATGCGGCTCGGGCGGCGCGAGGACGCCCGCGCGGCCTGGCAGACGGCGCTGGCGCTGGCCCGGAAGCTCGAGCCCTCGGTCCGCGACTCCCGCGTGCGCCGCATCGAGCGGAGGCTTGGCGGAAGGTAGCGGATTTGTCCGCCTCGGCGCGGTCGTTCCTTCTCCTTGACAGCCCAGGAAAACGCGCGGTAAACTCCTCCTGGATTAACCAGGAAAGTCATGGACGAACCCGCCGGACTCCTCCCAGGGACATTGGATCTACCGATTCTGAAGGCTGTTTCTCTCGGCCCGTTGCACGGCTATGGAGTTCCGCTGCGCATCCAGCAGGGCTCCCTGTACCCCGCCTCGTACAAGCTTGAGGCTCAGGGGCTGATCTCTTCCGAGTGGGGCGAGAGCGAGAACAAACGGCGCGCCAAGTACTACATCCTCACCGAAGCGGGCCGTGCCCGTTTCGAGCGGGACAGCCGGAGTTGGGTACGGGCGGTGGCCGCCATGTCGGCGGCGCTCGGCGCATAACACAGGTCAACCTCATGCTCTCCCGTATCCGCCCGCTCGACCAGTTGGCGCAGGACCTGCGCTACGCCGCCCGGGGTTTGCGCCGGAAACCGGGCTTCGCCGCCGCCGTGGTGTTGACGTTGGCGTTGGGCACCGGCGCCACCACCGCGGTCTTCAGCGTGGCCGACGAAGCCCTGTTGCGGCCGCTTCCGGTCCCCCACGCGGACCGGTTGGTCAACGTGTTCAGCTTCAATTCGAGAGCCGGGCGTTACGTTTCCAGCTCGCTGGCCGATTTCGAGGAGCTTCGCCGGAGAACCCGCACCATCGACCGGCTCTCGGCCTTCGTGCGCTTCCCGGCCAGCGCGACGGCGCATTCGGTCACCCGGCGCATCGCCATTGAAGCCGTATCGGGAGACTATTTCGCGATGCTGGGCCTGAGCCCGGTTGCCGGCCGCGTACTCTCCGCCACGGACGACTCGCCGGCCGCCGCGCCGATGGCCATGATCCACGAGGATTACTGGCGGCGCAACTTGGGCGCCAGCCCGGACGCCATCGGCCGGACCATCCTTCTGGAAGACCGCCTCTTCACCGTGGTGGGCGTGGTGCCCCATCGGTACCGCGGTCCCAACCTGAACTGGCAGGACCCGCCGCAGGTTTGGATACCTCTCCAGTCGGCCCCCTTGCTGGTGCCGTCGCTGGCCGGCGTCTTTCGCGCCAGGGCGCCGTTCCTGGTGCTGATCGGCCGGCTTCATCCTGGCTGCGCGGTCTCGCGGGCCGCGGCGGAACTCAAGACCGTCGCCGCCGGCCTGGCCGAATCGGAACCGTCCACCAACCGGGATCTGACGGCGGTGGTGCTGGGAGCCACGGACTCCAAGTTCTGGCCGTCGTACCGGGGCGTGGTGGGCCGATCGATTGGCGTTTTCGTGGTGGCGGCGGCGCTGGTGCTGCTGCTCGCCTGCGCCAACATTTCCAATCTGCTGTTGGAACAGGCGATGGCGCGCCGCCGGGAGATCGCGCTTCGCCTGGCGCTGGGAGCGGGCCGCTCGCGGCTGGTGCGGCAGCTCCTCACCGAGAACGTTCTGCTGGCTGTGCCCGGCTGCCTGCTGGGGCTGTCGATCGCCTGCGGGCTGCAGTCGATCCTGCTGAAGGCGCCCAACGCCTTCGGACTTCCGCTGGCGCTGGACCTGAGTTTGAACCCGCGCGTCGGCCTGTTCTCGGCGGCGGCGACTGTGGCGGCCGTGCTCCTGTTCGGCATGGCTCCGGCGCTAAGGGCCGCGCGGCGCGACATTCTGCCATCGCTCAAGAACTCCGGCAACGCCGCTACCGAGGGCGATGGCCGGCTGCGGTGGGGACTGGTGGCCGCGCAGATCGCCTTCTCCATGATCCTTCTGACCAGCGGCGGGCTGTTCGGCAGAAGCCTGCTGCGCGCCTACGCGGTGGATCTTGGCTTCCGCACGGACCACCTGCTGACGGCGGGCTTCCATGTGCAGCCCCAATCGGCGGCGGCCGAGCGGATGCGGCGGGCGCAGGCGGAACTGGTGCGGCGGCTCTCGAATTCGCCCGAAGTGGATTCGGCCGCGCTGGCCGGCGAGAACCTGCTGGGCTCGATCGGGATTTCCGTGCCGGTGAGCGGCGACGCGCCCGCTCCGGTGCAGGCGCGCCTCAACCTGGCCGGCCCCGGGTTTTTCCGCGCCGCGGGGATCGCGATGGCCGCCGGCAGCGGGTTTGAGCGGGATCCGTCCGGCGGCCCCATCGCTCCCGCGGTGGTGAACCGGACGCTGGCGGCGCGGCTGTGGCCGGGCGTGGATCCGGTGGGCCGCGCGTTGCGCGTGCCGGGCGGGACGGCGCAGGTGATCGGGGTGGCGCGCGACGTCCGCAGCGCCTCGGTTTGGGAGGATGCGAAACCGTGCGTCTACCTCCCGATCTCGGCGGCCACGCCCCCGGCCAACGTGCTGATCGTGCGCACGCACAGCGCGCCGGAGCGGTTCATTCCCATGGTGCGCCGGGAGTGGGAACGGCTCGCGCCGGGCGTGCCGCTGGGCGAGTTCCAGACGGGCGACGGCCTGCTGCGCGCCTCGCTCGCGCCCGTGCGGGTAGCCGCCGCGGGGTTGGGGGCGTTCGGGCTGCTGGCGATTCTGCTGGCCTCGCTGGGCCTCTACGGCGCGATGGCCTACTCGGTGAAGCAGCGGACCCGCGAGCTCGCGATCCGCGTCGCCATTGGCGCGGATCCCCAAGCGGTATTGCGGGAGGTGCTGGGGAGATCGCTGGCGCTGGCCGCGGTTGGCGGAGCGGTGGGCGCGGTTGGCAGCTTCGCGGCGGGCCGGATGCTGGCTTCGCAATTGCACGGGATTTCACCCGGCGACGGAGTTACGTACCTGGCCATCGCGATCCTGCTGGCTTTGGTATCGGTGGCCGCCGCTTTGGCGCCCGCTCTGCGCGCTTCGCGGGTCGACCCGGCGGTCGCTTTGCGGAGCGAATAGCTCCGCGTGCGTGGCACGCCTGCGCGGATTCAGGCAGCGAGCACTACTGTTTGTCCGGTTCCTCGCGCACCGCCGCGGTCCTTAGAAGCTCAGCCCAGCCCCAGACCCCGAAGTCGCATCGGGCCGAGGCTGAACCCTCCGGAGCGTCCACACCCTAACGCCTCCAGCCGACCCGGCTTCCGCCACACGCACCCGCACCCCTCGTTCACACGCTGACCACCGGGCACGGGGACTCGCGGATGATGGCGTAGGCGTTGGTGCGCAGCCGTCCGAACACCCCGGCGGCGGAGCCGCGGCCAATCACCAGGACGTCGGCGTGGGTGCGGGCCACCGCGGAACAGATGACGCGCGCGGGTTCGCCGGCGTCGATCAGGGTTTCGGCCCGCGCTCCCACGGCGGCCTCCAGGCGCGCCAGTTCCTGCGCCACCGAATCGCGGATCTGCACCCGCCAGCTACCCTCGGTATCGGGCGCGCAGGCCAGGGCGTGCATCAGGGTGAGATGCGCCTGGAACTCGCCCGCCAGCCAGGCGGCCCAGGCGTAGGCCTGTTGGCTGCGCGGGCCGAGGTCCACGGCGCACAGCACGCGCCGCAGCGGGATGGCGGCCGCGGCGGGCGTTTCGGGCATGTGGACACCGGTCCAGACGGGGCAGTCCGCGTCGTGCAGCACTTTGGCGGTGTTGGAGCCGAGGATGAAGCGGCGGAACGGCCCGTAGCCGTGGGTGGGCATGACGATCAGGCTGGCCGCCCGCTCGTGCGCGAATTCCACGATGCGCGTGGCCGGGTCGCCGCCCAGCAGAACGCGGCGGACGTTCACGCCTTCCCATTCGGCGGCCAGGAATTCCTCCAGGTCGCGGGTGGCCTGCTCGGTGCGGGTGCGGAGCAATTCGGCCATCATGATGCCGCCGGGAGCTTCCAGGCCGGAATCGAACGGCGCGGGCGCCAGCACGTGGAGCAGCGTGACCTGGGAGCCGAAGTGGACGGCGAGGGCCTTGGCGCAGCGGGCGGCGCCCATCGAGCGCTCCGAAAAGTCGATCGGGAGGAGGATGCTGGCGAGAGATGGCATGGGCGTTCCTCGGGGAGCGGCGGGCGCACCCACGAACTAGTGTAAGCCGGTCCGCAACCGGCCGGGGGTGAGGCAAGCGGCCGCATCCGCCGCGCCGCTTCCGCCTTCCCGGCAGGGCCGCGGGTCGTACATTACATCGGCGGGACGGAACCGGCAGTCGATGTCGAAGCCGGTGTAGGTCTGGAACTCCAGGCACGCCGCGTAAGGATCGAACTTCTGTGGGGCGCTGTAGAATCCGCGAAAGTCCGCCGTGCCCGGAAATGCAGGGGCGTGCGCCTGAACGAAAAGCAGCTCCTCGATTTGACGGAACGCCGCCTCCACCTCGGAAGGGCCGGGCGCGTTGGAAGCGGTGCGATGGGTCTGGTAGACGTTGGCCGTCGAAAGCGCCAGGGAGATTACTCCCGCCAGGTAATTGACCGCGAAGCACACGTCATCCTGCAGGAATACGCGGCTGGATGAGTTAGGCGCAAGCTGGCCGAGAATCGAGGCGCAGGACGCCTGGAGCGGGCTAAGCCGGCCTAACATGGCCTGGCCTCCGTCTATCAGGGCTGGGATCTGGTCGGTATCGTTCGAAGTGTACTGCGGGACAATGGAGTGCCAATCGTAGTATTCGTTGTCGGAGCGGAAAGGGCTTTCCACCGTGAGGCCGGGCGTGGCCGGAAAACTCTTGGCGTAGGATGTGTCGAAATAGTGAGCCGCCAGGCCCCACCGCAGGTCCTGAAAAAGATACTGCCGGCCGACTCCCAGCGCGGAAACGGAAGCCTGCTGCTGCCAGTAGGCGGCGTAGAACGCGGTGTAGAGCTGGGCGATCTGGGCAGCCTGCGCCGGGCCGAAATACTCCGCCGTCCAATCCGCCAGAAAGGCGTCCGTGGAGTAAGTCGACGGGCTCCACAGCATGGCCGCATTGGCCGACGCGGAAAGCGCGTACTCGCGCACGTTTCCGATGTTCACGATCGAGTAAACCAGCCGGTTTGTGGCGATCAGCGGCTGGTAATTCTGTTCCACCTTCCACGGCCCTTCGGCGTCCACATAGTGGGAGCCGGAAGTCGAGTAATCGAAATTCTGATAAAAGCCGAGGGCTTGCGTGCCGCCCAGGTTACTCAACGCCCCCGCGGTGATGAAGTGTTCGCGCCGCTCATTGGAGAACTGCGCCATGGTGCAGCCATCCGAAATGGGGCTAAGCATTCCGGCATCCAGGAGATCCTCCGTTTCGGCATAGTACTCCGCGCGGGAGAACGGGCACGGGTTTCCCAGCGCGTAGCTCAGAAGAGCCGCCTGGTGCGCGTACATGGCCTGGAATAGCTGCGCGCGGGCCAGTTGCAGGGAAGCCGCGGGCAAGCCCGTCGGGGGATCGGTGGGTGCGCCCGCGAAGTAAGCCGGGCCGCCCGGAGGGCCATAGTAGGCGGAATCGCCGGCGCCTCGAAAAGTCAGGCACCAGATGATCTCCGCCTGCGGTAACAGCACCTGCGCCACCTGGATGTGATACAGCCAGAAAGTTTCCAGATCGGTCGGCTGAAACTGATCCGCGCCCGCGCCGGGAGCTGGAACCGGATTGGCGAGCGTCTGGTCGATCAGATCCTGGGTCAGCGCCGGGGAGTAAGAAGTTGGATTGGGATTGCGCACCGGCGATGCCGAAGGGATGTTAGTGAATTGCGACCGGTACGCCCAGTAAGCCTGCCAGTTGGCGATGTTCCCGAGGGCGCTGTCCACGAACGCGAATCCCCGGTTCAGCACCGCGGTAGCCGTGCCCAGGCCGCTGTGGGAGGCCTGGCCGGTGGTGGCGTCGTAGGAGAAGTCGGTGAGATCGCTGCCGGTCGAGAGCGCATTGAGCTTCAAGCGGAGCATGGTCTCATAGAGCGGGTCGAGGGTATTCGCGGCGCCGGTGGAAGGCGCGGGAGCGGGAGTGAGCGAGCCCTCGACGCTCTCCCACGCGGCGATGAAATCCTGATCGTTGAACATCCAGGCCCGCCACGGCACCGTGGGAGGTCCAAACGAATAGAGCACGCCCGGAGCCAGTCCGATGGAACTTCGATGCGCCGGAACCCAGGATGCCCAAAACCAGAAAGGCGGGATGCCGAGAACCTTTTCGGAAAACGTGTAAGTCGCGTAAAGCGTTCCGCGGGCATCCGCTCCTTCCATAACTATCGCCTGAAATGAGCCGGTGGAGACGGCCACCACCTGGTGGGATTCGGTTCCCGAGAGCTGCGGCAAAGCGCCGGACACGCGCGCGTCGCTCAAAGCCGCCCGCCGAGTCGCAATATAAAGGAGCGGCCCCGCCGCGCCGGCTGGAGGACTTTGAAAGGCGATGGGAGACGCCTGTCCGAACACCTTACTCATGTCCCGCTGCAAATCGTAAGCCGTGTGGGTTATGGCGGCGGTCTGGTAACTGTTGAGGCTGGGGTCCGACAGGTTCACGTAAATCGGAATGCCGCCCGAGATACTCAGGGAAGACTGCGCCGCGCATGCCATGCCTGCGCCCAGGGACAGAAGCAAGGCCCACGCCGAAAGGGACGGAACGCGCGTGCGCCGGGCATTCATCCCTGTCTCGCGAGTAACTGCCGGAACCAGTCGCACTCGCGGACTCGGGCGAATTCCGGCTCGGCTTCCAGCCAGTCCCGGCTGACCCCCAGCCCCGGTTCGCCGCTGGCCTCAAGCCACCGCCGGCACTCTTCCCCGTCGCCCGTCCGCGCATACAAGTAGGCCAGGTAGTAAGCCGCCGAGCGCGGCACGCGCGTCTCGGATTCCAGCAGCTTGGCCTTGGCCTCCTCGATCAGCCGCGCGGATTGGCCGCCGTCCACGCAATTCGCCAGCGTCCACAGCGCCGTGCCCCACCCGCGCAGAATGGCGTCGGGATTCACGCCGTCCCGGGCGGCCGCTTCGAAGCGCCGCACCGCTTCGGAGGCCATGCGGGCGGTCTCTTCGCCGGGCATGATCCGGGCGCGGTAAGCCAGAAACTCGGCCCAGCAGGTGAGCGCCTCGCCATTCGCCGGATGGCTATTGAGTGCGCCTTCCAGCAATTCGCCGGCACGCAGCATCAATGGCCGCGCGGCTTCTTCGCTCAGCAACTTGGCGCGGTAAGCCAGCGCCGACGCGAGACCTGTGCTCAGGTGCTCATTCGCCGGACTGAGCTTCAGGCCAAGGCTGTACTTCTCCGCGGCTTCCGCGAAAAGCCGCTCCGCCTCGGTGCGATTCGCCGCCGCGCCCCGCCAGGAAAGCGCCGTGCCCCACCCCCGCAGCAGGTCCGCGTTCAGCGGCCTGGCTTTGGCGAGGCGGCCGAATTCGTCGCAGGCTTGCGCCAGCAGCTTGCTGCGCGCCTCGCCGCCCTGCAACAGGGCGCGGTGAACCAGGGCGCGCAACTTCGTCTCCGCCGCGTGCGCGGTGCCCGGATCGATCGCCAGGGCTCGCGCGGCCTTCTTCTCCGCCTCAATTGAGAACCGCTCCGAGTCCGCTCCGGTGGTGATCCTCGCCAGCCAGTAGAGCGCGCCGGCCCAGATCGCCAGCATGCGGGGTCCGCCGGCGCCCCGTTCAGCGAGTTGCCGGCACTGCCGGCAGACGCTCTGGAACATCTCGCGCTGCTCGTCCCCGGTCTCAAGCGCCGCGGCATACCTCAGCGCGTCGGCCCGGTCGACGGCGTAGTCCGCCTCTTTCGGCTCCAGCAGGATGGCTTTGGCGAATCGCTGGTCCGCCTCCTGGTACAGGCGCCTGGCTTCGGCGCCGGTTTCTCCGGCGGCCAGCCACCAGAGCGCCATCCCCCAACTGTGCAGCATGCGGGCGTCGTGCGGGCCGCTGGAGACAATCCCCACCCGCTGCCGGCAAAGTTCGCAGACCTGACGCAGCAGCCGGCGCCCCTTGCCGCCGTGGTGCAGCGCGGCGCGGTACCGCAGCGCTTCCACGCGGTCCGCGCAGCACTGGCCGTCGTGGGGAGCGATGGCTTGCGCCTGGGAGAATTTGTAGTCCGCCTGCTCGTAAATCTGGTCGGCCTCGGCGCCGGACGCTCTGGCCGCGCGCCACCACAGCGCCACAGCCCATTGGCGCATGGCGTGCGCGTCCCGGGGCTTCTTCTCGACGCGGCGCGCGCACTCCCCGCAGACCTTGGCGAAGATCGCGATGGCCTCCGGCCCGCTGGCGGCGCGGGCCTCATTCAACAGCATGTCGATCTTGCTGGCGTGAGCTTTTTTGCGCCTTTGGTATACGTCCCACCCATTGACGACCACGTGCAGCGCGTCGAAGATGAGGCTGAAGGCCATTTCAAGGCAGTGTAGCGCATGCCGGCGCGGCGCGCACGCGCGCTTCAGCCGCCCAGATCGATGCGGAAGCGGGCGCCCTTGCCCGGCTCGCTTTCGACCGAGATATGTCCCCCGTGGTCGCTCACCACGGACTGCACGATGGCCAGGCCCAGCCCGGTGCCGTGCGTCTTGGTGGTGTAGTACGGCGTGAACAGCCGCTGGCACTCCTCCGGCGTGAGCCCCTGGCCGGTGTCGCACACTTCCAGGCGGACGCGCCCGTCCAGCGCGCTGGTGCGCAGCGTCAGCGTGCCGCCGTTGGGCATGGCGTCGATGGCGTTGAGGATCAGGTTGCGCAGCGCCCGCGTCATCTGCTCGGCGTCGGCCGCGATGGGGCGCAGATCGCGCGCCAGGTCCGGAATGGCGGCGATGTGGGCCTGCGCAAGCTGGCCTTCGAACAGCCGCAGGGTCTCCGAGACCAGCTTATTGAGATCCACCGGCTGCATTTCGGGCGCCGGCATTTTGGCGAAATCGCTGAAGCGCCCGATGATCGCCTTCAGGTTCGAAAGTTCCGCCAGCAGCGTGGCGGCGCCCTCGCGGAACACTTCGTCGAATTGCTCGGGATACCGCTCCCGCGCGCGCTGCATGTTTTCCACCGTGATCTGCAGCGGGAACAGCGGGTTCTTCAGCTCGTGCGCCAGGCGGCGCGCCAGCTCGCGCCAGGCCGCCACGCGTTCCGCCTGCACCAGCCGCTGGCGCTGCTCCACCAGTTCGTGAGTCATGCGGTTGAAAGCCCCGGCCAGCTTGCCGATTTCGTCGGCCGAGGCCACTTCCACGGTGGCGCCCCAGTCGCCCGCGGCCACGCGGCCGGCGCTCGAAGCCAGTTGGCGGACGGGCCGCGTGACGCGCGCCGTCGCCCACCAGGCCAACGCCACGCCCATCAGGATGCCTCCCGCTGCCACCCACATGCCGGTGGACCATTGCGAGGCTTCCAGCTCCACCAGTTCCCGCCGCGAGCTGGCGATCAACAGCACGCCCAGCAGGGTGTCCTCGTAGCCGGGCAGCGGCAGCGCATGAAAGGTTTCGGCATCGGCGCCGCGCCCCAGGATCTGGGTGGTTTCCTTGCGGCCGTCGAGAACCCGCTCCACCAGCGGCCGCACGCTTTCGGCGTCGCCCGCGCGGCTGTCGCCCACCAGCGCGGATGCCGAGAACTGCGGCTCCAGGTTGCGGTAGAGCAGCACGCGCATGCCCTGGGGCATGGCCAGGGTGGAGAGGAACTCGCGGTCCAGTTCCTGGCCGCCGGCCACGTACAACACCCGGTCGGAGACGCCCGCGGCGCTGACGGCCACCAGCGTGAGGGCCACGCCATCGGGCAGTTCCTCGCGTTTCAGGAAAGCGCCCATGGTGTGCCAGTCGGCGCCGAACCAATCGACGCCGTGCGCCAGCCAATCCTCGCTGTACCCGAACCGCGCGGGCCATTCGGCTGAGGAAACGATGGTGCCGTCGCCGGCCACCAGTTCGAGCAGTTTGAGCCCGTGCGCGGAGGCCAGGTCCTGGGCGGCGTCATAATAAGGAGCGTAGTCGGCGGAGGCCGCTATGCCGCGCACGCTGTCGGAGCGGGCGATGCCGTCCACGGCGCGCACGATTTCCTGCTTGCGCCGGTCGAATTCTTTCTGAAACTGCGCCACCAGGCCGTCCACGCGCTGCGCCTCGACGCCCTCGAACGCCAGGCGGGTGCTGTGCAGCACCAGCGCCTCCACCAGGCCGACCGCGGCCACCACGGCCAGGGTGAAGACGAGCAGGAGCCGCGTGCGGAAGGTCATGGCCGTCCGCCTTCCAGCCACACATTCTCGAACCGCCATTCGCCCAGCGGAGAAATGCCCGGGCCGCCCTTCACCTTGGGGCTCACTCCGTAAACCTCCGGCAGGTGGAACAGCGGCACTACGCGAAACCCGTCCAGCATGGCCTTTTCGGCGGCGTAGAGCGCTTCCGGGGACGCCGCGTGGGCGGGCGGGCCGGCCCCTACCGCGGCGGCCACCACGCCCAGGGCGCGCGCCGGATCGGCGGAGGCGATGCGGAACTCGGCCAGCCGCACGGCCGCATCGCCGCTCCCCACCGTGACGGCCAGCCCGGCGTCGCGGGCATTCAGCGCGATTCGCTCGGCGATGGGGCGCAGGGCGGCGTCATCGGCGGCCAGGGTCAGACTGCGCGCGGCGGCCGGCATGCCCGCCAGCAATTCGCGCGCCCGCGCAATGTCCGCCGTGGCGGGGAACAGGAAGGCGTAACCGGTGAGCCACTGCGGCAGCAGCGCGCCCGAAATCTCGCCCTGCTGCTGCAGGAGCACGCGGTGGATGGCGCCGCGGTCCACCGCCAGCGAGAGCGCCTCGCGAACGCGCGCGTCGCTCACGCCGGGCCCGAACACCAGCGCCAGCACGCGCACCGGCGCCGACGACCAGGTTTTTCTTCCCGCCGCCGGCCGCCGCAGTTCGCTCGGGCCCAACTCGGCCACGTCGGTTTTCCCCAACTCCAGGTCGATGGACTGCTCGCGCAGAGGCCGCGCCAGTTGCACCACCACCCGGTCGAGATAAGGACGCCCGCCCGGAGCGGCCTCGCTGGCCTCGTATACGGCCCGCTGCCCGGCGTCCCACTGGGCGATGGCGAAATTCCCATTCAGGTCGGCCATGCCGAAGCCGATCTGCGGGGGATCGGCCGAATCGCCGGTGTTGCGGACGTCCACCCGCAGCGTGCCGCCGTAGCGGGGGCGCGTGGCGGCGCCGGCCCATCCGGCCAGTCCGGCCAGCATGGCCACCGCGCTAATTGCCGCAAGCCACCGTGAGGAGATAGGCCGCATATTTGCCCGTCGTCAGATCCCGTTCCACCACCAGCACGGAAGCGGCCCCGGCCGGCCACAACGCCGTCACCGGGCCGGCGAACGCCACCGCTTCGGCCAGCGGCGCCGCCATCCCGCCAGCCACCCCGAACGCCTGCACCGCGTCGGGCTCGCCGGCCTCGGTGGGCCGCGTGGCCATGGCCAGCGCTCCCGCCCCGCAACCCGCATCCACGCCTGCGATGTCGCTGCCCCAGCCGGGGATCCAGCCAGCGGCTTCGAGCGAGGCGTCGACGATTTCGGTGCGGCCGTCCAGCGCCGCCAGCAGCCAGAGCGCGCGGCCCTGGTCCTCCACCGCCGCCGCCGAATAGAAGGGCGCCACGGTCTTGCGCACTCCCGCCTGGGTCACCACCCGGCCGTCGAAGTAGTTGCGCGCCGGCGCGAAATTCGCCAGCAGAACGGCGCCGCCGGATTCCAGCAGCCAGGGCTCGTCGCCGGCGCGGCACTCGACCGGCGCGACCGGGTCCAGCGTGCCGGTGCACGCCATCCCCGGCAGGAAAGCCTGAAAGTTCTCGCCAGCCAGCCTCAGATGGCCCCTCAGGTCGCGCGGCCACGGCTTGGGCGGCGAGAGCGCAATGGTGCGGCGCGGCTCCCACGGCCCATCCGAACCGGCCGCCCGCGCGTAGAGGGTCAACTTCGAGGGCGCCAGCACCAGCATGGCGGTGGGGGTAAGGGCCACATCCAGAATCTGCTCCTCCTGTTCCCACACCCGCCGCTTGTCAAGCGTGACTCCCTCCGGCGAACGGCTGGCGAGAGGCGCGCGCTTCCACGAGGCGATCCACACCTGGCGATCCTCGCCCTTGCGCGCTTCCTCCACCAGCAGGTACTGCGATTGATCTTCCGACAGCGTGAGGCGCGCTTCCACGCCGCCCGCCTCGCCCGTGCGCAAGCCGGCTTCCCGCAGCGCCTCCACGAATGCGCCGCGCACTTCCGCCAGCGCAGCCGGAGTCCCGGAGGACAGATTGCGGCACGTCACTGCGACCGTTTCGCCCTTCCCGGCGAAGGCCGCCGTTTTGCGGGCCAATTCGCGCGCCGCGCCGCTGGGATCCTGTGCCGCCGCCGCGGCCGCCGGGAGGAAGAACAGGAGCGCGGCCGGTGCCGCGGACCACCCCTTCACGGCTGCGATCATAACACATCGCGACGGTCACCTCCGCTCATCACCCGGATCAGCCAGCGCAGACAGGTTCGCGCCACCAGGAAGCAGACCGGAAAGGTAATCGCAGCCATCACCACGCAGCCCAGTACGTTCTCCATAATGTCCCCCGATCAGCGATTGACCGCAGCCACAGCGGCGCGGACCTGCGCTACCGCGGCCGAGCCGAAGATTCCATCCAACTCGGGCGTGTGCTCTCCGTGCAACTCCACCGCGTCGCCCACCGCGACCATCTCGAACAGTTCTTCCATGTCGCTGTTCCGCAGCCGGATGCAGCCATGGGAAGCGTTGCGCCCGATGGACCACGGCTCGTTCGTGCCGTGGATTCCGTAGCCCTTCACGCTCAACCCCATCCAACGGGTTCCGATGGGATTGGACTTGCCCGGAGGAACCACCTTGCCGTGCCCATACCAGGTTGGTTCCGAAAGCCGGTTGATAATCTCATAAGAGCCGGTAGGGCTCGGCGAGGAGGGTGCGCCCACCGCCGTGGAGAAAATCTTCACCACGCGGCTGGCTTCCATGACGGCCAGCTTGCGGTCGGGGAGGCTGACCACGATCTTGCGCACCGGCCGGGAGTGGTTCTCGGCCGCCAGCGCCTCGGCGGCCGCCAGGAACATGGCGCCGGTCAGGCCCGCCAGCCTTTTCATCATTCGATCTTCCGCCCGGATCATCGTTTCGTCCTCCTGCACGGGTACCAGGTGCAGAACGAAGCCCACACGCTAAGTCGATGAAAACAATGGGGAGACAGGTTGGCTTGGGCGTGTCAGCCGCGACACGCGTGGGATGGGGGACGCAAGCAAGCCGGAAGCAGACACCGTTTCACGGTTGAGTAGGAAAGCGGGCGGCACGAAAGTGCGGCCCACTCTCCCCTCGTCGAACCGGACAAGCGGATTTCCCGGCATCCGGCTTCTCCTGACAGCCGATCGTCGCAGGCGTGCGCAGGCAGTTGCGCGGCTGCCAGCCCTACAGCCGAGTCAATCCAAATGGCTGAATCTGCTCGTAGTAGCCGACCCCTTCCGGCGGACGGAAGGGCCGTTGGCTGCGCCGTCTCAGATGCGGTGTGAGACGATCCCGAACGTAGGTGTCGATCTTTCCGAAGGCCACCCGCGGATATGCAAACTCGAAGCAGTTCCTCCAGCCTGCCAGGCGCCGGTTCAGTTCCTCAGCCTCTCGCCACCAAGTGGTCGATCGCTGACAACCGAAGTCGGCTTTGCGACGGGCACGTTGGCGCCGAATTCTCACCGACTATAACTGTCGAGCCCGGCTCCCTATAGTTTGCCCTGCCGCACTACGCGCCTGGAGTTTCCGGGTCTACCGGCGCCGCCGGAGCCTTAGGGCGCCATGCAGCGCAGACCGATGTTGTCCTCGTGTTGCTCGGGGGCGTAGCGGCCGCGGAACGAGACGCGGATCACCCTGGGATAGTAATTCCAGGCTCCCCCGCGAATCACTCGCGACTGGCCGCTGGGCGGTCCCGGCGGGTCCTGCATGTCCCGCCGGTCATAGTATTTTCCGTCATACCAGTCGGCCGTCCATTGCCACACATTGCCCAGTGTGTCGTAGAGGTTCCACGCGTTCGGCTGCTTCTGTCCGACAAGGTGCAGCGCATGCCCGTTGTCGTAGAGACGCTTCACGTAGTTGGCTTGATCCTCCCGCCAGATTTGCGCGCTATCCACTCTCAGCCGGCCGCTGTTGTCCCCGTACCACGCGATGGCGTCCAGGCTCCCGTAGCGCGAAGCCGTGCTGCCGGCCCGCGCGGCGTACTCCCATTCGGCTTCGGTCGGCAACCGCCCGCCACTCCACTCGCAGAAACCCCGCGCCTCGTACCAGGTCATGGAAACCGCCGGCAGGTTGTCGTCCCCGCCGGCCTCGTTGATCTTTCTTCCCATGGCGTCAACCGCGGGCAAGGCGGGCTTGCCGGTGGCCGCGCGATACCGCTTCCACGCCCCCACGGTCACGGATGTCCGCCCCAGCCAGAAGCCCTTGGCGATCTGCACATCGTGCGCGGGCTTCTCGTTGTCGAAACACTCGCCGTCGCCTAACGAGCAACCCAACCTGAACCTCCCCGGCGGGATCCACGCGTACAACTGCGCGTCAGCGGGATTCACTTTCAACTGGCCTGGCTGCGGAGCTCGCTCCACCACGGGCGGAGCCGCCGGGACCGGTTGCACCACCGACGGCGCCGCCACCGGCGCGGGCGCAGGCGCCGCTGCCGGCAGCAGGATCACGTCTTCCAGCAGCAGCCCATAAATCGCCGGCACCTGCTTTTCGCCGGTGGCCCGCGCCACGTTGCGCGAGACATGCTTCATGGCGTCGTCCAGCGAGACGCCCGGCTGGCGCAGTCCCTCCAGGAGATATTGGGTGAACACGCCGTTGCTGCCGCCGGGATTGTCTCCCGCGGTCCGGCCGGCTTCGGTGGCGAAGACGATCAGCGATCCCCGTCCTTCCATCGGCGCCAGCCCGCCGCCGATGGACCTTGCAGCGCGCAACGGGTTATCGCGGCAGGCGTCCAGGATGAGCACGCGCACGCGGGCGCCGTGCTCGTCGAGATCGCGCAACAGCCGCTGCGCCGAAACCGCTTCGTCTTCCACGTACCCTTCCGTGGCGTCGCGGGGCAGGTCCACGGGCAGCAGGTAGTTGCCGCCCTTCACCTCCACGCCGTGGCCGGAGTAGTAGACCAGCGCCAGATCGCCCGGCTTCACCGATTCGGCGAATTCGCGCGCGGCGCGCCGCAGGTCGCTCTGCCGGGCGTCCAGCACGAGCCGGATATCGCCCGCCGCGAAGCCGACATCCAGCAGCGTTCGCGCCACGGCGCGCGCATCGTTGATAGGGTTCACCAGCGGGAACCAGGAGTAGGCCTGGTTGCCGATCACCAGGGCCAGGCGCCGGCCGGCGAAAGGCGCCACGCGGCGGGAGTCGGTCTGCGCCAGCAGGCCGGCGGCGGCGAAAAGCAGCGGCAAACTCGCGATAGCCCGGTGCTTCATCATGGCACGCCACCTTTGCGATAGGAGTACTGTTAGACAAATTACCACGGCGGGCAGCAAGAGGCGCCGCGCGGCATTGCCTCAACCCGCCCAAGCAGTTATACTTCCACTGAATCCGAAAGGAATTCCTTTCGCCCCGGCATGTATCCAGGTAGAGCCTATGATGCGCAATCTCGTGCTCCTCGTCTTCGGTTTCTGTTTGTCGGCTTGCGGCGCGCAGAAATACGCGCTGCTGGTCGGCAACGGGAAGTATCTCGCCGGCCAGGGCCTGCCTAACCTGGAAGGCCCCGACAACGACGTGTCGGCGATGGCCGCCCTGCTGGGGAAGGAATACGGATTCCCCTCGCAGAACGTCACGATTGTCAGGAACGGTTCCAGGGCGGAGATTCTGGCGGCGTTTGACCGGCTGATCGAGCGAGTCCATCCGGGCGATTTCGTGCTCTTCTACTATAGCGGCCATGGCACCAGTCCCCAGGACCCGGCATGGCGCCAGCCGCTCCCCATCGATGGGGACGCGGGCGCGCTGATCCCATCGGACTTCCGCCGCGGGACGCCGGCGGAGGTGACCGAGCGGCTGGTGGTCGGCCGCCGCGACCTGCGCCCGCGGCTCGCAAAACTCGACGGCAAAGCGGTGGTGTTCGGCCTGCTGGATACCTGCTTCTCGCAGAACCTGATGAAAGACGTGATGGCGGTGTATCGCGGGCAGCCCCGCTCGGTATCGGCCCGCGATCTGACGCTGCGGGGGCAGGGAATCGAGGAGGACTTCGCCAACGACCTCAAGGACATCGCGCAGCAATCCAAGCCCGGCCCGTATCCCTACAAGACCGTCGCCTGGATTTCGGCCGCGCAGGCCGGTGAGCAGGCCGTGGATCTGGACAGCGGGATACTTCGCGCCAATCCCGACGCGACCTTCGATAAGCTGGCCCACGGCCAGTTCACCAACGCCGTGGTGATCGGACTGCACGGCGCGGCCGACCTGAATCACGACGGCGCCATCTCCAATTCCGAACTTTTCGACTACCTGGTGAAGACCGCCGACAAGGATCACTGGAGCCATCAGCCGGCGCTTTCCATGAACGAAGACGACATTGGCTTTTCGAAATCGGCGGCCCTGGGAGGCCGCAGCCAGCCGATCGCCGCGGGGCCGGATGTGCGGCCCCAGGGTAAGGTGCGGGTCAAGCTCGAAAACTCGGGCGAGCTGGGCGGCGCCGTCGTTTCCGCGGAGATCGAAACCGGCGAGCGCGATCCCGACCTCATCGTGCGGCGCGACGGCGGCGGCTATTGGATCTATGAAGCCAGCGGCATTCCCGTGATCGAGGCTGCCGTGAGCGGGGAGCAGGCCGTCGCGCGGGTGAAAGCCGAGCCGGCCCTTCGCGCCCTGCGTACCTGGAGCTACGCGGGGCAGAAGACCAACGCCGCGATGTCTCTCTGGAAGGACGGCGGCCGGCTGCACCAGGGATTGTTCGTGAGCGGCAACGTGTTCGAGGTCCACGCGCATACCGATGCGGCGGTGTGGCTGCTGGCGATCGATATCGACAAGGATGGCTACATCACGGTTCTCTACCCGCGCAAGGACCAGGCGAGCCGGCAACTCAACGGCGACGAGAACCTGGGGCTCAATGGCGTCAAATGCCCCTGCGGCATCGAGTATCTCAAGGCTTTTCTTTTCGACCGGAAACCTGCCGGGTTCGAAGAGTGGGCGGGCAAGGAGTTTGAACCTTCCAGCGGCGATATGAAGAAGCTGCTTGACGTGGTGCGAAGCGGCGTGGGGGAGACTACGCTGAGGATTGTTACTAACTCGCGGTGACTGGACTTATTATGCATATTCGCGGATTGATGGCGCTCATTCTAGCGGGGACCCTGACATCGGCCGGCGAGTCGGTCAAACTTCCGCCCGCCGCCGGGATGTTCGATCTCTATCGTCAGAACCGGCTGTTCAAGGTTCCCAACCAGATCACGGAGGACTTTCTGCTGCTGTCCTATTCCATGATCGCCGAGGAGGCCGTTTCCAAAATCGAAACGGAAAAGGACGTTCCGGGGTTTTCCGGAATGGTGAAGCGTTTGCACACGGTCGCGAAAAGCGCGGGAACCGGCGCGGCGGAGAAGGCCAACGCCCAGTTCCTGGCCGTACTGGACGATCTGCTGGCGGAGAATCCGGCCCAGGCTTCCGATGCCGCCGTGGCCCGCGAACTGGAACTGATCCGCGGCGCGGCCGGGCCGGCGCGATCGGACATCCTGTCGCAAACCATCGATTACAGCCAGTTCCGGCCTCGCGGGCATTACACCGCGACCCCCGCGCTAAGCCGCTATTTCCAGGCCATCCGCTACGCCGGCGCCGCTCTGTTTTACGTTCAAGCCAGCCAGGCCACCGGAATCGACGCGGCCGCCGCCGACAGGCTCACCCAGCAGGCCATGCTGCTGAGCCAGTGGCTGGACCGCGACCCGCAATCGAAAAAGTGGTACGGCGAATTCGAAGCGCGCCGGTCGTGGATGTTCGGCCCCGCGGAGGATCTGCGGTTCGAAGATGTGATCAAGGTTGCGGCGACGCTGCCGAAATCCCCCATCCCCACCGTGCGCTCCGGCCTTTTGCGCTTCGCCCACCAGAACGGCCGGCAGCCCGCGGTTCTGAGCGGTGTCTTCGATCCTTCGCGCCTGGAGACCGGCGTCACGGCGGCAGACGCTTTCACCGGCTTCCGCCTGGTGCCGGGCAGTTTCACGCCGGCCGCGGCGGCAGCCCAGGAGTTAGTCTATCCCAAAGTGGGCAAGTATCTGGGCACGGCTACTCCGCAGTCGATCACCAGTGTTAATGGGACTCTGGTCAAAGGATTCCCGCTGGCTAATGAGATCATGTCGCTGCTGGGATCGGGCCAAGCCGCCGAATCGCTGAAAAAGAGCGACGATACTAACTACCAGGACTATCCCGCCGCCGCAACCAAAGCCAAGCAGTTACTCGCCCGCCCCGCGGGCCTTCCCGGCAGGCAACTCGACCTTCTGAAAAGCTGGTTCGCGGAAGGCGAGCCAACCAACCCGTCGAGGCTCGATACCGCGCGCGGCTTTTGGACGTGGATGCTGCACGGTTCGGTGCTCTATGCCAAGCAGAGTTACACCGGCGTCGGCAAGGGACTGTCGCCCCGCGACGACCGCACTTCGGCGTGGCTGGAGCCTGCCGCTGGCCTTTACACCGGATTGCGGGATATCTCGGCGGAATGGGCGCGGCGCACCGCGGACGCGCGATTCACCGCGTTCACAAAAGTTCTGGACCGCTGCCTGGAAATCGCCAAGAAAGAAAAGGCCGGCACGGCGCTGCCCGCCGAAGACGTGGAGTATCTGAATGGTCTGGACCTGGAACTGCTGGCGCTGACCGGCGGCGAGGACCACCCCATTGCGGCGGACTTCCATACCGATCTCAACAGCGGCAAGGTGCTCACCGAGGCGCTCGCCTACCCGCGTTCCGACGAGAGCCACCCGGAGGCGCGCGGCGCGCGCTTCCAGCCCGAGGAGTTCAAACAGGACGTCTCCAACCGCCTTACCGACGAGGCGTGGCAGGCGTCACTCAAAAACGGAGGGGCAAAGCAATGAAGTGGAACGTGCTGGCTTTGGCGCTGCTTCTGGCACACGCGCCCGTGTTTGGCGCTTCCTATGCCGATCTCATGAAAGAAGGCGACAGCCACCGCGCGGCGGGCGAGACGGATGCGGCCATTCGATCCTACCGCCTCGCGGCCGGCGGCACTCTCGACATCGGCCAGGCCGCCAGGGCATGGTATCGCATCGGTCAGGTGTGCGAGTCGCAGCAGAATTGGGACGGCGCCGCTCGAGCCTACGGCGAATCGCTCGAGAGAAAGCGTTATCCGGAAACCGAGCAGGCGCTGGCGCGCATCGAAGGGCGAAAGGTCGGCCGCGTGGTGCCCGCCGAGGAAATCGTCAGGTCGCTGACGCCGGAGCACACCAAAGACCTGAGGGTCGAGCCGGCCGTGAATCTCTTCGTGAATTTCGATTTCGACAAAGACACGCTGACCTCCGACGGCATGTCCCAGGTGGCTGAACTGGCCAAGGCCCTGGCCGATCCGGAGTTTGCGGCCATGCGGATTGAACTGGTGGGCCACACCGACCAGGTGGGCTCCGACGCGTACAACCTGGCGCTTTCCGAACGCCGGGCCGAGCGCGTGCGCAATGTCCTGGTGTCGCGCTTTCAAGCGCCCGGTGCGCGCTTCACCGTGAAGGGCATGGGCAAGCGGGAGCTATTGGTTTCGGCCGACACCGACGAGGGTCACCGGTTGAACCGCCGCGTGGAAGTGCGGTTGGTCGGCGATGGCGGCAGGGGCCAATAAGAGAGAAGGAATCATGATTCGACGAACCCGAAGCTATCTAGGCTTGTTACTGGCGTTCTCCTCGATGGCGGGATCTCTGTGCGCCGCCAATTACGCGCTGGTTGTGGGCGCCGGCCAGTTTCCGCTGTTCAAGCAGATGAGGAAGCCGGACGGCACCTACGGCATTGACCTGGATGGCCCGCGCCCCGATGCGGAAAAGCTCGTCGAGTTACTGGCCACGCGCTTCCATTACCCCAGGCAGAACATGACGGTGCTGGTCGACCAGGCGGCCACGCGGCACGCCATTTTGGGCGCCATCGACGCTCTGATCGGCGAAGTCCGGCCGGGCGACCGCGTGCTCATCTATTACAGCGGCCATGGAACCAGCAGCCTGGATCCCGGCACGCACGGTTTCGGCATGGATCCGACCACGGGCGCCATCGTACCCACCGACCTGGATCCCAAGGGCGATGTCCTGGCGCAACTGATCGTGGGCAATCGCGACCTTCGCCCCCGCTTTCTGCGGCTTGAAGAGAAGGCCGAAGTGCTGGTGGTTTTCGATGCCTGCTTCTCGGGCGAAAGCGTCAAGAGCATCCGGATGGAGGCGCCCAGCGTGCCGCGCTTTGTAAGTCTCTCCGACCTGACCGGTAACACGGTCGCGAGCGATGCCTTGATACAGGCGGAGCGTTCCTTAAGCACGCGCAGTGTGTCCGGCTATCCCTACAAGCGAATCGTCTATTACTCGGCGGCGTCCAGTTCCGAATACGCCCAGGACATCGGGGTCAAGGCAATTCAGGCGCTCGGGGGCCGCTTCACCACCGTCGATGGACGCCCGCACGGCGCCTTTTCGAACGCGCTCTTCAGGGCGCTGGAGGCCAACAACGCGGCGGAAAACGGCAACTGCACGGCTTTGTTCGCCAGGCTGCGCGACCTGGTGTTCGAGCAGACTCGCGTGAGCGGCCTGCCCGCGCAGCATCCGCAGATGCTGGCTCCTCTCGAAACGCCGGATGCGGCGGCAGCCGGATGTTTCGCCACCAGCGAGATTCCCAGGCCCCCAGCGCCGGCCGCTAAGTCGAAAACCCGCATGGCCCTCGACAGCCTTGCCGAAATGGGAGGCAATCGGCTAAGTTGCCGGCTGTCCAAACCGGACTATCGGGATGGCGAAGCAACTACTCTCGCGTGCAGCGCGCCGGCGCACGGATTCGTGACGATCATCGGTTATGGCGAGGGCGAGGACAGCGCCGTGATCCTGACGCCCAATCGCTACCAGCCGAGCGGCGAAGTGGCTGCGGGCGAGTTTCGCATCCCCGGCGCGGCGAATTACCGGATCGTAAATCATCTGCCTTCGGGCGTGGTTGAGCAGGAGCAGGTGATGCTCGTGCTCTTCGATACGGAGCAGATCGACCTGCGCAAACTGGGAGCTCCCAAGGGGGCTTTCACCAACCTCCCCGAGTCCGCCATGCCTGCCGTCAAGGGCCAGGTTGTAGAAGGTTACGATGCGGCCGAGTTAGTGTTCAGGATACACAGGTAGGCACTCGCGCCATTACTCCCTGGTGGGCAGCAGCATGTCCCCGGGCGTGACGTTATTGCGCTGGCACCACTCCAGGTACAGCCGTCCGTAACTGGCGGTGATGTAATCCGGTTCGCCGAAGCCCAGCGCGCGCGCCGTGCCGTCGATCCAGCGCGGCGGCCCTTCCAGCTCCAGGTAAACGCCCACCGGGGTCTCGTCCACCATGGCCACGCCGGCGCTTCCGGGCCGGCGATACTCGGTGCGGTATTTCTCGTAGCGGAACACCGGCTGGAAGCCGAGCCTGTCGAGGATGGCGCTCATGGGAGCGGCCGCGGACACTTCCAGTTCCAGCTCCTCCCGGCTCTTGTGGCGAGCCACCGAGGGTGGCCCTTTGTAGGTCATGGTGATCAGTCCGCCCGCCTCGCGCACGCGCAGCAGCCGCTGGGTGGTGCGCAGGCTCAGTTCCGGCGTATCGAACACCGTGTTGGCCTCGAAAACCCGGCGGCGCGAAACCCGGAAGCCCGCCTGCCGCAGCAGCCGGCGCGCCGTGGCCGCATCGGCAACCGTCAGTTTGATTTCGATCTCGCGCTGGCCCGACGCCATGGGAGGCTACTGCTCCGGGATGCCGCGGTGCGGCTCGCGGAAATCCCGGCCGATGGGCTTGCGCCCGCGGAAGCCTTCGTCCACGCCGTGCCAATAGCCGATGGCCGTCTCGCCCAGCTTCCAGCACAGGCACACTTCCACGCCGCGGCGCATGGCGGGAAAATCCACCAGCCCGATGTCGAGGTCCTTCACCACGCAACCGGTTTCCTGCACCTGCTCCATGGCGCGCCGCAAGCGCGCGGCCGCCACCTCGCGCCGCCCCCTGGCGTCGATGGCCCGCCGGCGGTTCACCATCACGCCGCCCATCATGGCTACGCGCTCGCCGAGCGATTGCAGAATGCCGTCGGCCTCGTCGTATTCCGCCTTCATGGTCACCGCCTCGCCCAGCAGGCGCTCCAGCAGCGGGATCAGACTCTGGGCTTCGGCGAGCGTGAAACGTTGCGCCATGCAGGTCCCGATTATATCGCGCGCGGGCTACCCGGTGTAGTGGGTGCGCACGTACTCGTTGAGTATCGCGATGAATTCCGGGACGATGGCCTCGCCCTTGAGCGTGGTCATGAGCCGCCCGTCCACGTACACCGGCGCTTTCGGCTCCTCGGAATTGCCCGGCAGCGAGATCCCGATATTGGAGTGCTTGGATTCGCCCGGCCCGTTAACCACGCAGCCCATCACCGCGACCGTCATGGTTTCGACGCCGGGATGCGCCGCTTTCCACTGCGGCATCTGCTCGCGCAGGTAGGCCTCAATCCGGCAGGCCATCTCCTGGAAGAACGTGCTGGTGGTGCGTCCGCAGCCGGGGCACGCCACCACCTGGGGTGTGAAACTGCGGATCCCCAGGGATTGTAAGATCTGCCGCGAGACCGTCACTTCTTCGGTGCGGTCGCCGCCGGGCGGCGGCGTGAGCGAAGCGCGAATGGTATCGCCGATGCCACGCAGCAGCAGCGGCGCCAGGGCCGAGGTGGTGGCCACGATTCCCTTGGCGCCCATGCCCGCTTCGGTGAGCCCCAGGTGCAGCGGGTAATCGCAGGCGGCGGCCAGCGCGCGGGTGACGTCGATCAGATCCTGGACGCCGCTCACCTTGGCGCTGAGCACGATGCGGTCATGGCCCAGGCCGTAGCGCTCCGCCGCGCGGGCCGACTCGACCGCGCTCGCGACCATGGCGTCCAGCATCACCTGGCGCGCGTCCTTGGGCGCGGAGAGGCGCGAGTTCTCGTCCATCATGCGCGTCAGCAGCGCCGCGTCCAGCGATCCCCAGTTGACGCCGATGCGCACCGGCTTGCGGTTCTCGATAGCCACTTCGATCATGGTCCGGAAATTGCCGCCGGTCTTGCGGCCGATGTCCACGTTGCCGGGATTGATGCGGTACTTGGCCAGGGCGCGGGCGCACTCGGGATACTGCTTGAGCAGGATGTGGCCGTTATAGTGGAAATCGCCGATGATGGGCACGCGCACGCCGAACTTGTCCAGCGTTTCCACGATCTTCGGCACCGCGGCGGCGGCTTCCGCCGTGTTGACGGTGACCCGCACCAGCTCCGAACCGGCCCGCGCCAGGGCCATCGCCTGGTTGACGGTGGAAGCCACGTCGGCGGTATCGGTGTTGGTCATGGACTGCACCACGATCGGATGGTTGCCCCCGATGCGCACACCTCCCACGTCCACCACGACCGCCTGACGGCGGGGTTCTACAGCCATTGGATTCCCCTCCCCTGGAGAAGACCATTATAACCGCCGCCTCTCTACGCCCCGCCGCGGCGAAGCAGTTCTTGTGGGACAGGTTGTTAACCTGCGGCCGATTGTCAATCGGCCTCTCGCGGACGTCTGTCAATGCCGCCCAGGCGGGATTCAATCCCTTCGCAAATTGAAAACCTGCCCCACCAACGCACCAATCATCATTACATTCACATTTGTTCGCGGTACAATGACTTGAATCACGGGTGCGAGTTCCGCTTATGTGTCCGGCCCGCCGCGGAAAGCGAAAGGGAATGGCTCTGGGGAGTCATGGGTAAGTGAGAAGGAGAATCCAGTGAAGATTGTTTGGAAGGTCGCGCTTGCGGCACTCGCATTGCCGTTTTTGCTCGGCGCACAGACCCGGGACCTGCGGTCGATTTACGCCAGGATCAATTCCGTCCCACTGCCTGTCAGCCAGGCGTCCGTGGCCACGCGAAGCATCCTGGAATCGGGCAACGAGAAGATCGACCCCAGCCTGCGCCTGCTCATGAACCAATCCCAGCAGCGCGGTTTCAACGGCATGGAGCAAGCCGCCAGGGCTCTGTCCATTCCCACCGCCGATGGCCAGGTTGAGATCTCGGTTTACGCCGAAGAGGGCGCCGATCCCGAGGCCCTGCGCCGCCGCATCGAAGACGCCGGCGGAGAGGTGAGCGGGATCGTGGAGAACGCGGTGATGGCGCGCGTGCCGCTCAGCGCGATCGCCCAGCTCGGGTCGGACCGCGGCGTTTATTTCGTCGCGCAGCAGGGCACGCTCCACGCGGACTATCAACGCGCCGACGGCGGGGCGCTGGCCGAGGGCGTGCTCATGGTCAAGGCCAATAAGCTGCATCAGCGCGGCATTCGCGGCAGAGGCGTCAAGATCGGCCTGCTGGACTTCGGTTTCAACGGCTATCGCGATCTGGAAGCCAAAGGCCTCGTGCCTACGCCGGTGGCGACCGCAACCTTCCCCAAGCCCATCGACTTCGCCGGTCCGGGCACGGTGCACGGCGCGGCTTGCGCGGAAATCATCCACGCCATGGCGCCGGACGCGCAGCTCTACATCGCCATGGCCGGCAATGGCGGCGAGGAGACCGCCGACGGCGATATCGTGGCGGCGGCGCAATGGCTGGCCGCGCAGAAGGTGGATATCATCAGCTTCTCCGGCGGAGGCCATTACGGCCCGATCAACGGCAAAGGCCCCATGGATAAGCTGGTCGACCAGATCTCGGCCAAGGGAATTTTGTGGGTGAACGCGGCGGGAAACGAAGGGGACAGACACTGGTCGGGACCGGCGGTGGATAACAACCACGATGGATTCGTGGATATCGGCCCGCACGGCGAGCCGGGTTTGGCGATTCAGGTTCCGGACTGCGGCGCGCGGCAGTGCCCGGTGAAACTGCTGGTCACCTGGGACGACTGGGGACCGGATCCCATGATGCCGTCGGCCACCGAAGACCTCGACGCCTTCCTCTTTCTGGTGCACCCCGACGGAAGCGTCGATCAGGTGGCGCAATCGGTGAACCCGCAGCAGGGGCGCGGCGCTCCCAAGGAAGCGATCTTCTATATGGGGCCGCCCAACCAGATCTACCTGATGGCGCTGCGCATGACTCATATTACAAGGCCGGTGCGAATCCACGTAGTCTCCGATTATCCGTGGCCCATGTACCCGCTGGTGAAGGACGGCAGCATTGGGATTCCGGCGACGAGTTTCGCGGCCCTGGCGGTTGGGGCGGTGGATGTTACCAACGCGCAGACGGAAAGTTACAGCTCGCGTGGGCCCACCGACGACGGCCGCGTGAAGCCGGACGTGGCCGCGCCCGACAACACGCTCTCCACCGCTTACAAGGCCGGTGGGCACGAGCGCTTCCAGGGCACCTCGGCGGCGTGCCCCCACGTTTCCGGCTACGCGGCGCTGCTCAAGCAAATGAACCCCGAGGCCACCGCGGCCGGCTTGAAGAAGATCGTGATGGAGGCGACCCGGAGGACCGGCAGCCAGCCCAACAACGATACCGGCAACGGCATCATCGACGCCGACACCGTCGCGGCCGGCAAGCCCGGATCGCCGGCCACCGGAATCCTTGTGGTTCCGGGCGTGTTCGGAGGCAGAGTCGGGGTGGCCACGCTGGAGCGGCTGCTGGAATCCGCGGGCGCGGATTCGCCCATCAAACCCAAGGTGGTGGTGGGGCGCGATGTCTATCATCCGGGCGACGGTTTGAAGATCGGCTTCAAAGTGGAACAGGATTGCTATTACCTGCTGATCCATCGCGATTCCGAAGGGCACTATACTCTGCTGGCGCCGTCTCCCAACGGGGACATCCGGCTGCGGGCCGGCGAAAAGTACAGTGAGCCGTCCGGCGACGACCGGACCATCCGCATCCGCCCGCCCGGGGGCGTGGAGCATGTCATGTTGATTTGCGCCGGCGCCCAGGCCGACCTGGAATCCTGGCAGCCGGGCACGGCCGGCGTGGCCGTGGCCGAAGCACATTACGAGATTCGGGAGGATTGATTATATGAAGACGCGAGCGCTTGCCTCATTTCTGTTGTTGACCTCGATGGCCATAGCCGCCGGCGCCAAGGACCAGCGCAGTTTCTATCGTCCTTTCGGCTCGTGGGCGTCGGGTAAGACCGTCACTTACACGGTGAAACCGGACGAAACCCTGTTCGACATAGCCGGCAGGCTCCTGGGCGATCCGTACCAGGCCCAGGAGATCGCGCGGCGCAATAACATCCGCGATCCGCTGCACTTGGAGGCCGGAACGAAGATTGAAGTGCCCATGCCGCGTTTGGCCATTCGCTACACGATTCAGAAGCTGGTGGCCGGGGAAAGCGCCGGCGGGGGCAACCCGAGTTACGATGTCGAGCCGGTCAACGCCAATCCCCGGCTGGCCGCCGGAGACCGGTTCCAACTCTGGCTTTCCGCCAACTGCGACGGCTACCTGTATATCTTTAATCGCGACGCCCAGGGCCAGGTGAACCGGATCTTCCCCTCGGGCAACCGCAAGACCGCGCGCGTCCGCCGTTTCAGCGAGTACCTGGTGCCCCGCGACGGCTGGTTCCAAATGGACAAGGCCCGCGGCGACGAGGAGTTGTGGGTGTTGGTGTCGCTTGAGCCGTTAAGCAAGCTGGAAGGGACGATGATCGCTTCCGGCGCGGTGGAATCGTATTTCGACGGCAAGGACGGCGTTGAAGCCAAGGGTATCGTCCTCGACGAAGGCGGCGATGGCGATGGCTCCACGGTGGTCGAAGGGCCGATCGAAGGCGGCGTGGTGTTGGCATACAAGATTCGTATCGAGCGCAAGTGATGAGGCGCTTGAAAGGATTATGTTCCGCTGTGCATGAGTAAATGGCGGGCTGAGAAAGGCCCGACCGAAAGAGGAAAGATCGATATGAAAATCGGATTTGAGATCGTTGCATTGCTGGCCGCGGCTGTTCCCGCGCTGGCTCAGACCGGATTGGACGCCAAGGGCATCTACCTCGATCCCGGCGACACCCGGCCCGCTGTGAAGTTCAATGTGCTCCTGGACCGCGACGGAACCCAGAAGGTGGTGCCCGCGACTTACAGCTTCCGCGATGGCGACCGCATGAAGTTCCGCTTCGAGCTGAGCCGGGACAGCTACATCTACGTGATCCACCACTCCATCGAGGCCGATCCCGCCCGCGCGGAGCGTTACACCGGCGCGCGGGGCATCGAGATTATCCGCGATGAAGACCGCGCCTCCAAGAAGGAGTCGTACCAGTTGCTCTTCCCGAATCAGGCATCCGGCCAGAACAACCTGGTGGGCGCGCACTCTCTGAAGACCGTCCCCGGCACCGACACCGGTTACTTCCGGATGGACGAACACCCCGGCTTGGAGAAGCTGGTGGTGATAGTTTCCTCCAAGCCCCTCGACATGGGCGCGTACTTCGATCCCCGCACCGGCAAATTGAGGGGCGCCCCCGATGCCGCCGCCCCGCGCGGGAAAAACGACACCGACGACGACGTGATCGGCAAGTTGAGCCGCTCCCTGATCGATTACAGCGGCAATGCCAATGTGCAATCGGCCAAGGGTATCGAGATCGTCGACGGATATGCCGCGCCCAAAGACGGCGCCAAGCCCATGGTTGTCCTGGTGGACCTGAAGCACGTGCCGCGGTAGGCGGGCGTTGAGGTTAGGAGACGACTATGATTCCGAAAACCTTGTTAGCCGCGCCGCTGTTATTGGGCCTGTGCGGATCTCTGGCGCTGGCGGCGGACCGCCAGCCCACGGCGCGCGACCGCTACTACGAAGCCGCGGGAGACGATTCGGGCGGCGAGCCGGCATGGCGCGGCATCCGCACCAGCATCCTGCTCCGGCGCGACCACAAGGATGGCGCGCCGGACATCCGCGAGGTCGCCGAAAGATTCCGGTTCCGCGATGGAGACAGCTTCCGCCTGCGCGTGGAAGCCAACATGGACGGCTATCTCTACCTCTTCCTGCGCGACAGCTCCGGCCAGATGAAGCTCTTGTTCCCCGAAGAAGCCGCGAAGCCCGGCAACCGGACGGTGGCCTACCAGGCGCGGTTCGTGCCCGGCCGCCGCGGCGCCTGGTTCCGCTTCGACAACGAACCCGGCATCGAGCAGGTGTTTCTGTTCCTCGCCTCGGAACCCATCGCCGAGCTGGAACAGTTGCGCAAGTCCAACAGCGCCGCTTCGCTGCGCCAGTTGGAACGGTTGATTGCGCGCAACGGTCCACCCACTTCTCTCAGCTTCGAGGAGGAGGATCTGGAAGACGGCGGCGACCAGGGCGCCACATTTTACGTGGAAAAGCGGACCCCCCGGCGCACGTTTCTGGTGCGGCGGTTCGACCTTTCCCATGACGCCGAATGAGCGTGGGAGAACCAGCATGAATCGACGCGGTTTTGTGGCAACGGTAGTGGGCGGCCTGGCGGTGGCGGGCTGCTCCCGGCGGCGCGCGGCCAGTGACGCGGCGCCGCCGGCGGTGGATAAGTCGGAAGAAGCGGAGCTGGACTACGGGATTGAGCTGGACGATTCCGGCCACTCCATCCGCGTGCGGGAAGACCGCAAGTTTCATAGCGGCGATGGCTTCCGGTTCCTGTTCCGCCCCGGCTTCAACGCATATGTCTACCTGGTGAACCGCGGCCCCGGCCAGCCGAGCTACCAGGTGCTGTTTCCCAGCGAGCGGATCGGCGTCCGCAACCCCATCGTGAAAGGCAGGCTGGTCACGGTCCCCGATGCCGCCACCGGCTGGCTGAGGATGGACGCCAGCCAGGGCGACGAAAACCTGGTGCTCATCGCCGCCTCCGTTCCGCTGGAGGAATTCAGCGAGATGCCCGCCAGCATCGGCCGCGACGAGTTTGAATCCAGGCTGGCCGCGGTGGAGCGCCGCTGCCGCCCGGCGAGTTCGCGGAGGTTCGAAGACGGCGACTGGGTGAAGCTCTTCGCCGCCGGCGGCAAGCGGGACCTGGCCATCGTGGTGCGCCTGCCGCTGTGGCACGGCTGAGCCGCAAGGCGGGGCAAGCGGCCGGCGCCGCCATCCCCGCCCGCGCTCTATCCCTGGATTCCGAACAGCCCTGCCATGCCCAGCACGTGGTAGAACACCAGCAGCATCATCAGAATCAGGTACGCCCGCAGACTGAGCAGCGACAGCTTCACGCTGCGCGTCATGGGCATGGGGCCCAGGCTTTCGGTGTCGACCTTCTGTTCCGGTATATCGTCCAGGGGATGAATCACCAGAAAATGGTTGGCCCTTGCGGCCGTCTCGATCTCATTCACTGTCGTCGTAGCCATGTTCTTTCTCCTTTTCGAAATACCTTCATGACACCTTCGGGAATAGGTTCGGGGCCGCAACCTGCGCGGCCAAAATCAGCGACAAGGCGAACAGGACGATGATGATGGTCCAGTTCACCAGGTTGTTCCAGGGCTTGTTGGCATGCTCGCCCAGGAGTTCCTTATCGTTGAGCAGCAGTTGCAGGAAGATGATGGCCGAGGGCAGCATCACTCCCGCCAGCACCTGCACGCCCAGAATGATCAGTTGCAGCGGCGCGCCCGGAATCAGCACCACTCCGGCGGCGGCCGCCACGCACGCCAGGTAGACCACGTAAAACCCCGGCGCTTTCCGCACCGGAAGCTGCAGGCTGTGGGGCCAGCCGCGAACCTCGCCGTAGGCCCACGAACTGGACAGCGAAATGGCCGTCGTCCCCAGCACCGCGGCGTTGATCATCATCAGCAGAATCGCGTTCTTGATAAACCCGCCGGTGAAGCGGCCCACATCCACCGCCATCTGCGCCGGGTCGGTGAAAGTGAACCCATGCACGCGGGACGCGTTGCCGGCCAGCATCATGCATCCCGCCACGGTGATGGTGATGCAGGCCCCCAGGAACGTATCCAGGCGCGCCCAGTTGATGTCGGCGAAACGCAGCCGCTTGTCGGCGATGCAGCTCTGCTGGAAGAAGAGCTGCCACGGGGCGATGGTGGTTCCCACCACCGCGATCACCAGGAACATGAGGTCCGGCGTCAGCCCGCCCGGCGGCATGGACGGCGCCAGCGAGTGGCGCAAAATCTGGCCCATGGGCGGCCGGACGGCGAAGGCGATCGCAAACCACGCCAGGTCCAGCAGGCACAGGAAAACCACCGTGCGCTCCCACCGGCGATAGCTCCCGCTCAGCACGATGAACATCAAACCCGCGGCCACCAGCGGAACGCCCAGGCGCGGATCGACTCCCATCTTGTTCAACGCCAGATCGATGGCGGCGAATTCCGTCACCAGCGTCAGAAAGTTCACCAGTTCCAGATCGATCAGCGAGAACAGCCCCCACCACTTCCCGAACCGCTGGTAGATCATGGCGGCATGGCCCTTGCCGGTCGCAATGCCCAGCCGCACGACCATTTCCTGGATAAAATAACAGACCGGCAATAAGAGTAGAACAATCCATAGAAGATGAGTGCCGTATTGCGCGCCGGCCTGGCTGTAAGTCGATACCGCGCCCGCATCGTTGTCCGCCACCATGACGATGAGCCCCGGGCCGAAGACCATCAGAAACGTGAGCAGCTTGCGCGCCCACTCGGATTTCACCACTCGCCCGCGGACCGGCAAAACTTCGGTTTCCAGGCCGGACGCGGGCGTTGTCACGAATTTATTCGTCATCGGACCATCTCCCTTCCCGTCCGCGGGCAAACACACCACGGGCACAACGGCTGGCGGCACGGTTTCCCGGCCGCGCGCCGGGATGAAGAACCTGGCTGGAGATGCCGGAAGAGGAGAACTACGCGCCCTGTCGCCAGAGCGCCGGCGCTCAGCTCTTCGCGTTCACCACCGCTGAAACCTGTGGGTGTGCAGCGGCGAACGCGATAGCGCAGTGCCTATCGGACTACCGCTGGAACTCCCACGCCAAAACCTCCGGCATTCCCCTTCGGGACGGAGGCTTATCGTCGTTTGGTTCCATACACCTTTCTGGAGACGAGTCGAAGCTCAGGAGGGAAACGAAGAGACCATTTCCCCCGGAGCGGAAGAAATGGCCAACCATCGCAGAACGATTGCTGACGGATTCCCCCACTGGTCCAAGCTTCAGCACCGCACGCCGTGAGAGATCCGAAGACCTCAGCCACATTAGAGAAACCCTTAACCCGGGAATCCCTGGTCACCCTCCACAACACAGCATCTTTGGATGCCTGAGGGCAGTGGCTTATGTGCCGCGCGGACGCCTCGCCTACCGAGGATCCATACCAATCGGGTGGACTTGGCTCAACTTCGAACCGTGCCCATCCACTTCTTAACATAACGCCCGCGGTTTCGCCGAGTCAACAAAAAATTGGTGAAGATTTCGTAATCGTCCGAACGGAGTCGTACGGGAACCGGCATCCCACGCCCGAAGGCGCGCCGGCGGCCGGTTTGGCGGGTCCGGCGGCCTGGCCGATCCGGATCGCGGAAAACGTGCAGGCGCCTTCTTGTTTCGGGCTCCGCCTGGCCCGATGGCCGCGGGCGGCGGGAGAGCGAGACCGCTACGAAGCTGACCGGCTGGGCTTCGACCGCGCGGCCGGACCCGCATCCGGCGGCGTCTCAGATCTGGTAGTCCACCACGTAGCTTTCGTGCGACTTCTTGGGAATCACTCTTACGTTGGCCGCCTCCAGCACCACCAGCGAATTCGCCGGAACGCTGGTGGTGAGGAAAACGCTGGCGCCGATGGTGCTGCCTTCCCCGATGGCCGTGTCGCCCCCCATGATGGTGGCGCCGGCATACACCGTGACCCGGTCCCCGATGGTGGGATGACGTTTCCGGCCGCGCAGCGCCTGTCCCGCGGCCAGCGATTTCGCCACCAGGCCGACGCCCTGGTACATCTTGACGTGGTTGCCGATGTCGGCCGTCTCGCCCACCACCGTGCCGGTGCAGTGATCCACGAAGAAATGGGTGCCGATGCGAGCCCCCGGATGAAGGTCCATCCCGGTCCGGGCGTGCGCCCATTCGGTCATGATGCGCGGGATGAGCGGAACGGCGTCGAGATACAGCTCGTGCGCCAGCCGCTGCACCGCGATCGCCTCGATGCACGGGTACGCCACGATCACTTCTTCCTGGCTGAACGCCGCCGGGTCGCCGTTGTAGGCCGCCTCCGTGTCGGTTTCCAGCAGTTCGCGGACACGCGGCAGATTGCCCAGGAACTTGAGCGTCAGCGCATGCGCCAGGTCGCGCGCGTCCCCGTCGCCGAGCCCGGCCGGCGGGGCATATTCCAGGCTCTTGCCGATCTCGGTTTCCAGGCGGGCAAGCACGTCTTCGAGAAGCTCGGTGGTTACGGCCCGGATTTCCGAGGAGTGGATGGGCGCCTCGTCGAAGAACCCGGGAAACAGCAGGCGCAGCAGGTCGGCCGTGATACCGGCGACGGCGCGCTTGGAGGGCAGGTTCTTGCCGTCCACGTGATTGATTCCACCCACGCGGCCGTAGGACTCCAGCAGACGCCCGGTCAACTCGCCCACGGTCAACGGCATGGGACGCCTCTCGCCGTCGTGCTCAAACTCGTCCTCCTGGGTGAAATCCGGAACAAACCAGTTTAGCAGTTCATGCAGCGGGGCCTGGTCCTTGAGGTTCCGGTCGAGGAACTGCGCGGCGGCCCGATAGGCCGCGAGCCAGCTCCTATACAGCAGAAAATCATGCTCTTCGTCCGGGAACACCAGCACTTCGAGCGGTACGTGCCTGCGCCGCAGGGCGTCGGCCAGAATCACCGTCTGGTTGAACTGCACGTTGCGGTCGTCGTCGCCCTGGATCAGCAGCACCGGCGACGTCCAGCCGCTCAGATCCGCCATGGGCGAGGACTCGAAAGCCAGCTTGTAATCCGGTTCGGTCGAGGGAATGCCCAGTTCGCGCGCCCAGTCGTGGACGCCGTGAAAGTCCACCCCGGCTTTGAACAGGCCGGGAGACCGCGCCAGCGCCATGGCGGTGAGGTAGCCGCCGTAGGAACCGCCCCACACGCCGATGCGCGCGGGGTCCACATCGGCGCGCGACCGCAGATACAGGGCTGCGCCCTGGACGTCGTTGAACTCGCTGGCGCCGGCCGGGCCGGCCCGCAACGCTTCGCGGAAATTCAGGCCGTACCCAATCCCGCCGCGGTAATTCACGCTCAGCACCACGTAGCCGCACGCCGCCAGGTATTGATTCATGGCGTAGGCGTTCCAGTAGTAATACATGGAATGCCAGCCCGGCAGCATCTGGCGCTGCGGCCCGCCGTGAAAGAACACCACCGCCGGCGCGGGCCACTTCGCCGTCGGCGGCGGCAGGAACAACTGGCCGTGAATGGAGAGCCCGTCGGCGGCCGGAAAGATCACCGGCTGCGGCTCAACCAGGCTCTTGAGCGGGAAATCCGCAGGGATTGCCTGCGGATCCGGATCGCGCGTTTCGCCGCCGATGCGAATGGCCACTTCGAGTGGCGCCCGCGCGTCGCCGCGCAGGAAGGCCACCACGCGCGGGTCGCTGGTAGGGGTCGGCCAGACCTCGATGCCGGCGCCGGAGGTGAGCGCCACCGCGGGGCCGCCGCTTACGGACACTTTCCAGAGATGACGGCGATCGATGTCGCCCTGGTTCGACGAGAAGATCATCTCGCCGCCGCCGGGCATGAGAGCGGCGTGCTCCACTTCGAACTCCCCGGGCGTGAGCAGCGTGGCCGGCGCGCCGGCGGTGGCGGGCACGGAGTACAGGTGCGTCCAGCCGTCGCTTTCCCACGGGAACACCAGCGTCTCGCGCCCCGTCCACCACAACTGGCGGTCACCCGCGACGCCGTGGCATACGCTGCCTGGGCCGGGTCTCGCGCGCCAGATCTCGCTTCCCACGCCGGTTTCGGCGGAGGCCACGCGGATGCTCCATGGCTCGCCCGAGCGCTGGGCCTCGCGCACCGGCCGCACTCCACTGGAGGGCGTGCGGATGAAGGCGACGCGGCTGCTGTCGGGCGACCATGCGGGGTACCCGTCGCTGTCGGCGCTGGGATCCAGGTAGCGCAGCGTGGTGGAGGCGATCTCGTAGACCCCGATGAAGGCGTGGTCGCCGCGGTCGCTTTCGAACGCGATGCGCCGGCCATCCGGCGACCACACGGCGCGCCGGATGTCGCCGCGCGCCTTGAAGATCTGCGCCGGCTGGACCTTGCCGTCCGCGGGGATCCACCAGAGCTGGCCGTGGCGCAGGAAAAGGATCCAATCGCCGCCCGGCGACACGGCCGGCGAGTCTCCTTCGCCGATCCGCCGCGGCGCCGCGCCATCCAGGGCGGCGATCCAGACGTCCTGCTCGGCTCCCTGCGGATCCAGCGCCGGGTTGGGATACTGGCCGGCGCGGTTGGCGCCGCCCGAGCGGGTGTAGACCAGCGAAGCGCCGTCCGGGGTCCACTGCAATCCGCCCAGTTCCTGGCCGTCGTCGGCGGTGTACGCCGTGACGGCGCGGCCCTGGTAGCCGGGCGGCGCGGCAGCCATGATGTTGCGCACGCCGCGCACATTTGAAACCCAGGCCAGCTTGCCGCCCGCGGGCGAAGCCGCCAGCGAACTGGGGAACGAAGCTCCCAGAACCTGACGCAACGTAAACGGCGGCTGCTGCGCCCAGGCACAGCCAGCCACCAACAGGCCCCAAATGGTTCGCATGGGATCAATATAGCGTGCCCCGCTATAGGCGGCCATTGCGCAATGCCAGGCGGGATGCCACCCCGCCGGGCCCGACGCACAGGTACGGCGGATTCGATGTGGCATCCACTTCCATGCCGCACGCCTCGGCGGACTCCTTGAAAACCGGGCTTCGTGCTACCGTTGCAGAGATGAAGTACCCAGTCGCCTTGATCCCAACCGAAGATGGCTACAGCGTCTCTTGCCCAGGCCTTCCCGGGTGCTGGTCTCAAGGCGCCACGGAAGAGGAGGCTCTGGCGAACATTCAGGACGCCATCCGCGAATATCTCGAAGTCGCCAAAGAACCCGATCGGCCCTGACCAACCCTCCGCGCCGGCGCCACAACCGCCGCCCGCCCCCCTGTAGTAGAATCGCCATCGGAGGCCATGTGACCTCATGGACTACATCAACCTCGGATCCACCGGACTGAAAGTCTCCCGCCTGTGCCTCGGCGCCATGACCTACGGGTCGAAGCGCTGGCGCGAGTGGGTGCTCGAGGAAGAGGAAAGCCGGCCGTTCATCCAGCGCGCCCTGGAACTGGGCATCAATTTCTTCGACACCGCCGACGTCTACTCGGTGGGCGTCAGCGAGGAAATCCTGGGACGCGCGCTGCGCGATTTCTCTCCTTCGCGCGACAGAGTGGTCATCGCTACAAAGGTCTTTCATCCGATGGGCGACGATCCCAACCAGCGCAGCCTCTCCCGCAAGCACATCTTCCATTCCATCGACGACAGCCTGCGCCGTCTCGGCACGGATTACGTCGATCTCTACCAGATCCACCGCTTCGATCCGGAAACGCCCATCGAGGAAACTCTGCAGGCCCTCGACGACGTGGTCCGCATGGGGAAGGTGAGATACCTGGGAGCCTCGTCGATGTTCGCCTGGCAGTTCGCGCGGATGCTCTGCAAAGCCGATCAAATGGGCCTGCGGCGCTTCGTGACCATGCAGAACCACTACAACATCGTCTACCGCGAGGAGGAGCGCGAGATGCTGCCGCTGTGCCGCGCCGAAGGAATCGGCGTGATCCCGTGGAGCCCGCTGGCCCGCGGCTTCGTCGCCGGCAACCGCCGCCCCGGACTTTCCGGAGACACGGTGCGCGCCCGCACGGACTCCTACTCCCACGCCATGTACTACCAGGCGTCGGACTTCGCCATGGTGGAGCGCATCGCCGAAGTGGCGCGCGCGCGCGGAATTTCGAACATCCAGGTGGCCCTGGCCTGGCTGCTGGGACGGCCGGGAGTGACCGCGCCCATCGTGGGCGCCAGCAAAATGCCGCACCTGGAAGAGCTGGTGGCGGCGGCCGGAATGAAGCTGGAGCCGGCCGAAATACAGACGCTCGACGCGTGTTACCAGCCGCACCCTGTGCTGGGCCACTCCTGAGCGCCGGGCGGCGCGGGCCTTGACATAGCCCAACCGGGCCTTGTTACCGGGGACCGGCGGCGCTACACTCCAGCCATGAGGAAATGCACGGTCCCGGCTCTGTTTTTCCTTGTGGCGGCGGCCGCGCCGGCCGCGGCGGCGGACATCCCGGCGGGCTGGAAAGCCATCAAGGATTCCAAGGGGCTTTGCCGGATCGCCGTCCCGGCGGACTGGACTCCCGGCCCGGAGAACACCGGCTCGGCGGTCTTCCAGGACGCCACGGTTGCCATCGCGGTGGTCACCAGCCAGCCGGGACAGACCTACCGGCCGCTCTCGGACACCATTTTGAAGCTGATGAACATCCCCAAGGACAAGATGTTCGAGAATTCCGCCACCCGCCTTTTCTACCAGGACAGGACCGGACGGGACGCGTCGGAGCCCAGCTCGCTGAGCGTCATGACGCCGGGCAAGGGCGGCACGTGCAGCTCGCGCGTGGTGTTCCTGTCGAGCGTGCCCGAGGAGACGGTGAAAAAAATCGCCCTCAGCGTCGGCCCCGTGGAGTGAGTTATGGCGCCGCCACCTCCGGCTGGGTGAAGGACCAGTGCGAATGCACGATCTTCCATTCCTCGCCCGAGCGCAGGTAGACTTCCGTGCAGTTCCAGCGCGCCACGGATTCTCCGGAGTAGCTGACGTACCGGAAAGTCAGGATGGCGGCGTCGCCGGCGATCTGCACGCGTGGGTCGAGGATCTCGTCGCGATCCACTTTGATCTTGCCGCGGATTCCTTCGTACCAGGCGGCCAGGTCGGGTAATCCATCCAGACGCCGCTCCAGGTACGGATCGAAATAGGAGACATCGGGCGCGTAGATGGCGAGATAGCCGTCGGGATCGCCCTGGCCCCAGCGGTCCAGCGCGGCGCGTTCCAGCGCCAGAACCTGGCTGGAAACTTCGGGTGATTGGCCGGTCGTGCCCATGGCCAAGTCTACCCCGCGTTTGCGGCGGAGAACAAGCGGGACGGCGCAGGCAGCGCGGCATCGGGTCGCTTGCTACACTGTCCCCGTGCCACTTTTCGGCCGGCTGCATCTCGCGCTGCTCGCCTCCATCGCCGCCGCCGCGGTGGTGGTGCCCTGGCTGTGCCGCCGCGGCGTCCTCCCGGCGCGCGCGACGCGCCTCGCCATCGGATGGGCGCTGCTCGTGAACGAACTGGGCTGGTGGGGCTTCCGCTACTCGCACGAAGGCGTGCACGCACGAAATCTCCCGTTGCAGTTGTGCGACCTCACGGTGTGGCTCGCGGTGGCGGCCTGTCTCACAGCGCGCCCGGCCATCGCGGAGTTCGCCTACTTCGCGGGCATGGCCGGAGCCGGCATGGCCCTGCTCACTCCCGACCTCTGGTCGCCGTGGCCCACCTATCCGGCCATCTACTTTTTCGCGGCCCACGGCGGCATCGTGATGGCGGTGGCGTTGATGGCTTTCGGCGGAATCGTCCGCTTCCGCCCCGGCGCGGTGTGGCGTTCGTTCGGCTGGCTGGTAGCCTACGCCCTCCTGGTGGGAGCGTTCAACGCCGTTTTCGGCAGCAACTACATGTATCTCTGCCGCAAGCCCGCCAGCGCCAACCTGCTGGACAAACTGGGTCCGTGGCCCTGGTATCTGCTCCCCGCCGCCGCCGTGGGCCTGGGATTTTTCTGGTTGCTGTGGCTGCCGCTGGCGCGCTCGGCCGCGGGCCGGCAGCCGCCGCGGCCGCTGGTTTGACACCCCCGTTTCGGTGCTGTTAGCCTGAGACTGCAATGCCAGATGCGCCGCCGCTTCGCGCCACGCCCTTGAATGCCGAGCATCGGGCGATGGGCGCCAGAATGGTGGATTTTGGGGGCTGGGAGATGCCCGTCCAGTACGCCGGCATCATCGAGGAACACTGCGCCGTGCGCACCGCGGCGGGCCTCTTCGACGTGTCCCACATGGGCGAAATCGAAATCCGCGGGCCGGAAGCCGGGCTGCTGGCGGATTATGTGACCACCAACGCCGCTACCCGGCTCCAGGCCGGGCAGGTCCAATACTCCGCGCTGCTCTACGATCACGGCGGGTTCGTCGACGACGTGCTGGTCCACAAGGTGGCCGGCGATCGTTACTTCCTGTGCGTCAACGCCGCCAACCAGGACAAGGATTTCGCGCACATCTCGGCGCATAACCGGTTCGACGCCACGGTCGAGAACGCCGGCGCTCGCTATGCCCAGCTTGCCTTGCAGGGTCCCCGGGCGCTGGCTACGCTGCGCAAGCTGACGACGGTCGACCTGGCGGCCATCCGCAACTACCATTTCGTGGACGGCGAGGTCTCCGGCGCTCCCGCGCGCATTGCCCGCACCGGATACACCGGCGAGGATGGCTTCGAGATCTACTTTCCGCCCGCTCATGCCGCGCGGCTCTGGAAGGAACTGCTGGACGCCGGCCGTGAATTCGGCGTCAAGCCGGTCGGCCTGGGCGCGCGCAACACCCTGCGCCTGGAAGCCAAAATGGCGCTCTACGGCCACGAAATCGACGCCTCCATCTCGCCTCTCGAAGCCGGTCTCGCCTGGATCGTCAAGTTCGACAAGGGCGGCTTCATCGGGCGCGACGCCCTGCTGAAACAGAAGGAGAGCGGAATCCGCCGCAAGCTGGTGGGGTTTGAAATGCGCGGGCGGGGCATCGCCCGCGACGGATACGAAGTGCTGCAAAACGGCGTCGCCGCCGGATGGGTCACCAGCGGATCTTACTCGCCGACGCTGAACAAGAACATTGGCCTTTGTTATTTGCCCACGGAGGAGGCGCAACCCGGCAGATCCATTCAGATCGTCATCCGCAGCCAGCCGGTGGATGCGGTGACGGTGGGAACTCCGTTTTACAAGCGAAGGACATGAGCATGTATCCAGAGAACTTTCGATATACGAAGGAACACGAATGGGTCCTCGTGGAAGGGGACACGGCGGCGATCGGGATCACCGATCACGCGCAGCGGGAGCTTGGCGACATTGTCTTTGTCGACCTTCCCCAGCCGGGCGCGCGGCTGGAAGCGGGCGCCAGCCTCGGGTCGGTGGAATCGGTGAAGGCCGTGAGCGACATTTATGCGCCGGTCTCGGGCGAAGTGACGGAAGTCAACGCCACGCTCGCCGAAAAGCCGGAAGCGCTCAACCAGGACCCGCACGGGGCGGCGTGGCTGGTGAAAGTGAAGCTGGCCAACCCGGCGGAAGTCGAAGCGCTTCTGTCGGCCGCCGATTACGAGGCCTACTTGGGAGACGAGAAGTAGTTGCGATACCTTCCGAAGTCCGATTCCGAACGCCGCGAGATGCTGGACGCCTGCGGCGTTTCGTCGCCCGACGATCTGTTCGCGCACCTGCCCGAGGCCGTCCGGCTGCGCCGCCCGCTGGCCCTCGACCCGGGGATTTCCGAATACGAAATCGCCGCTTACTTCCGCGCCCGCGCGGCCGAAAACGCCAACGGCTACGCCAGTTTTCTGGGCGGCGGAGTTTACCATCACTACCGCCCCGTGCTGGTGGACGCGGTGGTTTCGCGCGGCGAGTTTCTGACCTCCTACACGCCCTACCAGGCGGAGATCTCGCAGGGCACCCTCACCGCCATCTTCGAATTCCAGACCATGATCTGCCAGCTCACCGGCATGGACGTGGCCAACGCGTCCATGTACGACGGGTCCACCGCCGTGCCGGAGGCCGCCATGATGGCGGCGCGCTCCACCGGCCGCAGCCGCGTGTTGGCGGCCCGCACCGTGCATCCCGAATACCGCGAAGTGCTGCGGACCTACGCGCGCCACCAGGGGATGGCGGTGGAGGAATTCGGCTACAACGCGGCAACCGGCCAAATCGACCTGGAAGATCTTGAACGCCGCCTGGACGCCTCGACGGCGGCGGTGATCGTGCAGTCGCCGAATTTCTTCGGCGTGGTGGACCAGGTGGGCGCCGCCGCGGAGATCGCCCACCGTCACGGCGCGCTGCTGGTGATGGTATTCACCGAAGCCGTGTCGCTGGGGATTCTCGAACCGCCCCCGGGCGCCGATATCGTGGCCGGCGAGTTGCAATCCTTCGCCATCTCGCCCGGTTACGGCGGGCCGTTTGCCGGCGTCATCGCCGCCCGGGAGAAGTTCATGCGGCAGATGCCCGGCCGCCTGGTGGGCCAGACCACCGACGCGCGCGGCAACCGCGCCTTCTGCCTGACGCTTTCCACGCGCGAGCAGCATATCCGGCGCGAGAAGGCCACCTCCAACATCTGCACCAACCAGGCGCTCGTGGCCCTCATGGCCACGGTCTTCATGACCGTGTACGGCAAGCGGGGCCTGCGCGAACTGGCCGAACAGAACCTGGCCAAGGCGCACTACCTGGCGGCGAAAATGCAGCCGCGATTCAGCGGCCCGTTCTTCAACGAGTTCGTGGCGCGGGTGGAGGGCCGATCGCCCGAGGACCTGAACAAGGCCCTGCTGAAGAAGAGAATCGTCGGAGGGCTGCCGCTGGGCCGCTGGTATCCCGAATTGCGGGATTCGATGCTGTGGTGCGCCACGGAGATGTCCACGCGCGCGAGCATGGACGAGGTGGCGGCGCTGGCCGTGCGCACCGACGGCCCCCGATCAGAAGCGGCTGCAGACGCCGATCCTTAAAGATGTTGGCGGAAGTGCCGATACGCTTGATGTGCTGGGGCTTCCGACACTCTTCGACCAGTTCTCGCGTTATGATGAGGAAACTGAGGAGAGATCCGATCTGGAGCCCTCTATGCCGGATAAAGAGACCACCGCACTGCCCGGGCTGGAAAAGAGGACAGGCTACATCGAGGACTACGTCAGCGGCGTCCATGTCAAGGCGACGCCGGAAGAGATTGAGGCTGTCCAGGTCTTCGCCATGCGCTTGGTGGAAGATTATGGATACGAGAAGTCGCAGATTCAGACGCGTCCCCAGTTCAGGGTCAGAAAACGTCCTTCCGACGAGGAGAAGTCATATCCCGTGGACATTGCGGTGTTCAAGGGCGATAGGAAGATCGAGGACGATTTGTTCCTCCTCGTCGAGTGCAAGAACAAGACCCGTAAGGACGGCGTGGCCCAACTGAAGTTATACCTGGACATGAGCCCTGCCGAAGTTGGCGTTTGGTTCAATGGCGAGGAGCATGTCTACCTTCGAAAGATCCATCGCGGGGACGGCAGCCGCACATATGAGGATCTGCCAAACATCCCGCGGCGCGGGCAGCGCATAGAGGATATCGGGCTCTTCCGTAGGCGCGACCTGAAGCGCCCGTCGAACCTCAAGGCGGTCTTCCGCGATATTCGGAACCACCTCGCTGGAAACGTTACCGGCATCACAAGAGATGAAGCCCTCGCTCAGGAGATTATCAACGTCCTCTTCTGCAAGATCTACGATGAGACGAACACCGGGCGGGACGAGATGGTCACGTTCCGCAGCGGCTTGAATGAGCCGCCAAGGGAAATCCAGAAGCGAGTTGTCGATCTCTTCGAAAAAAAGGTACGCGCCGAATACGCCGACGTCTTCGACGCGAAGGACACCATCTCCCTCGATGCGGCCAGCCTGGCGTATGTCGTCGGCGAGCTCCAGAACTACTGCATTGTCGAGGCGGATCGTGATGCGGTGGGTGAGGCATTCGAGGTTTTCATCGGCCCCGCTCTTCGGGGCGGCGAGGGCCAGTTCTTCACGCCGCGGAACGTCGTGAGGATGGTCGTCGAGATCCTGGATCCCGAGCCGGGCGAAATGATCCTCGATCCAGCCTGCGGATCCGGGGGATTCCTCATTATTGCCCTCGAGCACGCCTGGAAGAAACTCGAAGGCCTTGCCAAGCAGAAAGGGTGGAGCGCCGTTCAGTTAGACCGCAAGAAGCGCGAAGTCGCCTCGAAATACTTCCGCGGGATCGACAAAGATCTGTTCCTGGCGAAGGTCACAAAGGCGTACATGGCGATAATCGGCGACGGGCGCGGGGGCGTGTTCTGCGACCACAGCTTGCTCCCGCCCTCCGAATGGAAGGCGCAGACCTCCAACTCCGTTGTGCTGGGTTCGTTCGATGTGGTCCTCACCAATCCGCCCTTCGGAACGCAGATCAAGATACAGGGCCAGGCATTGCTTTCGCAGTACGAGCTTGGAGCCAAGTGGAAAAAGAACAGGGCGACCGGAAAATCGGAGAAAACTGCGGCGTTGTACGAGCACCAACCGCCTCAGCTTCTATTTCTGGAACGCTGCATGCAGCTCCTGAAGCCGGGCGGCCGGTTAGGCATCGTCCTGCCGGAAAGCGTCCTGGGCAATCCATCGTACGAGTACATCGTAACGTTTCTGCTGAATAGCTCCAAGGTCCTCGGCGTGGTCACGCTTCCCGAATCCCTGTTCAAGACCAGCGGGAAGGGCGGCACTCACACCAAGACCTGTGTTCTGTTTCTCGAGAAGAGACCCGAGCCAGAGCCCTACGACATCTTCATGGCCGACGTGAAATGGTGCGGCCATGACTCGCGCGGCAACCCAACCATCCGCAAGAGCAAAACCGGGGAGTACGTTCTCCTGGACGAGGTGCCGCAAGTGGCGCCCCGTTGGCGCGCCCTCAGGAGCGGAAAGAGGATCAACCGCGATCACATGGGCTTTCACCTCCGGTCCGACGCCATCCAAAGGCAGATTCTCGTTCCAAAGTACTACAACCCGGAGATCGAATCGTATCTCAAGGCGATGGAACCGATCCATGAGTTTGTTGCGCTCGGCGAGCTGGCCGGCAAGGCGGCTGTTTCGATAACAACGGGCGTCGAGATTGGCAAAATGGCGTACGGCACAGGCCGCATTCCGTTCATCCGCACTTCGGATCTGTCCAATTGGGAGATCAAGGCCGATTTCAAACACGGCGTGAGTCAGGAGATTTACGACGACGTACGGAAGGGCTGCGACGTAGGGCCGGGCGACATCCTGATGGTGCGGGATGGCACTTATCTGATTGGGACTTCGGCATTTGTGACGGAGAAAGACGTGCCCATGCTCTTCCAGAGTCACATCTTTCGAATCCGGGTCTTGAAACCGGAGGTCATCGACCCTTACCTGCTGTTCGTCAGTTTGAACACCCCGATCGTCAAGGCCCAGATACGCTCGAAGCAGTTCACGCAGGATATCATCGACACCCTTGGAAGCCGGGCCCTCGAACTGGCGCTGCCGATTCCGCGCGACCGGAAGGCCCGCGGCAGCCTGGCTCGTGCCGCCAAAGAAATAATTGAGCGGCGAGCAAAGTACCGCGAAGAGGCCAGGTTACTGCCCTTAGCGCTTCAAGGGAGGATTCCGGCGGAGGTCGCCGAAGAGGTCGACGCACTGGCGGGAGAGGAACTGCCCGAGTGACCGAGGGCCCTCCGCTCGCGGCCGCCCCGGGCCGAGATCCCGCGGCCACAAGCGTCTCCCGATTATAATTGTACGGGGGACGGCGTCCAAGGTAAGGCCAACGCCGGCTTTCGCAAGGTCGGGAAAGCATGATCACCAAAGTCCGCCCGCATCCGTCGCAGAACGAAGCCCTGCTGTTCGAGCGCAGCTCGCCCGGCAAGCGGGCGTACCAGCTCCCGGAACTGGACGTCTCCGCGGTGAACGCCGCCGAAACGCTGGGCGCGGAAAATGTTCGCGGCTCCATCGACGGTTTTCCCGAAGTGAGCGAGGTGGAAGCCGTCCGCCACTTCACCCGCCTCTCCAGTTGGAACTACTCCATCGACCACGGCATGTACCCGCTGGGGTCGTGCACCATGAAGTACAACCCGCGCATCAACGAAGCGGTGGCGCGCATCGAAGGGCTGGCGTGGGCGCATCCGTATCAGCCCGAGGCGCTGTCGCAGGGCGCGATGAAGGTGATGGCGCATCTCGAAGCCGCGCTGGCCGAAATCGCCGGCATGGACGCGGTGACGCTGCAGCCCGCGGCCGGCGCGCATGGCGAACTCACCGGCATCCTGCTGATTCGCGCGCTGCTCGAGAGTCGCGGCAACCCGCGCCGCAAAATTCTGATTCCGGATTCGGCGCACGGCACCAACCCCGCCAGCGCGGCCATCGCCGGCTACGCGGTCGAGAACATCCGCTCGGACGAGTCGGGCGCGCTCGACCTGGGCGCGCTCGCGCGGCTCGCGACCGAAGACGTGGCCGCGCTCATGGTCACCAATCCCAACACCCTGGGCGTCTTCGAGAGCCACATCGTGGAAGCCGCGGAGATTCTGCACCGCAAGGGCGCGCTGCTCTACATGGACGGCGCCAACATGAACGCGCTGGTGGGCATCGCGCGGCCGGGCGATTTCGGCGTGGACGCCATGCACCTCAACCTGCACAAGACGTTCTCCACGCCCCACGGCGGCGGCGGCCCAGGCGCCGGTCCGGTGGCCGTGAAACGGGCGCTGGAGCCTTTTCTGCCCGTGCCGCGGCTGCGGCGCTCCGGCAGGAAACTGGCGTGGGACTACCGGCGGAAGCACTCCATCGGCCGCGTCCGCGCCTTCTACGGCAACTTCGGCGTGATGGTGCGCGCGCTCGCCTACATCCTGGCGCACGGCGGCGAAGGACTGCGCAACGCCACTCTGGACGCGGTGCTGAACGCGGTCTACATCCGGAAAAAGCTGTGCCCGCATTTCGATCTGCCGTACCCGTCGCCGAATCTGCACGAAGTGGTGTTCAGCGACAAGCGGCAGGCGGAGCACGGCGTGCACACGGGCGACGTGGCCAAGCGCCTCATCGATTACGGATTCCACCCCTACACGGTGAGCTTTCCGGGTATCGTCCACGGCGCGCTCATGATCGAGCCGACCGAAACGGAAGGCAAGATGGAACTCGACCAGTTCATCCAGGCCATGATCTCGATCGCCGGCGAAGCCGCATCCGATCCGCAACTGGTCAAGGGCGCGCCCTACGGCACGCGCACCAGCCGCGTGGACGAAGTCACCGCCGCGCGCAAGCCCGTGCTGCGATGGAAAGCGGAATAAACCCGGGCGGAGTCAAGGGGCTGCTGCTGGCGATGGCCGTGGTGCTGGCCATCCGCATTCCCTTCCTCAACCAGGCCATCCAGGGCGACGACCACATCTACCTTTCCGAAGCCGCCCACGCGCAGGTGGACCCGCTGCACCCCAAGCACACGACCTACGTGTTTCGCGGCGAGGTGGTGGACCTGCGCGGGCAGCCGCATCCGCCGCTGGATGGCTGGGTGCTCGGCCTCCTGCTGGCCCTGTTTGGCGAGGTGCGGGAGGCGCCGTTTCACGCCGCGTACCTCGGGTTTTCGCTGATCGCGGTGGCGGCCATGTGGTGGCTGGCGCGGCGCTACTCGCCGGCTCCGCTGTGGGCCACGCTGCTGTTCATCGCCGTTCCGGCGTTCGTGGTGAACGGCAATTCGCTGGAAGCCGACCTGCCGTTTCTGGCGTTCTGGATGGCGGCGGTGGCGCTGTTTTGCGCCGAGCGCGTGGCGCTGGCCGCCGTGGCCATGGCGCTGGCCGCGCTGGCCGCCTACCAGGCCGTCTTTCTCACGCCCATTCTGGCCGCGTATCTCCTGTGCCGATCCCGGCCACCTGCGACGCCGATCACCGGCCTGTGGGGCAGGTTGTCAACCTGCCTCTGGGCGCCCGCGCATGGCCACCCGAGCGAGGAAGACCGTCCGGTTCCCGTTGGTCACTGGCTGGCCACCCTGGTCCCGCCGGCTACGCTGGCGGCGTGGCAGATCTTCGAGCGCGTCTCCACCGGCGCGTTTCCAGCGGCGGTGCTGGCGAGCTATCTCTCCGTGCTCGAGACCGCGCACGCCAAGCTGTCCAATGCCATCGCGCTCACCGGCCACGCCTGGTTCCTGGTGTGCCCGGCGCTGGTCCCTTGCGCCGCGGTGGCGGCCTGGCGCGGCCGCCGCGACCGCGACACGCGCTTCCTGCTGGCGTGGATCGCCATCTTCTTCGCCTGCGCGCTGGCCGTTTTCTTCGCCGGCGCGGCGCGCTACCTGCTGCCCATGGCCGCGCCGGTGGCGCTGCTGGCGTCGCGCCTGCGCCGTCGATGGCTGGCGCTGGGATTCGCCGCGCAACTGGCATTGGGCCTGGGACTGGCCGCCGCCAACTGGCAGCACTGGGACGCCTATCGCCGGTTCGCGCGGGAACTGCGCGCGCCCACCGAGGGGCATCGCGTGTGGGTGGACGGCGAATGGGGCCTGCGCTATTACCTGGAGTCGCAAGGCGCGCTGCCGCTCCTGCGCACCCAGAAACTGCGCGTGGGCGACGTAGTGGTCGCAAGCGAACTGGGCCACTCCGTGGAAGTCACGGCGCCGCTTGCGCCGCTGGCCTCGATCGAAATCCGCCCCTGGGTCCCGCTGCGGCTCATCGGCCTGGAGACGGGATCGGCCTACTCGACGGCTGCGCGCGGCTACTGGCCGTTCGGGCTCTCGCGCGGGGTGGTGGATCGCGTCCGCGCCGGCGTGGTGGGCGAGCGCCATCCTACCGTCGAGTACCTGCCCATGAACGCGCCCGAGGCCGCCGCTCACATCGTGGGCGGCATCTACGCGCTGGAGGACAATAGCTTCCGCTGGATGGCGGGCCGCGCCGTGGTGGCGCTGAAGAGTCCCGCCGGGGCGCAACCGCTGCGCGTCGAGTTCGTGATTCCCGAAACCGCTTCAGCGCGGCATGTGTCGCTGCTGCTGGACGGGCGGGAAGTAGCCGAAGCGGCCTACGCCGGGCCGGGGCGGTACACGCTCGAATCGCCGGGCCCGCTGCGGGGCAGCATGGTCGAGGTGGTGGTGGACCGCACCTTCCGCGCGCCGCCGGACCAGCGCGACCTGGGAATCGTGCTGCTGGCGGTGGGGTTCGCGCGGTAGTTCCGTTGTATCCTGAGCGTATAGGAGAGTCTTTATGTCCAGCGGCGATACGAGTAGTCCGGGCGTCCGGAAAGTGTTCTGCGTGAAGTTCCAGCGCGAGATGGAAGGGCTGGACAGGATCCCCTTCGAAGGCCACCCGCTGGGCCGGAAGATTTACGACAACGTCTCCAAGGAGGCGTGGAAGATGTGGGTGGACCGCATGAAGATGATCATGAACGAGTACCGCCTGAACCTGGGCACGCAGCAGGCTCAGGAGTTCCTCCTGCAGCAGATGGACGCCTACTTCTTCGGCGAAGGCGCCGCTCTGCCGCCCGACTACGTGCCGCAGTAGAACCCGCGGCGGAATGGCGCCGCCCCGATCCGCTATCGTAGTGTTGTGAAGGCTCTCGTCAAAAGCAAGCCCGAGCCCGGCCTGTGGCTCGAAGACATCGACGTCCCCAAGATCGGCATCAACGACGTCCTCATCCGCGTGCTGCGCACCGGCATCTGCGGCACCGACATCCACATCTACCAGTGGGACGAATGGGCCCGCCGGACCATCCCCGTGCCTATGGCCATCGGCCACGAGTTCGCCGGCAGAATCGTCGAGGTCGGCTCCAACGTCGCCGATTTTTTCCCGGGCGACCTGGTGAGCGGCGAGGGCCACGTCACCTGCGGGCGCTGCCGCAACTGCCTGGCGGGACGCCGCCACCTGTGCGCCTCCACCCGCGGCGTGGGCGTGAACCGGCCCGGCGCCTTCGCCGAGTACATCGCCCTTCCCATGACCAACCTCTGGCGGCATCACGAATCCGTGCCGCTGGATGTGGCCGCCATCTTCGACCCCTTCGGCAATGCGGTGCACACCGCCTTGACCTTTCCGGTGCTCGGCGAGGACGTGCTGGTCACCGGCGCCGGGCCGATCGGCATCATGGGCGCCGCGGTGGCGCGCCACGCCGGCGCGCGCTTCACCGTGATCACCGACGTCAATCCCTACCGCCTGGAACTGGCGCGCAAGCTCGGCGTGACGCTGGCGGTGGACGTGCGCGAGACCACCCTCGGCGATGTGCAGAAGCAACTCGGCATGGTGGAAGGCTTCGACGTGGGCCTGGAGATGTCCGGCAGCCCGGAGGCGCTCCGCGGCATGCTGGCCAACATGAGCCACGGCGCGCGCATCGCCATGCTGGGGATTCCGTCGCGGGAAATGCCCATCGACTGGCGCACGGTGATTTTCAACATGCTCACCATCAAGGGCGTGTACGGCCGCGAAATGTACGAGACCTGGTACAAGATGACCGTGATGTTACAATCCGGCCTGGATATTACTCCGGTGATCACCCATCGTTTCCCCTGCGCGCAGTTCGAGGAAGGGTTCGAGGTGATGGCTTCGGGCCGCAGCGGAAAGGTGATTCTGGACTGGGAGTAAGTGGAGCATCAGGAGCGCGCCGGCGCGCCCACTTTCACTTCCACCTTCACCTCCGCGACCCCAGGCGCCGGCAGAGGAACCACGCCGCCTTCCACCGCAACGCCATCCACCGACAGACTCACCTCGTTTCCAGCCCCTTCGCGGCGCACCGCGATGCGGTAAGTAACGCCGCGGAACCGGCGCACGGCTTCGAACCCCGTCCAACGCTCGGGCAGCACCGGGGCGATGCGCAGGCCGTCGTATTCCGGGCGGATGCCGAGTATCCACTGGGTGATGGCATAGTAATTCCACGCCGCCGTGCCCGTCAGCCAGGAGTTCTTGGCTTCGCCGTGTGTGGGAGCGTCGCGTCCCGCAATCATCTGCGCGTACACATACGGCTCGCACCGGTGGACGTCGCTGATCCCCTCGCGGGCGGAAGGGTTGATGCGCAGGTAATAGTCGTGCGCGTTGTCCCCGTCGCCGGCCATGGCTTCGGCAATCATCACCCACGGGTTGTTGTGGCAGAAGATACCCGCGTTTTCCTTGTAACCCGGTGGATAGGAGGATATCTCCCCGAGTTGGAGATAGTAGCGCGAGTAGGCCGGCTGCTGGAGAATGATCCCGTGCGGCGTGGCCAGGTGCCGGCGCACCGAATCCAGGGCCTTGCGCGCCCTGCCGTCCTCCAGGCCGATGCCGGCCAGCCCGCAGAAGCCCTGCGTCTCGATGAAGATTCGGCCTTCTTCGCACTCCTTCGAACCGATCTTGGCGCCGAAGTCGTCGTAGGCGCGCAGAAACCACTCGCCGTCCCAACCGTGCCGGCGGACGGTCTCCTGCATGCGCGCGCTTTCCTCCAGGCACTTACCGGCTTCGTCATCCAAACCGCGCCGCTTGGCGATAGCGGCGAGTTCCCTGGCCGCCAGCACAAACAACGCGGCGATGAAGACCGACTCGGCCACCTTGCCGTCCTTGTTAGTGGTGGTCTGGAACGACTGGCCGGGCGTGTCCGAGAAGCAGTTCAGATTCAGGCAATCGTTCCAGTCGGCGCGGCCGATCAGGGGCAGGCCGTGCGGCCCCAGCCGCGCCAGCGTGTAACTGAAGCTGCGCCGCAGATGTTCGTAGAGCGGCTGTTCCGAGCCGGCCTGGTTGTCGAATTCGACCGGCTCGTCCAGAATGCTCCAGTCGCCGGTCTCCTTGAGGTACGCCGAGACGCCTACGATCAGCCAGTGTGGATCGTCGTTGAAGTTACTCCCTACGTCGTTGTTGCCCTTCTTGGTCAGCGGCTGGTACTGATGATATGCGCCGCCGTCGGGAAGCTGCGTGGCGGCCAGGTCCAGTATGCGCTCGCGGGCGCGTTCCGGAACCATTTGCACGAAGCCCAGTAAGTCCTGGTTGGAATCGCGGAAACCCAGGCCGCGGCCGATGCCCGATTCGAAGAAGGACGCCGAACGGGACATGTTGAACGTCGCCATGCACTGGTACGCGTTCCAGACGTTCACCATCCGGTCGGTGTGAATGTCGGGCGTACTTACCTGGCAGATACCCAGCAGGCCGTCCCAGTAAGTCCGAAGCTTGTCGAACGCCGCATCCACGTTGGCCTTGTCGCGATAGCGCGCAATCACCGGCCTTACCCCGCGCTTGTCGATGGTCTGGGAATCCGGCGGATCGAACTTCCGGTCCCTGGGGTTTTCGTGGTACCCCAGAATAAACACCACCTGGTGCGTTTCGCCGGGCTGGAGCACCAGCCGGACATGCTGCGACGCGATGGGCGCCCAGCCGTGCGCCTCGGACTGGGACGATTCGCCGCGCTCCACCGCCGCCGGCCGGTCCCATCCTCTCCACGGGCCGAGGAAGCTTTCGCGCTGCGTGTCGAAACCCGCCAGGCGGTCGGAACAGGCGAACCACGCGAAATGATCTCGCCGTTCGCGGTACTCCGTCTTGTGATAGATTACTTCGTCGTCCAGTTCCACCTGGCCGATGCTGAAGTTGCGCTGGAAATTAGTGGCGTCGTCCTGCGCGTCCCAGAGGCAGAATTCGACCGACGAGAAGATGGAGAGCGAGGCCGGCGTGAGGCGGTTGTTGGTCACCGTGAGCTGCCAGATCTCCAGGTTTTCGTCGAGCGGCACGAAGTAGCGGGTGCTGGCCGAAATCCCGCGGTACTTCGAGCCGATGATCGAGTAACCCATGCCGTGACGGCACGTGTATTGCTCCAGATCGCGGCAGGTGGGCATCCACGAAGGAGACCAGTACTCGCCGTCCTGGTTGTCGCGCACGTAAATGTAGCGCCCGCCGGTATCCAGCGGCACGTTGTTATAGCGGGCGCGCGTGATGCGGCGCAGACGGGCATCCCGGTAAAACGAGTATCCCCCCGCGGTATTGGAAATGATGCCGTAGTAGGCCTGGCATCCCAGGTAGTTGATCCATGGCAGAGGCGTGTCCGGCCGCGTGATGACATACTCCCGGTTTTGATCGTCGAAATAGCCGTATTTCATAGGATGCTTTCGTCTCCTTGCGGTTTGAGCCGCTCCATCATCTCATAACATACCCGGCTGTTGTGGTACGGACATTTCCAGGGGCCGGCCAGGCAGGCGTCCGCATCTTCGCTTTCCGGATAGGGCCTGCCCTGCGGGCTCAGTTTGGCGTGCCACTCGCCGTGAATTCGGTCCACCACGTGTTCTTCGATGTACTCCCAGGCGCGGTATGCCGCATTCAGGAAATGCTCCTGGCCCGAGATCTGGTACGCGTTGTAGAAGCCCACCACGGCCTCCGCCTGCGCCCACCAGTGCTTGTTCGGATCGATCGTCCTGCCCTTGGAATCGGCTTCGTAGAAAAGGCTGCCGTCCTGGTCGAGGCCCTCCCGGAAAACCGCCTGGGCCATGACCAGGGCCAGTTTTCGCGCGCGCTCCAGCAGCGCCGCATCCTCCAGCACTTCGGCGGCTTCCACCATCAGCCAACTGCCTTCGATATCGTGACCGAACGAAATATGATCGTTGAGAGAGTTCCACTGGTTATCGAAGAATAACTTGAAGTGCCCGGTGCCCCCGTCCACGATGCGTTCCATGGTAACTTCGAGCAGCTCCTTCTGACTGGCCAGTAAGCCGGGATCCCGCCACACCCGCAGCAGGGCCGTATAGGCTTCCATCACGTGCAGGTGCGTGTTCATGGACTTCGGACTGTTCAGGTCCTTCTCGCTGAGCCGCATGTCCTCCAGCCCGCCCCAATCGCGCCCGCGGGCTTCCAGGTAGCCCTTCCCAACCGCGTCGTGGCTGTGCTCTTCGATCAGCCGGAAAATCCGCTGCGCAAATTCCAGGCTCTCCGGTTTGCCGGCGGCGCGATAGTATTCCGCCATGGCGTAAGCCGCAAAAGCCTGGGCGTAAATCTGCTTGCGGGTGGACAGCGGGTTGCCCATGTAATCGAGCATCCAATACACGCCGCCATACTCCGCGTCCCGGAACTTACTAACTATGTAATCGTAAGCCCAGTCCGCGGTGGCGCGGTAGGAATCGTCCACCAGCCGGCACGCCGCCGAAAAGGTCCAGAGAATCCGGCTGTTGACCACCGAAGCGCGCGGCGACTGGCGGTCGATGCGCCCGTCGCAGCCGATCTTCCCGAAGAACCCGCCATTTTCGCGGTCCACCGCGTGGCGCATCCAGAACGGCAATATGTTGTCCCGTAACTCCCGTTCAATCCGCGCCGCCCAGTCCCGCTTAGTCGCCTCCGTCATTCCCCCACCTTCGCCATGCGCAAATTCTTTTCGATCAGCGCGATCCGCTGCCGCACGCAGGCGCCGCTGTACATGGCGTCCGGCGGGGTGTTGAGCACATAATCGAGAAGCCGGCTAACCGTCGTGGCTGCGATATAAGTGCGCGTGTCCGACGCGCCATAGTAAATAAGCACCTCATCGCCCCGGCGCACCCACCCATTCGAGAAAACCACGTTCGAAACGTCGCCCACCCGTTCCTCGCCTTCCGGCGCCAGGAAATAACCTCCCGGCTTGGCGATTACCTTGGACGGAGTTTCCAGGCCGCACAGGAAGCAATACAGCACATACCGCAGACCCGCCGCCGTATTGCGCACGCCATGCGCCAGGTGCAGCCAGCCCTTGTCGGTCTTGAGCGGCGCCGGTCCCAGTCCGTTCTTGACTTCGTTGATAGTGTGATACTCGCGCCGGTCCAGGATGGTCTCTTCTTCGGCGATGACGGCGTGCTGGATATCCGGCGCCAGCCCCCATCCGATGCCGCCGCCGCGGCCCGCCTCGATGAAACTATCCTGCGGCCGGGTGTAGAACGCGTATTGGCCATCCACGAACTCGGGGTGCAGAACGCAATTGCGCTGCTGGGCCGAGCGTGTCCGGAGATCGTCCAGCCGCTCCCAAACCCGCAGGTCGCGGGTGCGCGCGATGCCGCACTGGGCCACCGCCGACGAAAGGTCGCCCGGCGCCGCCGCCGGGTCCTTGCGTTCGGCGCAGAACAAGCCGTAAATCCACCCGTCTTCGTGGGCCGTCAGCCGCATGTCGTAGACGTTGGTCTCCGGATCGCCGCCGTGCGGCATGGTCACCGGATAATCCCAGAAGCGGAACCCGTCGATGCCGTTGGCGCTTTCGGCGACCGCGAAAAACGACTTGCGGTCGGCGCCCTCCACCCGCGCCATCAGCACCACTCCGCCGTGCCACTCCATGGCGCCCACGTTGAACACCGCGTTGATGCCGAGACGCTCCATCAGGAATGGGTTGGCGGATGGATCCAGGTCGTAGCGCCAGAATACCGGCGTGTGGGCCGCGGTGAGCACCGGGTACCGGTAGCGCTGAAACCAGCCGTTGGAATCGGCCAGCGGTTCGTTTGGCCGCCCGGTGAGAGCTTCGTGCGCCGCTAGCAGGCGCTGCCGCCGCAGTTGAAAATCTTCGGTCGTCATATCCGTGAGAGCACTCCTGGCAAGCTTTCCCCCGTGACGTCCGGGGAGAACTCACCATCATAGCTTGCCGCATGGCGGCGGGGCTTGCCAATGCCTTCCGAAACCGGCAAGATACGGGTGTGAGAAACCTCGTCTTCTGGCTGCTCGCCGCAGCGGCCTTCGCCGCCTCTCCCACCACCGAGATCAAGGTCGATCAGGTGGGCTATCCCGCCAAGGGGCTCAAAATCGCTTTGGTGGCGTCGAAATCCCCCGCCACGGATTTCACCGTGTGCCGCGCCGCCGATGGCGCCGTCGCGTTCCGCGGGAAGCTCTCCGCGCCTGTTGCCGACGCCGATTCCGGCGACACCGTGCAGGCTGCCGACTTTTCCAAGCTGGACAAAGCCGGCCGTTATTTCGTCGATATCCCCGGCGTCGGCCGGAGTTGGGAATTCGCCGTCGGGCCGGACGTCTATGCCCGCGCCTGGTACCTGGCCATGCGCTCCTATTACGGGCAGCGCTGCGGAACGGCCGTCGACCTGGGCCCGGAATTTCCAGGCTTCAAGCACGACGCCTGCCACCTGGAAGGCGCATTCCACCCGTCCTCCGGGAAAACCGGGCCGCACGCCTCCAAGGGCGGCTGGCACGATGCCGGCGACTACGGCCGCTACGTGGTCAATTCCGGAATCACCACCGGCACGCTGCTGTGGACCTTCGAGATGTTCCAGCCGAAAGTCCGCGGCATCCGCCTCAACCTGCCCGAATCCGGCAACGGAACGCCCGACATCCTCAACGAGATCCGCTGGAACCTGGATTGGATGCTCTCCATGCAGGACGACGATGGCGGCGCATGGCACAAGCAGACCAGCGAACAGTTCCCCGGGTTCATCATGCCCGAAAAGGACAAGCTGGTGAGCTTCGTCATCGGCACCGGCCAGGACCCCTTCAAGAGCTCCTGCGCCACCGGCGACCTGGCGGCCGTGGCGGCCATCGCCGCGCGGGTGTACAAACCGTTCGACACCGTCTATGCCGCCCGCTGCCTGCGCGCCGCGCGCCTGGGCTTCGAATGGATCGAAAAGCACCCCAACGTCACCTTCCGCAACCCCCCGGGCGTCGGCACCGGCGAGTACAGCGACCTCCACTGCGGCGACGAACATCTGTGGGCCGCCGCCGAACTGTGGCGCACCACCCGCGAGGAAGTCTACCACCGCTATTTCCTCGGCCACTACGCCGAGTTCATGGGCGCGCTCCGTCCCAACGCGCCGCCCGAGGGCTGGGCGGACGTCGCCAACGTGGCGCTGTGGACCTACGTCCTGGGCGGCGGCCCGGATTCCACCGCGGCCGGCGCCATCCGCCGCGATTCCCTCAGCGCGGCCGACCAGATCGTCACCCGCAGCGCGGCCAACGGCTACCGCACCAGCATGACCGCGCGCGATTACGTCTGGGGATCGAACGCGCTGGTGGCCAACTACGGGATGCAGCTCCTGGTGGCCAACGCCTTCCAGGCCAACCCGCGGTACGTGGAGACCGCCCTCGAAAACCTGCACTACCTGCTGGGGCGGAACACCTTCTCGCTGTCGTTCGTCACCCAGGTGGGCGCCAACCCGTTCCGCCATCCGCACCATCGGCCCAGCGCCGCCGGCCGGAATTCCGAACCGTGGCCGGGCCTGCTCTCGGGCGGTCCCAACTCCGCGCGGCAGGACGGCGCCACGCGCGATCTGCAAAAGCTGCCCGCCGGCCTGCCCCCGGCCAAGGTGTACCTGGACGACCAGAATTCTTACGCCTCCAACGAGGTTGCCATCAACTGGAACGCCCCGCTGGTATTTCTGCTGGCGGGCGCACTGGGAGGAGGTTCCCATTGAATCGAAAATCGATCGCACTCCTCGCGGCCGGACTGATCCTGGGCTCGCTTGCCGTGGGTCAGACCCAGCCCGAGAAGAAGCCACCCGCGGCGCCCGCTCAACCCGCCGGCGAACTGGCTAATGCCATGGCCCAGCGTTTGGGCAAGGATCTGCATGTGAAGACGGCCGTGGGCGAGCCCGTCAAGGTCGGCTCGGTCACCCTGATACCGATCGTCATGATCGATGTCAGCTTCGGCGGTGGAGGCCTGGCCGCGCCCGCCGGTTCGGCGCCGGCGGCCGACGGGTTCTTCATGAGCGGCGAAGCCCGCCCCCTGGGATTCGTCGCCATCACCAAAAAAGGGACCCGCTTCATCAGCGTCGGCAAGACGCCCCCGAATTGAGGAGACCATCATGCAAACCATGCGAAACCCTGTTTCATTGGCGGCTTTCCTGCTTTTCTGCGGGTTGCTGGCGAGAGGCCAGACGCCCTTGGCCCGCCCGCTGGCGGATTTCGACAAGCTGGTTTCCCAACTGAACACCAGCAGCCTGGTGGGAGAGCCCATTCGAGCCGGCGATACCGCCGTGGTTCCCTTCGCCAGGATTCAGTTCGGGCTGGGCGCCGGCGAGGCCGCCTTGGGCGTGGGCGGCGGCATGAGCGGACAGACCATCCCGCTCGGCGTCCTGATCGTCGAGGGCGACGACGTTCGCGTGGAACTTCTCGAGGAACACGGAGAGAAGCCCACCGCCATCCGCCAGCTCATCCAGGCCATCCTGGAACGGAAGGTGGTGTTCATGGTGAACGGTCTCAACATCGGGAACGCCCCCGGGGGAATTCAGGAGATGGCGCCGCTGCTCTCGGCCATGATGGGGCAGACGACGGTCATGGTCAACGGGCTGAACCTGGGGAATCTGAAGGCGCCGGCTTCGGCCGCGTCTCCAGCCGGGAATGCGCCGCCAGGCGATCTGGCGAAGCTCTTCGAGGCCAGGAAATACCTGGACGCCCTGGCGGCGGCCGACGCGCTCATCGCCAGGGACCCCAGGAGCGCCGACGCCCACGCGTGGCGAGGCCGCATTCTGAGCAGCCTGGCCCAGGGGAATCCGCTGGACATGATGAAGTATGGGACGGGCGCCCGGGAGGAATTCGACAAGGCCCTGTCGCTCGATCCCAACAACCGGAACGCTCTCCTGGGCCGCGGCATCAGCCGCTTGATGGCGCCTCTCGCCTACGGCGGGGACGTAGACGGCGCCATCGCGGATCTCCAGAAGGCTATCGCCAAACAGCCATCGCCCGACGCCTATTACTATCTGGCGGAGGCTTTCAAGAGCAAGGGGTTGAAGGACAAGGCTGCCGCGGCCTACCGCCAGGCGCTGGAGCTGCGGCCCAACGATCCGGACCTGTTGAAAGCGCTGGCGGCTCTAAAATAAACGGCGTGCGGCCGCCATACGGAACAAATCGCCTGTAACAATCGTTTCGGATTCATATGACCATCGCGCAGACCGGCCAACTGGCCTCTCGAAGACCGCTTCGTCTGTGGCCCGGCGTGGTAGCCGCCGTGCTGCTGTTCCTGGCCAGGTTTGTCCTGCCCAAAATCGTGCCGACGGCCCTCATGTACGGGTTGATGGGCGGATTCCTGGGCACGCTGGCTATTGTGGTGTGGTGGGCTTTCTTCAGTCGTGCCCCCGGTGTCGAGCGCTGGAGCGCCATCGTCCTGATGGTCGCCGCCATCATCGCCACCAGGCCCATCCTCCACGTTTCGGTCGCCACGCAGGGGATGGGCATCATGTACTTCCTTTTCGCCATCCCCATCCTCAGCCTCGCCTTCGTAATCTGGGCGGTGGCCACACGCCGCCTCTCCGACGGGCTTCGCCGCGCCACCATGGTGGCCACCATCCTGCTGGCGGGCGGCGGATGGGCGCTGCTGCGGACCAATGGCGTTACCGGCGAGTTCGGTTCGGATTTCGCGTGGCGCTGGTCGAAGACTTCCGAGGAGCGGCTTCTGGCCCACGCCGGCGGCAAGCCGGCCGCCATCGCGCCCACTCCCGCACCCGTCCGGACCGGCGCCGACTGGCCCGGCTTCCGCGGTCCCCATCGCGACGGCGTCGTCCCCGGCGTGCGGATCGAGACCGCCTGGTCTGCGTCCCCTCCGGCGGTGCTGTGGCGGCGGCCGGTGGGGCCCGGCTGGTCGTCCATGGCAGTCGCCGGCAGCCTGCTCTACACCCAGGAGCAGCGCGGCGCCAGCGAAGCCGTCACCTGCTACAACCTGGCCACCGGCGAGCCGGTCTGGACGCATCTCGACGCGGCCCGGTTCTGGGAGGCCAATGCCGGCGCCGGCCCGCGCGCCACGCCCACCCTCGCGAACGGCCGCGTGTACGCCCTCGGCGCCACCGGCATCCTGAACGCGCTGGACGCCGGCGATGGCGCCGTGGCGTGGTCGCGCAACATTGCGTCCGACACCGGCCAGAAGGTCCCCGGCTGGGGCTTCGCCGGCTCGCCGCTGGTGGCCGGCGACATGGTCGTCGTGGCCGCCGCCGGCAAGCTCGCCGCCTACGACCTGGCCACCGGCCAACCGCGCTGGCAGGGCCCGGACGGCGGCGACAGCTACAGCTCGCCGCAGCTATTGTCGATCGGCGGGGTCCCGCAGATCCTGCTGTTGAGCGCCCACGGCGCGGCCAGCGTCGCGCCGGCCGATGGCAAGCTGCTTTGGGAGTACCGCTGGCCGTCGGACAGCCGCATCCTGCAACCCGCCCTGACCCCGGATGGCGACGTCCTGATGGTCGCCATGGCCGACGGTGGCGGAACCGGCATACGCCGCCTGGCGGTCGCGCGCGGGCCCGCCGGGTTCGCCGTTCAGGAGCGCTGGACGTCGGCGGCGTTGAAGCCCTACTTCAGCGACCTGGTGGTTCACCATGGCTATGCCTTCGGTTTCGACGGCGCCATCCTGGCTTGCATCGACCTGCAGGACGGCCGGCGCAAGTGGAAGGGCGGACGCTACGGCACCGGCCAGCTCATCCTCCTGCCCGACCAGGACCTGCTGCTGGTGCTGTCGGAGGAAGGCGAACTGGCCCTGGTCGCGGCCACCCCCGACGGGTTCAAAGAGATCGCCCGGTTCCCCGCGATCAAGGGCATTACCTGGAACCACCCGGCGCTGGCCGGCGACGTGCTGCTGGTCCGCAATGGCCAGGAAATGGCCGCGTTCCGGCTGCCCCCGGCGCGCCGCTGAGGCCGCTGTGAAGAAACCGGTTGGCAGGTGGAAGCGCCTGCCCTACAGGGTGGGGCAGGCGCTTGCGCCTGCCAACCCGGAAGTCCGGCCGATTTCTGATTTCTCCACAGCTTCCGACGGCCGTGGCCGTGGCTGTTTCGGCGCGGTTTGAGAACGCCGCCCGCTCACTTCCCGCCCAAGCTCCCCGCCATTTTGTGCAAATTGCACAAAATCGAGAAAATCTAAAGGACTTAACTCCACTTTTTTGCGCAAATTGCGCAAAAACCCAAGACCCCCCACCCGCTCGGCACACTTTATCCGCAGAGCCGCGCCGTGAAAGATCCGCTGATCGCACCCCTGGCGGCCATCGCCGCGGGCATTCTGGCCGCCCGCTACATACCGTTTCCGCCCCATGAGCCGATGGCCGCTGCAGCCAGCTTCCTGCTGCTGGGCGTGGTGGCCACCTGGCGGAAGGCGCTGGCGGAGGAAGCGCACGCGCGATATCATGATATCAATCGGGACAATCCGGAGGCGGTCATGGCGCAGCTTGTGGTTCGCAACCTCGAGAACTCGGTCAAAGCCGGCCTGCAGCGGCGCGCCCGGCGGCACGGGCGCAGCACGGAGGAAGAAGTTCGGGAAATCCTGCGCAGCGCCGCCCACCTGGACGACGCGCCCGCCGGCGGGCTGGGCTCGGAAATCGCTTCCCTGTTCGCGAAGACCGGCCTCGCCGCGGATATCCCCGAACTGCGGGGACATGAAGTCAAGCCGGCGGCGCTCGAGCCATGATCGTTCTGGATACGAACGTCCTGTCGGCGCTCATGCGCCAAAAGCCCGATGCGCAGGTGGTCGCCTGGCTTGACCGGCAACCCCGCAACTCGATCTGGACCACCTCGGTCTCCGTTTTCGAGGTCCGATTCGGGCTACAGATCATGCCTGCCGGGAGACGGCGGACCCTCCTGTTCGAGGCGTTCGAAGCCATGTTGGAGAGCCTGGGCCGCCGGGTCGCGCCCTTCGACGATGCGGCCGCGCAGGAGGCCGGCAACCTCATGGCTTCCCGGCACAAAAAGGGGCGCCCAGTCGATCTGCGTGACACCCTGATCGCCGGGATTGTCCTCGCCCACCACGCCACGCTGGCGACGCGCAACACGGCGCACTTCGCGGATATCGCGGCGTCAGTCGTCAATCCGTGGGGCGACTGACTTACTGCACGCTGACCACCGGCCCGGCCGGCGTCCGCACCCCGCCGACAGTAGCCACCAGCGCCTGGTCGCCGCTCGCGATGCCCGCCGGGACCGTCAGGTTGATCTGATACAGCCCCGCTTCGGTGATCCCCGCCCACGCGGCCACCGCCGGCACGCCGCCGATGGTGACGGTAACCGGGCTGGTAGTGGGCGCCGCGCCCGTGAACGCCTGCCCCGCCGGCAGGTGAGGAGTGGTCGGCCCGAAACCGACGCCGTAAAGGACCAGCGTCTCGCCGGCCTTCACCGGCCGGGTGCTGTAAGAGAAGGTATTGGATGGGCCAACCAGGTCGTACAATCCGCCGTCGTAAGCGCCAGTCCCGTTGGGCGTGGGGATTTCCGCGGCCACGTGCTTCCCGTCGCCGAGCAGGCTGAACGAGGGACCGTACGCCGCCAGCATCACCGTGGATGTCGCGGTTCCGGAAGCGGTGGAGACGACGACGTTCACCGGGCCGGCGGCCGTGTCGTCGGGCGCTTGCAGGTTGATCTGGGTGGGGCTGACATACCAGAGGAAAGCCGGCTTGTTATCGACGGTCACGCTGGTGCCGCCTAAAGACATGGGGAAGTCGCCTTTCCAAAGCGTGGTCTGGCTGGCCAGGTTGGTCCCGTAGATTGAGACCCAGGAGCCGGGCTGAACCGTGGAGACAGGGCTATAGACCGGGACGACGCCGCCGTGAGAGATGGCGGGGAGCGTGCCAGGCGTCAGGAGGCGGATGCGGTTGTTGATGGTGTCGGCGATGTACAGATTGCCGGTCGAGTCCACGGCGACGCCTTGAGGCCAGTACAGCTCGGCGCCAGCGGCGGAGCCGTTGTCGCCGCCGAAGCCCCCAGCTCCGTTTCCCGCCACGGTCGTTATAACCCCGCTTGAGACCTTTCGGATGCGGTTGCTGAGGGTGTCCGCGATGTATAGGTTGCCAGCGCCGTCTGCGGCGACGCCATAGGGTTCGTACAACTGCGCGCTGGTGGCCGGGCCGTTGTCGCCGCTGTAACCCCCTGCTCCGTTCCCCGCAATCGTCGAGATCGTTCCGTTCGAGACCTTGCGGATACGGTTGTTGTTAAGGTCGGCGATGTACAGGTTGCCGGCTGTGTCAACCGCAACCCCCTGGGGCTGGTTCAACAGGGCGCTCGTGGCCGGGCCGTTGTCGCCGCTGAAGCCAGCCGTCCCATTTCCCGCCACGGTGGTGATCACGCCGTTCGAGACCTTGCGGACCCGGTTGTTGGAGGTGTCGGCGATGTACAGGTTGCCGCCAGAGTCCACGGCAACGCCGTAGGCGCCCGCCAACTGGGCGCTGGTGGCCGCGCCGCCGTCGCCACTGTAGCCGCCTATCCCAGTTCCTGCCACCGTGGTGATCGCCCCCCCCGACACCTTGCGGATGCGGAAGTTGTAGGTGTCGGCGATATATAGGTTGCCGCCAGAGTCCACGGCGACGCCCGATGGCTGTTGCAGCGCTGCGGCGGTGGCCGATCCGTTGTCACCGCTGAAACCGGAGGCTCCGTTCCCCGCCACTGCTGTGATCATCCCGTTCGAAACCCTGCGAATGCGGTTGTTACGGGAGTCGGCGATGTACAGGCTGCCAGCAGAGTCTACGGCGACGCCTGGAGGCCCGTTAAGCTGCGCACTCGTGGCTGGGCCCCCGTCGCCCAAGGACGTGCCGCCCCCGACTGCGGTAGTGATCGCCCCGCTTGAAACCTTGCGGATGCGGTAGTTGCCAGTGTCCGCGATGTACAGGTTACCTGCGGCGTCTGCGGCGACGCCTTGGGGCCCGTCCAACTGGGCGCTGGTAGCGGCGCCGTTGTCACCGCTAAAGCCCATCCCCCCGTTGCCCGCCACGGTCGTGATCACACCGTTTGATACCTCTCGGATCGTCGTGCCACCGTCGATGTACAGGTTACCGGCCGGGTCCAAGCCGATGGCGCTGGGACCGTATAACTGGGCGCCGATGGCGGGTCCGCCGTCACCGCCGTAGCCCAGCGTCCCGTTTCCAGCCACTGTGGCGATCACCCCGCCCGAGACCTCGCGAGTGCGGTTGTTGATGGTGTCGGCGATGTACAGGTTGCCGGCGGAGTCCACAGCGACGCCCTGGGGCCAGTTCAACTGGGCGGCAGTGGCGGGTCCTCCGTCGCCCCCATAGCCCCCGGCACCATTTCCCGCCACCGTGGTGATCACTCCGTTGGAAACCCTGCGGATGCGGTTGTTGCGAGAGTCGGCGATGTACAAGTTGCCGGACGAGTCCACGGCAACGCCCGAGGGCTCAGCCAACTGGGCGCTGGTGGCCGCGCCGTTGTCACCGCTGTAGCCGATCGAACCGTTTCCCGCCACGGTAGCGATCACTCCGTTCGAGACCCTCCGGATTCGGTTGTTGTTCCAGTCCGCGATGTACAGGTTGTCGGCGGAGTCTACGGCGACGGCAAAGGGGAAGTTCAACTGGGCACTGGTGGCCGGCCCGTCGTCGCCGCTGAAGCCTTGCGTCCCGTTCCCTGCCACGAGGGTCAGGACGCCCGTTTTTGCGTCTGATCGCAGGACGGTGTTTCCATCGGCAAAGAAGACGTTCCCAGCCTTGTCGACCGCAATGCCCCGCGGTCCGTAAAGGCTGGCCGATGTCCCAGCTATGCTCGCCGGCAGGCCGCCGCCAGCGAATGCCGAGATTGTATACGTTTGTCCCGACGCAATCCAGGACGCAATAAGAGCGAGCGAAGCGGCGGTCAGCTGACGCGGCATGATCGTGTCCTGCCTTCCCGGTTTGAATTGTAAGAAACCTAGTATACCGCTTGCGGAGGCGGCCGCCGTCCCTTTTCGCCCAGGCCACCCCGCCATTTTGTGCAAAGTGCACAAAACTCAGAAAATCTAAAGGACTTACAGCCCATTTTTTGTGCAAATTGCGCAAAAATCGCAGAGCCTCCGCCCGCTCGGGACACTTTATCCACAGAGCCGCGCCGTGAAAGATCCGCTGATCGCACCCCTGGCGGCCATCGCCGCGGGCATTCTGGCCGCCCGCTACATCCCGTTTCCGCCCCACGAGCTGATGGCCGCCATCGCCGCCTTCCTGCTGCTGGGCGTGGTGGCCACCTGGCGGAAAGCCGGGTTCCTGGCGGGCGTGTGCTGCTGCCTCGGGCTGTTCTTCGCGGGCGCCCTGGTGTGGGTGGCCAACCTGCCTCCGCCGCCGCCGGAGGTGAACGTGGAAGGGCGCGAGATCGCCATCCTGGGCGGCTGCGTGGTCGAGCCGCCGGCCGTCTCGGGCGAGCGCGAACGCTTCCTGCTGGAACTGGCGCCGCACGCCCGCGTCGAGGTCACGCTCTACACCAAAACGGACGACGAAGCCCTGCCCCCGCTGCGCTACGGGCAGAACGTCGAGATGGACGCCCGCGTCCGCAAGCCGCGCAACTACGGCAATCCCGGCGCCTTCGATTACGTCCACTACCTGGCGCGCCAGGACATCTTCTGGACCGCGTCCGCCGCGGCCGATAGCGTGCGCCTGCTGCCCGGCCGGTGCGGCTCGCGACCAGCCAAGTTCGTCATGGACCTGCGCGCCGATTCGCTTGACCGCATCGCCCGGCTCTACCGCGGCAACGCTTACCAAACCAGCATGATGCAGGCCATCCTGCTGGGCCAGAACTACCAGCTCCAGCGGGTCTGGACCGAGGAGTACCGCAATACCGGCACCTTCCACACGCTGGTGATCTCGGGCACCCACGTGGCCATCCTGGCGGCCTTCTTCCTGTTCCTGCTGCGCCTCTGCTTCGTGCCCGAGGGCCTGGCCCTGCCGCTCACCGTGGCGGCGGCTTGGCTGTACGCGCTGGTGGCCGGGTGGGGCGCGCCCTGCGTGCGCTCGGCGGCGGGGCTCACGCTGTTCACCATCGCCCGCTATTTCTACCGCCAGCGCCGCCCCTTGAACCTGCTGGCGGCGGTGGCCCTGGGATTCCTGCTGCTCCGCCCCGACGACCTCTTCGACGCCAGCTTTCAGCTCACCTTTCTGGCGGTGGCGTTCCTGGGCGCTTTCGCCACGCCGCTGATCCGCGCCACCTCCGGGCCGCGCTCGCGCGCCCTGGCGGATCTCGGGGATGCCGATCGCGACCTGCACCTCGCCCCCGCCATCGCCCAGTTCCGCCTCGAAATGCGCCTGCTGGCGGAAACCGTGGAGCGCGTCTTCCGTCTCCCCGCGCGGGCGGCGCGGATGGTGATCGCCGTGCCCACGCGGATGCTGCTGTTCCTATATGAAATCACGGTCATTTCGGCGGTGATTCAAACCGGCCTGGCCTTGCCCATGATTGTGTATTTCCACCGGCTGGGGATCTCCGGGCTTTCGGCCAACGCGCTGGTGGTACCGGTGATGGGCGTGGCCGTGCCGGTAGGTTTCGTAGCCGTGTTCACCGGCTGGAACTGGGTGGCGCGCCTGGGCGGCGGGCTGTTGCAGCTTTCGCACGCCATCGTCTCCTGGCACGCGCACATCGAGCCCAGCCTGCGCATTCCCACGCCGCCGGTGTGGCTGGGCATCGCGTTCGCGGCCGCGCTCATCGCCGCCGCTTTGGCGCGCGGCAAGTGGTGGCGCGCGCTCACCGGCCTGGCCGTGGCGGCGGCGCTGGCGCTTCTGATCTGGCAGCCGTTTCCGCCCGACATACACCCCGGCCAACTGGAGATGACGGCCATCGACGTGGGGCAGGGCGACAGCATCCTGCTGGTCTTCCCCAATGGCCAGAAAATGCTGATGGACGGCGGCGGCATCGCCAGCTTCGGCCACGCCACGCGCACCCAACTGGATACCGGCGAGGACGTGGTGGCGCCCTACCTGTGGCAGCGCGAATTCCGCCGCGTGGACGTGGTGGCGCTCTCCCACGCCCACGCCGACCACATTGGCGGCCTGCCCGCCGTGGTGGCCGATTTTCATCCGCGCGAGTTGTGGACCGGCGCCACGCCCGACGATCCGCTGTGGCGGAAACTGCGCGACACGGCGGTGGCCAACGGCGTGCGCATCACCCCGCTCGAAGCGCCCAGCCATTTTGCCTTCGGCGGCGCCGAGATCGAAGTGCTTGCGCCGCTGGCCGGCTACGTGCCCGGGGACACGCCCAGGAACAACGATTCGCTGGTGCTGCGCGTGCGCTACGGCCGCCGCTCGTTCCTGCTGTGCGGCGACGTGGAGCGGCAGGTGGAGCGGCGCATGCTGGAGGAAGGCGAGATCCAGCCCACCGACGTGCTCAAGGTGGCGCACCACGGCAGCCGCACTTCCAGCACGGAGGGTTTTCTAACCGCCGCGCAGCCGCTGTTCGCGGTGATTTCGGCGGGCTTCGAGAACAGCTACGGCCATCCCAACCGCGACGTGCTGGAGCGGCTGGCCGCGCACCAGGCGGTGGTGTACCGCACCGATCTGGACGGCCTGGTGAGCATCCGCACCGACGGCCGCCGCTTCTACGTGGACGCCACGGGGCCGATTTCGCCTTGGGCGGGAGCGGCGGAATCGGCGGCGAGGTGAGGGGTGCGCCGTGCGTCGAGGGCGCGGATTTCCCGCACCCACGCGGCGGCCCCGTCAGCCAGTTCCGGGTGATCTTCGGTCTTCCACACTCCCGCGATTTCACGCAGAACTTCGCGCTGCAGGCGGAGCTTGATCTCGCGCGGTGTCAACACCGCCATAGTGTGACATAAATGCGCCCTGCGCGTGGGCGATGTCATGCCGCCCCGCGCCCCTACTTCCCCTTAGGCAGTATCTTCAGATTCGCCGGCAAGGTGAACACCTCGTCGCGCAGGTCCTTGTTGAGCTCCACGCTCTCCAGGAACATCTCGAAGACCTTCTGGCCGTTGTGCTCGCGGCGCGTCTCCAGCGGCAGCTTGACGCCCTTGAATTCGCGGTACTTGGCGAAGGCCGTGACTTCCACGTCGAAATCGTCGAATTGCGTATTCCGGCGGCGGTAGCTTTGGCGCAGCGGCAGGTGCGTGTTGCGGTCGAAATACACCGTGACGGTCGAGCCGGCGGCATCCGTGATGTCCACGATCTCCACCGGGACGTGTTCGAAAATGTCGCCCCCCTGGGAGTAGAACGACAGGCCGGGTTCGTCCAGCCGCTGCCGCAAGATGTAGAAAATGCCGCGCAGGGTGGTGTCCTGGTAGGTGGCGAACTCGGCATCGCCCAGCGGGCGCGCCCCGCGGAAGGAAACGTCCCACGCGCCATCGGGGGTGAACAGGAAGCCGCCTTCGTCCTGGTTCTTGCCGAAAACCTGGCGGATGCGAACCGAGAACTTGCCCGCTACCGGCGTCAAGTACTGGGTGTAGATGGTGGCGATGGTTCCGCCGCCCGAGGGGAGCCCGTTGTCGAAGGAATACAGGCGGCCGGTTTCGGTGCGGTCCTGAAGGGCCAGAAAGGCGTCTCCGCCCAGCGCCGCCAGCGCCTCGTGGACCACCCGGCGGCCGCGGTCCGGCCGGCTCTCCTGCTGCGGCCACGCGGGGCTCGCCGCGAACCACAGCAGGGCCGCGGCGAAAAGCTTCGGAAGACCGGCCCAACGGTGGAGTTTCATGGCCGTCTCTCCATCTCGGCCAGCGTCAGGCCGGTGTTCACCTTGAACTCCTTGACGGCACTCTCCGCGAAGAGGTCTCCGTCGTGCAGGGTGGAGAACCGGTAGGGAACGCGCACGCCGCCCGCCTCGCCGAATTCCGAGATCACTTCCTGCACCAGCACCGGCGGCCCGGAAGCTCCCGGCATGGTGTAGGAGATCTGCTGCGGCAGGCCGGTTTCCGGGTTCAGGGCCACGCGCGCGATCGTTCCGCCGGCCGAAATCTCGATGGTGTTCTCGTCCAGTGCGCTCACGATTCGCTCCGCCGCCCGGTCGCTGAGCAGCAGCGCAAAATACGACCGGAAGAGGTCGCTCTGCATCCCCTTCAACTGGTTCCCTGTCAGCGGCGCCGATTGACGGCCCCGGGCCGCCCATCCGGACTTGCCGTTGGTGTAGAGAGCCCGCTTTCCGGTGACCGTGTCGGCGTCCTCACGGAGGTTTCCGGGAGACATCCAGCGTTCCGTCTCCGTGAGCGTCTCACCGCCCGCGGCGGCCGCGATGCGCACGTCGCGAACCACCGCATAGTCCTTGACCGCGGCGAGCTTGTCCGCGCCGCCCACGGCCTGCTGCAAACGCGCCAGGATGCGCTTGCCCTGCTCCAGGCTGGCCGTGTCGGTGGCGGCCGCCATGGGCTTGGGTTCGGGAATCGTCATGTCGATTTCCCGCACCGGCCCGCCCAGGTCTTCGAGCGGCGGCAGGAAATCCTCCGGGTTTCCCACCACCAGAATGGTGAGATCGGCGGGACGGAGGTGCTCCCTGGCCACGCGCAGCACATCGGCGCGGGTGACGGCGGCCAGCGCCTTCTGGTACTGTTGCAGGAAATCCGCGGGATAGCCGAAGTACTCGTAGGTCAGCGCGTACACGAGCGCTTTCCGGCGGGTGTCGGTGGAGAATACCAGCTTTTCGAGCGCGCCGTCTTTGGCAATCCGCAGTTCCTCGTCGTCGGGCTCGGCGGTGCGGATGCGCTCCACTTCCTGCTGGATGGCCTTGAGGGTAGCCACCATGGGAAGCGATTTGGCGGCGCCCGAGATTTCAAAGAGGCCGGGATGGTCCGGCGCGGCCGCCCATCGCGCCGAGATGCTGGAGGCGTTTCCCATGCGCACCCGAAGCTGCTGGGAAAGCCGGCTGGAGAGGCCGCCGCCCAGAATGCCCGCCATGACGCTGAGAGCCGGATAGTCCTTGTCGTCGATCCGCCCGCCCAGGTGGCCGATGGAGAAATAGGTCTGCGGGAGGTCGAGCTTCCTGGCCAGGTAAACGCCCGGCGCCGGTTTGGAGGCAACCTTGGGAAAATCCGGCACGGCCGGCTGCTCCACGGTCCAGCCTGCGAACAGCCGCTCCAGACGCCCCTTCATGGCGGCGGTCTCGAAATCGCCCCACACCGCCAGGATGGTGTTCCCGGGGAAAAAGTAGCGCCGGTAAAACTCCAGCAGATCGGCGCGCGCGATGCGGTCGATGTGCTCGTTTTCCATCTCCCAGCCGTAGGGCGTGTCCGGGCCGTAGAGAATGCCGGGGAAGCGCTGGGCCAGAATCGCCTTGGGATCGTCGTTGCGGCGCGCGATCAGCCCGCGCAACTGGATCTTGGCCAGATCGACTTTGTCTATGCGGAACGCCGGGGCGGTCAGGACGTCGCGAAACGCCGCCAGCACGTCGGTGGCGTTCTCCGCCAGCGCCTGGAACGACACCTCGGCGGCGGTTTCATCGATGGCGGATTCCACGCTTCCGGCCAGGTCCTCCAGTTTGCGGTCCAACTCCTCGCCGGTCATCTGGCGGGTGCCCCCGCTGCGCATCGCCATCCCGGTCAGGGTGGCCACGCCCACTTTGCCGGGGGGATCGAAAAGATTGCCGGTGCGAACGCGCGCCACCCCGCCGATCGTGGGCAGTTCGCGATCCTCCAGCAGCAGCAGTTTCATGCCGTTGGGCAGAGTGAAGACGGCTGGCTTGGCGACTTCGATGGGCCTGAGCGGCGGGTACTTGAGGTCGCGGGGCATGGTGGGCCCGGGTGGGGCGGTTGCCGCCGGGCGGGGACGCGGAGCGGCGGCTTGCGGGGGCGTCTGCGCACTCGCCAGGATGGCGGCGAAAACCAGCGCCGGGATGGCGCGAGCATGGGAGCGGATCATCGGCCGCCTCCTCGCGGGAGCGTGGCCGGCGGCGGGGGTGGCGCGGTCGCGGCCACCGTGCGCTGGGATGGCACCAGGTACCGGCGGGCCACGCGCTGCACATCGTCGGCGCTCACGGCGTCCAGATCGGCGACGGACGTGAACAGCTTGCGCCAATCTCCAAACCCCTCATAGTAGGCCGGCAGCAGCGCAGCCAGACCCTGGTTGCCTTCCATTTGGGCGATCGACGCGGCGCGGGCGGAACTGCGGGCGCGGATCAGCGTTTCGTCATCCACTTTCTGGGCCTGGAAGCGCCTCACCAGCGCATCCAGGGCCTGCCCGGCTTCTTCCACGGTGTGGTCTCTGGCGGGGGCCAGCATGAAGGTGAACAGGCTGGGATAGCGGCTGCCGGGGAACGCGGCGACGGCCTGGGCCTCCACGGCGATGCGCTGGCCCTGCACCAGTTCCTGGTACAGCAGGCCGGTGCGGCCGCTGGACAGGATCAGGCTCATCACGCGGAACACCGGGTCGTCGGGATCGCGCTGGTCCGGCCGCTTGTATCCCCAGACCAGAAACGGACGGGGAAGCGACTCCACCTCTACCCGCCGGGCGCCCCGCTGAGGAGGCTCCACGGTGTGCAGCGGCGCCGGCACGGGCAGCGCCGGCATGGGGCCGAAGTAGCGTTCCGCCAGGCGCCGGGCTTCCGCCGGATCCACGTCGCCCACGATGGCGATCGCCGTGTTGCCGGCGGTGTAATACTTTTCGAAGAACGCCCGGACATCCCCCGGCCGCAGATCGGCGGTGTCGCTGGGCCAACCGGCCACCGGATTGCGATACGGGTGAGCCTCAAAAGCCGCCGCCAGGAGTTCCTGCAGCAGCGCGCCCCGGGAATTCGAGTCCGCGCGCGTCCGCTGTTCCTCCAGCACCGCCTCGCGCTCCCTGTAGAACTCGCGGAACACCGGCGAGAGGAAGCGCTGCGATTCCATCAGGAACCACAACTCGATGCGATTGGAGGGCAGGCTGCATTGAAACTCGGTGTGGTCGTAGAAGGCTTCCGCGCTTATCCCGGTAGCGCCGTTGGCTTCCAGGATACGGGGAAAGGCATTGGGCTCGGCGTACGCATTCCCCCGGTTGATGGCGGCTTTCAATTGCAGATCGAGCACATCCAGGCGCGATTGGTCGGCCCGCGGCCCCTTATTCTGTTCGGCCTTGAAACGATCGTAGATTTCCTCGAGAGTGTCCAGCGCTCGCTTTTCCGAGGCCCAGTCGATGGAGCCGATGTTGGCCGTCCCTTTGAACGCCATGCGCTCCAACATGTGGGCGGAACCGGTGGCGCCGGCTGCATCGTTGGCCGAACCGGCGTCCACCCAGGTGCGGAAAGAAACCACCGGCGCCTCGTGCCGTTCCATGACGATGAAGTGCAGGCCATTGGCCAGACTGAACTCGGTGACCTTCTTTTCAAACTCTTTCAGGTCCTGACCCCAAAGGGCCGTCCCCGCGAGCAGGGCCGGCAGCAGGGCGAAGTGGCGGCAAAGTCCTCTCAACGTTTCACGACTCCATGTATCTTCTTGAGGATAGCAGGGCTTGGGGCTGAGGTCGGGCGCGCGCCGTTTCGCGGGCGATCGGCCGGCCGTCCGCGACTGGGCCGCCGGGCCTCAAGCCCGCGGTCAGTCGATGATCTCTTCCACCGGAGGCGGCAGCGGCCCCGCCATGTCGCGAAGCTTTTCGAAAAGCGCGTCGTAGAGCTGGGCGTAGGCTTCGAGCGATGGATCGCTCCTGCGCGGCAGGGCGAAGGTGCGGCGCATCTGGCGCACGGCCACCAGGAGGAGCTTCAATTCTTCGCCCGTGAATCCGCACGCTTTCGCCATAGCCATCCCCAGACAATCCAGCATAGCGCGGCCACCAGCGCGGCCGGACTGAGAATGCGCGCCACGCGCATTTCGACGCCGCCGTCCCACGCCAGTTCCACCGTGCAGGGCCCGCTGCAGCGCGGGTCCACCACCATTTGTCCCAGCGCGTCGGCCCAGGTCCCGCGCGGCGCGCCGTTGACACGGGCGTGCCAGCCTTGGTCCCAGGCGATCTGCACGTAGAGCAGCAGGCCGGGCCGCAGGTTCGCGGAAACGGTGGCGGCGCTCGAATTGCGCCACTGGAATCGCGCGTCCGGCAGAGACGGGTCGTCGAGGGCCGCCAGGAACGGCCGCAGGGGCTCGACGTAGTAGGACGGCGGGGCTTCGCGCACCAGGTCGCCGGCGCGCAGGGCATGGGCCAGCGAGGAACGCGCCCGCGGCACGGCGTAGATCGCTTCCGCTCCGTCGCGCCACAGCTCGCGCAGGGCATGCAGCTTGGCGGGGTACTTGTAGGGGTGGTAGACTTCGCCGCTTCCGGGGTCGCCGCCCACAATGGCGTCGCAGCCCAGGGCGCGCAGCCAGGCCACCGCGTACTCCAGTTTGTCGCCGGCATAAATCTGGTAATTGACGCCCCACAGCAGTTGATTGCGGATGCCGTTATCGAAGCCGCCGACGATCATGGGCGTGTCGCTGAAGGCGTTCATCCAGAAGCCCACCGTGCCCGGAGCGAAGACGCGGCGCCCGGGCATATTGCCGCCCAGCCAGTGCGAGATGCGGTACTCGGCGGTGGCCGAAATGTCGATGGGCTTCTCCATCTCGCGGGCGCGGCGGTGCTGGTAGACGGCCACCGGCAGGCAGGCCAGCGCGATGGCCAGCCAGGCCCACTGGCGCAGCGCCGGCCAACGCGCTCCGCCGAGACGCGCCGCCAGCGGTTCGGCGGCCAGAGCGGCGGCCAGCCAGAAGGCCAGGTCCATTTCCAGGTGGTAACGCTCCGGCTGCGGAATCATTTTGATGTGCAGCCAATAGGCGCCCAGGGTGACGGCGGCCATGCTCCACAGGAACATCAGGGCGAAGCGCAGGCGCGGCGCCACGCCCCAGCGGCCGAGCGTCCAGGCCAGCAGCAGCACGCCCGCGATCATCCCCGCCGCGAGCATAACCTCGGGAGCGGTGAACTCCCAGCCCACCAGCTTGGGGGCGTTGGCGCGAATGGTCCGTATGGTGGAAGGCGTGGCCCAGGGCATCGCCAGGGCGTAGGCATAGCATCCGATGCCGGCGGCGCGCAGCCAGCGCCAGTACCAGCGGACGCCGGCTGCGCCATCCCATCCGGCGAGCAGGTAGCAGCCCACCGCCAGCGCCAGCGCGAAGGCGCCGATCCAGTTGCTCAACACCACGCTGGCCAGCGCCACGGCGGCGGCCAGGCGATCCAGCCGGCGGCGTTTTTCGAGGGCCACGTGCAGAACTCCGATGGCCAGGACCAAAAACAGCAGCGAAGCCAGGTGCGGCCCTTCGCCGTAGGGCACCAGGGTGACGAGGCGGCGCGGGCCGAACCATCCGCCGGAATCGGCGCGGATTTCGCGCACCAGCCAGCAGGAGGGCGAGAGCACGGAATAGAGCAGTCCGCCGGTGAACGCCGCCACGCGGCCCGCGCCCAGCCGGCGCGCCGCCCAGTAGAGCGCCACCGGTCCGAGAGCGTAGAGGGTGGCCACCACGGCGTGATAAGCCAGCCCGGCGGAGATGTGCGCAACGCAGGCTACCGCGGCCACCACCACGTGCAGCAGCGGCGGGTAGCTGTCGGCAAAGGGGATGCCGCCATACCACAGCGGGAACCAGTTGAGTTCGCCGAAATGGCCGGCGATGTAGCGGGCCAGGCCGATATAGGCGGCTTCGATGGAGCCCATCTGCGCGGTGTAGGCCGTGTGGAACAGCCCGCCGGTAATCCAGGCGTTGAAGGCGAAGAGCCACAGCACGGCAGCCGAGCTTTTCAGTTTGTCGTTGGGCATCGGGGAAAAGGGGTCGAGCCCCTTTCATTGTGCCTTAGGCGCGGTCGTCCGCGGGGTGCGGTCCTCCGCGCTGGCGCGGCAATGAGGAAGAGCCCGCCGCGGACTATGAGCCGTCCCGTTTCAGAAAACGAAACTCAATCCACCCTTGAGGCTGCGCGGGGTTTCCACCAGCAGGATGCGCTGGCCGTCCACGGTGTAGAGCGGCAGATAGCCCTGGGCCAGCATATTGCAAAGCTCGGCGGTGGCTTCCACGCGGCGCGAAAGGCCGGGGATGGGCTGGCGGACGAACACGTTCAGCCCCGGCATGGGGCGCAGCGCCTGGGTGGTGTAGAGGTTGCCGGTCATGGCCCAACGCTGGTCCCCGCTCCACTGGTAGCTGACGGTCAGATGCGTGCCGGAGTGCGGAATCGCGCCGGCCAGGCGGGCCGTGGCCGCATCCCGGCGGCCCATGCGGATCATGGAGCGAAGCTCGGCGGGATCGTTGCCGGCCAGTTCCCGCCCGTCGATGGCGAGCGCGCCGTTGGAACCGAAGATCAGGCTGGCGCTCCAGTCTTCTCCGAGCTTCTGCGTGACGGAGGCGGAGTAGCCCGAGCTGTGAAAATTGCCGGCGTTGAAGATGGAGTTGTCCGAGAACAGGTCGGGCATCACGTCGGCGGTGGAGAACATGCCGGCGGGCGCCACCATCGAAATCGCGGCATTCATCACCGATTCGTGGTACGCCGACACGCGGTAGGTGCGCGAGCCGGCGTGGCGCGAGTAAGCCGCTTCGTATTCCTCGCCGCGCTGCAATCTGTCGTGGCCGCTCAGCATCGAAAATCGCGGGAAGAGGCTCAGCGTGTCGAGATTCCGCTGCAGGTCGGCATCCTCGGCGCCGGTGCCCGCCAGGTCGTTGCGGGCGTTGCCGGAGGTGTAGGCGAACTCCACGTCCTCATCCTCGGAGAGCCGGTAAGCCAGGCGGACATAGGGACTGATGTAGTCCAGGTGGCTGAGGAAAGAAACGTAGTCCAGCGTGGATCCGTATTGCAGCGTCACGTCGTCGGAGAGCTGCATGCGATCGTCGAAGGACGCGGACATGGTCCGCACCATCGGCATGGCCGATTCCTGGCCGGAAAGCGCCGCCGCCACCCGTTCGGGCAGCAGCATCTGGCGCACCGTGACCGAAACTTCGGGCGTGCCTCCGGCCATGTCGCGGCTGAAGCTGGTGCGGAAGGCCGCGGCCGGGACGCCGGTTTGCGCGGCGTAGCCCAGGTTGCCGCTGAGCAGGAGCCTGCTGCTGCCGTACAGCGCGGTGGCCACGGCGAAGGTGGTGCCCAGATCGGCCTGGCTTTCCCCGCCCGCCGACAAAGCGCGGTCGCCGGCGGACACCCGCAGAATCCCCCAGGTGTCGCCGAACGTGGCGGCCCGCTGGACCCTCTGGCCTTCCTGCGCCATGGCTTCGGCGGGATCCGGGGGCGCGGCGCCGTCGGGCACGAAACGGAACACCGGCCGCGTGGCCGGGGCGCTGCGCAGCACCCACTTCCACTCGTCGGTCATGGGGCTGCCGTTCTCCAGCGTGGGATAGGAAACCTGGATGGAGCTGAACAGCGAACTGAGGCTGACCATCAGCAGGCTGCGTTCCCCCGAACGCACGGATATGTCCTTGCGAACGGCCGGATCGTAAGGCGCCCGCGTGACGCGCACCGAGTACAGGTCGGGGGTCAGGTCCGCGAACAGGAACTGGCCCCGCTCGTCGGTATTGACCTTGAAAAGGAACCGCTCCTGGCGGTTGTAGAGTTGCACCGCGGCGCCGGCTTTGGGTATGCCCACGGTGTCCTGCACCATACCCGCGATGGCCCCGGGAAGCCGGGCAAGGTTGGCGGCCAGGGCGGCTTCGGGAACCGCCAGGCAAACCAGCCCACCCACCAGCCAGGAAACCGTGCTGTGCGCCCTCTTCCGAAACATCGGCGACGCCTTCAAGGCCGCTGTACGCCTCTAGATTAGCGTAAATCTGGCATCAGGTGGTGTAAACACCTGATTCCGGTTCTTGTCCGTAATTGTCAACCGAATCGAGTACTGCCCCGGGGCCAGCTTGCCGAGGGGCAAACCCTTTTCGATCGTCACCTGGGTCGAGGAGACGTTCTCCAGGGTGGCCAGATCCTCCGAGTAATCTATGACCGTCTCGTTGGAGCCGTTCTTGATCAGTTGATACTGTATCACACCGCTCGGCCTGTGGGTGGTTTCGTCCGCACCCAAGTGGTAAAGCTTCATGAAGATCCAGAGCTTCTCGTCGCGCCGGAAGATGTCGTCCATGCGCGGGCGCACCTTGGAATCGCCGATCACGAACGGGCCCGCCCCGATGCTCTTCATGGGGACCTTTTCCAGAAGGTCGGCCAGCACCAGCGAACTGGCGCTGAGCTTGTCGGGATCCAGGCGCGGCACCGTGATGGCCAGCTCGGTGTGCCCGAGGTTGCCCGCGGTGATGTCTTTCACGATCACCTGCAAACGGTACGTGCCGGGCATCAACGGCAGCGCTTTCTGATAGATAGACTGCTTGGCGGCCTCGGTGGCCAGGTACTGCGTGGGGCTGATAACGACGGTCTCTTCCTCGAAGTTCTGAATCGGCCGGCGCGTCATGGAAGTGACCCGCCCCAGGATCTGCACCACGGCTTTCTGAAAGCCCTCCTTGTTGGTGAACTGCAGATCCTTGTTGTCGAACTCGACCGTGATGTTGGTCTGCACGGAAGCGTCGGTGATGGGGAAGAAATCGGTTCTCACCCGCATCGGCAGGACGTTGTAATTGATCTTGGAAGTGACTTCGGTTTCCAGGTCCGCGAACTTGATCTGCGGCGCCTTCTGCAAATTGGCGTACTTCTCCAGGCGGGTGAACTCGTTCATGCTCTCGGGAGTTCCCCCGAACGCCTGGCCCAGGTGGGTGCCGTCGGTGTTGTTGAAGCGCTGGGTCTTGTCGGAGAGGCCCATCTGCTCCATCAGGGTAAGACCGGCGCCGGGGACGTAGGTCAGCGCGTCCTTCTCGGAGGGGTCCATGGTCATGTGGAACTCGCCCGACATGGTGGGGTCGACGAATTCGATCTCCACGTTGGTGCCGATGCCCTCGATGTACCGGTAGCGCCAGATCTGGAACGGGTAGGTGGACGTTTCGCCGCCGCCTTCTTCCGGCGGCCGTTCGTAGAACCCGCCCGAGGAATGGTCGTCGATTTCATCCGGCGGGCCGTAGGCGATGTAGATGCGCCCGCGGTCGGTCTTCCATCCGGGAATGCCGGACGCAAACCGCTCGTTGGCGTAAGCCATGCGGCGGTAGTGCTCCTCTTTGAACTCGTTTTCGACGGTGTCGGGGGTGGGATCGCGGCGCAGCCAGAAGTTCTCGATGAACTGCTCGCGCTCTTCGTCGGTTTGCAGCCGCTTGAAGGCGCTGCGCTCTTCATCGGTGATGATCCAGGCCACGTCCTCGTTGAGCCACTTGCGATAGGGCGTTTCGAGTTCCTTGCGGAGCCCGGTTTCCTTGCGCTTGCGCTCCTTCTCGCTCATGGGCTTGGCGATGGTTTCGCGAACCTCGGAACCGGCTTTTTTCTTGGGGGGTTTCTTGGTGTTGTCCTCGGTTTGCTGGGCGGCCGCCCAAAGGCCGGCCAGTACCGACAACGAAATGCAGGAAATCGCCAGGCGAGTCACTTTCATACGCTTCTCTGCTTTCGGGACAGGATTGGTTTCAGCCGTCATCTATTTTAAAACGTTAGGTTTTGGGCGGTCAATCCCGTGAACTTGGGGCGCCAGGTGGTCGGCCCTGGCACAGGTTACCCCTTCCCCGAAACAACCCGTACTGTACCACGCCGCGCGCCGGGGGGCATACGCCGACGGCATCACGCTGAGCCGGCGGGCTCCCGGTTCGCGGCGTCACCCGAAAACCAGCGATCAGCCCTGTATTCCCGCCGTTTTGGGGGTGTCCAAAAAGCCGGTCACAACGAAATGCAGTTTTTATGCGCCTTGTTTTCAGCGGCTTGCGGATTTTAGGTCAAGAATCGAGGCTGTCCGGACGGTACTGTAAAGGTGGCAAGAGGGAGTTCGGCCCGCCAGTTCACCTGCAATCCTCAACATCTCTCCCCTGGTTCCCACCCGCTCACCAAAGCGTCCTTCACATACCCCGGATTCCCTCAACCTCACTCCGCGGGGCCTGCGGGCGGTTACTTCCGGCTTCCGCGCTGCGGATTCTTCAACTGCGACTGGCGCGCCTTGGTCTTCTTCCGCTTGGGCTTGCTGATGGTGAACGTGCCGCTGCCCTGGTATTCCGCCTTGTACGTCTTGTCGTCGGCCAAAAGGATTCTCCTCGGGGTGATTTGGATTTGCTGTCTTATTGTAGCGCGGAGCCGGCGGAAATGCGGATATCCTGAAGGGATGGCGCAAAGACGGGCGGCGTGGGTTGTAATCCTGGGTTTGCTGGGACTGGCCCCGGTTCCCGCCCAGCCGGATGCCGCGGCTCAGAATCTGTGCAGCCAGGTGCCGGCCATCGCCCGCAGCCTGACGGAGATCTCCGGGTTGCGGCTGTTTCACCCGGTTCCCTGCGCCTTCATCACCAAGGATAAGATCAACCAGTTCCTGAAGAAGCGCGTGCACGACAACGAGAGCCCCGAGGACATTCGCTCCGAGGAGATGGTGCTCAAGCGATTCGGCTTCGTGCCCCCCGATTTCAACCTCGCCGACAGCACCGTGGACCTGCTCACCGAGCAGGCCGCCGCGTTCTACGACTACAACAAGAAGCGGCTGTTCATCATCGAAACCACTCCCTCGGAGTCGCAGGACACCGTGCTGGCGCACGAACTGGCGCACGCCCTGGCCGACCAGAGTTTTCACCTGGCGCGCTACATCCGCCAGGGACGCAGGAGCGACGACGGCTCGACCGCCCGCCTGGCGGTGATGGAAGGCCAGGCCACCTGGCTGATGTCCCAGTACCTGGCCCGGCGCGCCGCGAAGCCGGCGCATGGCTCGCCCGAAACCGCGGAGCCGGCCGACGAGGGCGGCGGCGGGCAGTATCCGGTGTTCGAAAAAGCTCCGCTCTACCTGCGCCAGACGCTGGTGTTCCCCTACACCCAGGGGATGCTGTTCCAGGACGCGGTGTTCGAGCGCGACGGGCAGGACGCCTTCGCCGAGGTCTTCCGCCACGCCCCGGTTTCGACGCAGCAGATCCTGCACCCCGACAAGTATTTCGCCGATCTCCAGCCGACCGATCCGCAACTCCCCCACCCGCGTCTGCTCGCCTACAAGGTCCTGATCGGGGGCTGCCTGGGCGAGCTCGAGCACTCCATCCTGATCGAGCAGTTCGCCGGCCCGGACACCGCCCGCGACCTGGCCCCGCACTGGCGCGGCTGCAACTTCGAATTGCGGGAGAACCGCAAAGCCCGGCGGGCGGTGCTGTTGTATGCCGTGGAATGGGACACCCCCGAAAACGCCCGGCGCTATTTCGCGGTCTACCGCCAGGCGCTGGGGAAGAAGTGGAAGCAGCTCACGGTGACATCGGAAACCGCCGATTCGGCGGCCGGTTCGGGCGACGAGGGAGGGTTCGATCTCCGCCGCGCGGGCGCCATCGTGACCAGCGTGGAAGGCCTGCCGCCTACCGCTCCCGGCATCCGCACTCCGTAGCCAGCCTGGCCAGCACCCCATTGAGCGACGCCGCGTCGGGAAGGCTGGCTTGCGCCATGCGGGCAGCGCCGCCGCCGCGGCCGCCCCACTCGGCGATGGCGGCTTTGAGCAGTTTGCCGGCGTCCATCTCGGAATCCGCCGAAACCGCCAGCAGCACCGACGGCGGATCGGCCAGCGCGGCCAGGAACACGGCTTTGGACTGCGCCGTGAAGCTCTGCGCGAGGGCGCGAAAATCCTCCAGCACGCCGCGATCCGCGCGGCGCGTGACCCGGCGGAAACCGGCGGCGTCCGGTACGGCGGCCTGGTAAAGCTCCCGGCCCTGGAAGGCGGCCAGCTCCAGGCTCAGCTTGCGGTGGGCTTTATCCTGCGCGCGGCACGCCTCCGCCTGGGCGGCGGCCAGCGCGGGGACGTCGTCGAGCGGCGCCGAGAAGATCTGCGCGGCCTGCGAGAGCGCTTCGAAATCGGCGCGGGCGCGGCGGATGGCGCGGCCTCCGCACAGGAACTCCACGCGCGCGGTCCGGCGAACCTTCTCCATCCCGCGCAGCAGCACGGCGCCGATTTCGCCGGTGGATCGCACGTGCGTTCCGCCGCAGGCGCTGCGGTCGAAATCCTGGATCGAGACGATCCGTAGCGCGCCCTGGCGGTCCGAGGCTTTGCGCAGGCCCTGCGCCCCGGCGGCGTCCTCGAAGACGATCGAGACCGGGCGGTTCTCGCACACGATCCGGTTGGCGCGGGCCTCGGCTTCGGCGGCGGCGGAGGGATCGGGATGGCCTTCCAGGTCGATGGTGGAAATCGCCGCGCCCATGTGGAATCCAACGGTCTTCAGCCCGAAGCGCTCTTCGAACACGGCCGAGAGGAGGTGCTGGCCGGTGTGCTGCTGCATGTGGTCGAAGCGGCGGGGCCAATCGATGGCGCACTCGACGGCGCCTGCGGCGGGCGCGGCTGCCAGCGGGGAAGCAAGCTGGTGGAGGATGCCGGAATCGTCCTCGACGACGGCGGCGACGGGGATGCCCGCGAGGGTCCCGGTGTCGCAGGGCTGGCCGCCGGAAGCGGGATAGAACGCGGTCCGGTCCAGCCGGACCTGGAGGCCATCGTCCGAGCGGGCGGCGAGGCGGGCGGTGAACCGGCGCAGGTAGCAATCCGTGTAGTAAAGGCGATCGGTCATGGAAACATCATTTTGACACGCTCCGCGGGCGCGCCCGCGCCATAGCCCCGCCGGCCCGCGCCGTGCCCGAGTTTTCATGCCGTATTCACACGGGCGTAACCGGGAGGGATCACCCTGTCGGATATGCCGGTTGCCGTGCCACCAATTCCATTGCCGCTTGCGCCCATGCTTCCCGCGGCCTGGCGCCACTGGACCCGGCCGCTGGAGCCGGCGCTGTACCGCCTGCTGGTTCCCGCCGAGGTCGCCTGGGGGCTGGACCAGGCGCGTTCGGGCGGCGTGGGGGCGCAATTCGCACGGCGTTTCCTGAAGCTTCTCGACATCCGGTTCGCCCTGGACGAGGGCGATCTGCGCCGCTTCCCCGCCGCCGGGCCGGCGGTGGTGGTGGCCAATCATCCTTATGGGATCGTGGAAGGCCTGATCCTGATGGCGCTGCTCGAGGAGGTCCGCCCGGATTACAAACTGGTGGCCAACTCGGTGGTGGGCGGCGTCGCCGAAGTGCATGCCCAGACGATCCTGGTGAACCCCTTCGACGCGCCCGAGGCCAACGCGCAGAACCGCGCGCCCTTGCGCCAGTGCCTGGAGTGGCTTGCGGCGGGGAGCCTGCTGGTGCTGTTTCCGGCCGGCGAGGTGGCGCACCTGAACTGGCGGGAGCGCGCCGTCACCGATGGGCCCTGGAATCCCGCGGCCGCGCGCCTGGCGCTGCGCTCCGGGTGCCCGGTGGTGCCGGTGTTTTTCGACGGCGCCAACAGCGTCCCGTTCCAGGTGGCCGGCGTGGTCCACCCCGGATTGCGAACCATCGGGCTGGCGCGCGAGTTTCACAAACTGCGCGGCAAGACGGTGCGGCTGCGCGTGGGAAACCCCATCCCGCACGCCTCCATCGCGGGCTCGGGCAGCCCCGAACTGGCCACCGCCTATCTGCGCTCGCGGACATTTCTGCTGGCCAACCGATCCACCCCGGCATCGCTCCCGGCGGCGAAATGCACGGAGCGGACGCGCGCCTGCCCGGTCGCGCCACCGGTCGAAGAGCGGTTACTTTCGGAGGAAGTGGCCGCTCTGCCGCCGGAGTGCGAGTTGACGGGCAACGCCGGGTTCGCCGTGTACCTGGCTTCGGCCCGCGCCATACCGCGCCTGCTGGGGGAAATCGGGCGTTCCCGCGAAGCGGCGTTCCGCGCGGCCGGCGAAGGCACCGGCCAGCACGCCGACCTGGACCGCTTCGACGACTACTACCAGCACCTGGTTCTGTGGAGCAAGGCGGACCGCCGCCTGGCCGGCGCCTACCGCCTGGCCATCACCACCGACGTGATCCCGCGGTTCGGAGCCGGCGGGCTCTACACCAGCACGCTGTTCCGCTTCAAACCGGGGTTCTTCGAGCGCATCGGGCCGGCCGTGGAACTGGGCCGTTCCTTCGTGGTTCCGGAGTATCAGAAGAACTACTCGGCTCTGCTGCTGCTGTGGAAAGGCATCACCCGCGTGGCCCAGCGCCGGCCGGAAGCCCCGGTGCTGTTCGGCGCGGTGAGCATCAGCCCGGACTATCGCGCGGCCTCGCGCGGCCTGATGGTGAACTACCTGGCCGACCACGCCTCGCACCGCCTGGCGCAACTCGTCCAGCCGCGCCGGCGATTCCGCGATCCGGCGCTGCGGAGCCCGCAGATCAAGCGCCTGGCCGCGCTCACGAGCGGGATTGAAGACCTCTCGACGGCCATCGCCGATATCGAAGACGACGGCAAGGGCGTTCCCGTGCTGATCCGCCAATACCTGAAGGCGGGCGGGAAACTGCTGGGCTTCAACGTCGATCCGGATTTTTCGGGCACGCTGGACGCGCTCATCATGGCGGATCTGCGCACCGCGTCCCAGGCCATGCTGGAGCGCTGCATGGGCCGGGCGGAGGCCAGCGCGTTCCGCGAATTTCATCGCGACGCCCGGATCGCCTGACGGCCCGCCATGAAACTTTGCGCGGGAGACGACATGCCCTGGACGCCGCGAATCGCCCTCTTCGCCGACACCTTCCACGAGGTGAACGGCGCCGCCAGGACCTGCCGCGAGTGGGACGCCTACGCCCGCCGCAAGGGGGTTCCGCTGTTCGTGGTGCGCTGCGGACCGGCCTCCGGCACGGCCCCGGCGGAGCCGGCTGAAGGGATCGAGGTTTCGCGCGGCCGGCTGGCCTTCCCGGTGGATGCCGGCCTCGGTTTCGATCCGCTGCTCTGGCGCAAGCTGGCGGACATCGAGAAAGCGCTGCGCCAATTCGCGCCGGACGCCATCCACCTGACCAGCCCCGGCGACCTGGGAATGCTGGGCGCCATGGCGGCGGCCAGACTGCGCCTGCCGCTGGCGCTCTCCTGGCACACCAATCTGCACGAGTTTGCGGCGCGCCGCGCGGCCCGCGCCCTGGGCTGGCTTCCCGCGCGATGGGCGGAATGGCCCGCCCGCGCGGTGGAGAATTTCGTCCTTCGCCGGGTGGTCTGGTTTTTCGGCCGCGGCGACCTGCTGTTCGCGCCCAACCCCAGCCTCATCGAAATGCTGCGGCGGCGGACCCGCAAGCCGGTCTACCCCATGGCCCGCGGCGTGGACACCGAGCTGTTCCATCCCAGCCGGCGGAAGCGCTGCGACAGCGACGTGGTGATCGGCTATGCCGGCCGGCTGGAGCCGGAGAAGAACGTGCGGCTGCTGGCGCGGCTGGCGGAGGAGTTGTCGCGAAGCGGGGTGGCGCGGGCGCGGCTCAAGATCGTGGGCGGCGGCAGCGAACGGGCGTGGCTGGAGAAGGCCATCCCCAGCGCCAACTTCACCGGCGTGCTGACCGGCGAGGCTCTGGCGAGAGCCTACGCCGCCATGGATGTGTTCGTCTTTCCTTCGCGCACGGATACCTATGGGAACGTGGTTCAGGAGGCCATGGCGTCGGGCGTTCCGGCGGTGGTGCTGGATGCGGGCGGCCCGAAGTTCATCGTGGACCACGGCGTCACCGGCTGGGTAGCGGCCGGCGACGAGGATTTCTGCCGCTACGCGGTGCGCCTGGCAAGCGACGCGGAGGCGCAGCGCCGGATGGGAGCGGCGGCGCGGCGTCATATGGACGCGCGAGGCTGGGACGGCGTATTCGATGCCGTCTACCAGGGCTACCGGCTGGTGCTGGGGCCCAAGCCGGATGCCGGCTCGAAAGGCTCGGCGTGGCGCGATGCGAGTTTCTCCGGGTCTATGTCCGCGCCGCGATGAGCCGTAAGTCCGGCCGCGGAGTCGGCCGGAGAGGCACGCTTCCGCCGTTACGGGCAGTTACACAGGCTGGCGCCCGGCTATTTCTCGTATCCGGCCAGGATAGTATGGCCATTGGGCAGAGTATATGAATCCATGATGTACTCCGCGCCCCCGTAAGCTACTATCCGCGAGCCGTGCCGGACCCCTCCTATCTGGTACATAGCCTGGACGATATCGCTGAAATGATCGAACATGGACTTGGAGACCAGCATGCCGTCCGGTCCCTGGGCGGCGCGGCTTTCTAACTCTGCGATCAACTCTGCGTTGGACATCCCTCTGCCCTCCTGCGGCGGGAATTACCTCGCTTCAATCGGACTCGCCTATGAGCCTGGCTCTCGGAGATGGAATCGCCATTTCGGGGTTCCAGGTCCCGTTTAGTATAAACCAAATTGGCATGGGCCGGACCTCTTGGTTCCGGTAACTGTGGGGTAACTGTGGCCAGGGTATCGCGGATCGGGCGGCTTGCGATAAACGGGGGGATCCGAACGCAGGACAGGCGAAGGACCGCGGACGGGGTCGGCAGTCCCCGGGTTTTCGCGGACCGTCGCGACGGGCGGCGTTACAGATCCGGCCGTCGCGAAATTACGGCGCGGTGTCTCCAAAATCGGCCAGGGCGAGACGCAGCGCGCTGCGGACGGGAGCGGCGGCCAGGCTTCCGCGCAGGCTGTTCATCAGGCCGGCGAAGTTCCGGACCACGGCCGGTTCCCGGCCCGACGTCCACAGTTCCGACAGGGAACGAACCGCGCCATCGTCGAAGCGATAGAAGAACCGGTCGCTCCAACGGCGCCATCCCAGTCCGCGATCGGGGTTGTCGCGGAGCACGTCGCAGATCGCGCCCAGTATCCGCACCCTGCGGCTGTCGCGCATGGCGGGCATATACAGGACCTCGCTCAGCCCGCGCCGGCGAACGTCATCGACGTACTCGGCGAAGGTGTTGGCCTGGGTGAGATTCACGGCGGCGTTGGGTTCGTGGCCGTGCCGGTCGCCGCCGGCGACGGCGGGAAGGCCCCAGGCGGCGGCCAACTGCGCCGCGGCGAGGTTTTCCTTCCAGGGCCGGAAGCCGTTGACCTCGATGGCGTGGATGCGGCCGCGCGCGGCGGCCAGCAGTTCCAGGAGGCGCTGGCGGTGCCGGGGCGCGCCCAGACCGCCCTCGTCCCAGAACGGGTGGTTGAGCGCGACCAGGGTTTCGGGCGCGGCGTGGAGCGCGTCCAGGAGTTCCGCGAACGTCTCCCCGGCGGGCGCCGCGGTGTAGGCCTTCATGCGGGCGAACAACTGGTGAGCGCCGGCCGGCGGCAGGTTGTGCACTCCGATGTGGAAGAAGGTGTCGCGGAAGGGCGCGGTCCACTCGACGGAAATGGGCGCGTCGCGGGTGGGATCGAGCGCGCGCAGGGCCAGGGGAGCGTCGATGGCATCGTGGTCGGTGAGCGAGACCAGCGGGTTCAGCCCGAGGCCGTCCGAGAGTTGCCGCGCTTCCACTTCCCAGGCCTGGCGCGCTCCCAGCGGCGGCGTGTACCAGACGCGCCTGAAATCGGGCAGCGTGGCAGCGTCCCGGCGCACCGCCCAGCGAAGCGGAGCCCACGCGCGCAGAATCCCGAACAGGAAGCCCAGGTACTCGCGGGAATGCAGCGTGTGGCTGTGCAGCGAGACTCCGGAGCGGAACCGGGCGGCGGCGGATGGGCCGCGCCAGGCGTAGTGGAACACCGTCGGGGGTTTCATCCCACCCAGCATCGGCGATGGCGGTTACATGCCGGTGAGCGCGCCGTTAAAATCATTTGCACCGGAAAATGTTTTGCCCTGCCGCGCCGCCGGGTTTCCCCAACCATTGCCGCGCCGCTCATCGAAATGAAACCGGCGGGGCTCTATGCTGCCGGGTGAGCCATGAATCCGCCCCTGCCGGAATACTCCGCCGGTTGCGCGCTGCGCCGCCTCGCCGCCGACCCGGTGGGCCAACTGGTCGTCCGCTGGAACTGGAAATCGGCGGTGCTCGGTTCGCTGTGGCGCGGCTCGCTCTTCGCGGCGCTGGCGGCGCGCGGCGGGTGGCGGGCGGCGGGCGCGGCGGGCGGCGCGGAGCTTCTCCTGCAGGCGGCGGCCGCGGGCTTCTCGGGCGCCGTGACACAGGCATTTCGCCGCGTGCGTCCGGCCTGGCAAGGCGCCGGCGCGGCGGCGGCGCTGATACTCTGTATTCAGCATCCCATGGAGCTGGCGGTGCACAGCCTGCGGGGGACGCCTCACTGGGGCGGCGGCATCCTGGTCTCGATGGGCTTCTCGGTGGCCGCCGCGGCGGTGAACCTGGGCCTCATGCGGCGCGGGTTTCTGATCGTGGGCGAGGGTGCGCGGGAGGGGACCTATGCGAAGTAGCAGCCGGCGGGAATGCCTGCAAACGCTCGCGGCGCTGCTGTGCCCCGGCCTGGCGGGCGCGGCGCGGCTGGCGGCGCGAGCCGTGTCTTACCGGGCCGACGCGGTGATTCTGCTGTTCGGCCTGCCGATTTTCAGCCGCGCCGGCGTGGGCAGCGGATTCGCCGAAGCCTGGCCGGAAACCGACGACGATGGCGCGTGGCAGTTCCTGCGTTTCGCGGGCTGGTCCTGGCCGGAGCGGGCGCACGGACTGGACCGGGCGGGATACATGGAAGAAAGCGTCCGGCTGCGGCAAGGCTGCCTGGTTTCGGCCCGCTACTTCGGCGTGATGACCCGTTCCGCGGAACAGACCGAGGAGCAGGCGCGCCGCGCGCTGGCGGCTCGCGGGCCGGTGCAGAGTTTCGCGGCCATCGAGGGCGCGTCGCTGGCGGAGAGCCAGGAGAGCGTCTCGGCGGCCTTCGATTATCCGCGGGGCGGCGGAGAGCGGAGTTGGCGGGACCTTCTGGAAACCGCGCGCCGCCGTTTGGGAGACGCCCGCAAGCGGGTCTCCGCCAATCCGGCGGATGCCTCGGGCGCTCCCGAACCTACGTTTCTCTACGCCTTGGTCCGCGCCATGCAATCTCCCGAGCGCCGGCTGAAGCGTAGCTTCGTGTACGGCGGCCGGCAACTGTGGCTGGATGCCGAAAAGGCCGAGGACGCGCGCGCCAGCCGGGATCTGGCCGCCGGCGCCCCGGTATTCAAGCTCACCGGCGCCCTGCGTGCGCGCCACGGGGATGCGCTGGCGGTATTCCACATCTGGTTCGAGGCCTCGAGCGTCATTCCCTTGCGGATCGACTACCAGCCGCGGTCGTTCCTGCGCCTCAGTTTCGTGCGCGATTCGCAGGCCGGGCCGGGCGGCCACCAACCCGGCGGAATCGCCGGGCTGCCGGAGATTCGCCGGGAGCCGTGACCGGGTGGGGGCGCGGCGGACCGGGCCGCGCGCCGGGCGCCAAACAGCGTATGGAAGCGCACGCTGCTAAAATGGGCGCAGATGACCGTGAGAACGTTTTTGCTCCCCGTGGCCGGCGGCCTCGCCCTGTTGTTGAGTGGCTGCTCGGAACCGCCCCCCACCCCGGTTCAGAAGCCGGCGGAAGAAAAGATCGAGCCGGTGACCGGCCAGACCGCGCTTTTCAAGATGTTCCAGGTGGCGCGGACCTGGGATCCGCACATACAGGTGCTCAAGCTTTCCAGCGTCCACTTGAACGAAGTGCCGGAGGTGCGCGGCAAGGCCGGCGAATGGGAAGGCATCTTCGTTTCGCCCACCCAGGAACGGTCGCGCACGTACACGTTTTCCGTGATCGAACTGCTGCCGGATTTACACAAGGGCGTGTTCTCGACCGCCGACGAGGCCTTCTCCGGCCAGAGCGGAGAGTCCAAGCCGTTTCTGATCGAAGCCGCCAAGATCGATTCCGACAAGGCCTACCAGATCGCGCTGGCCAAAGCGGGCGACTACGAAAAGAAGAACCCCGGCAAGCCCATCACCCTGATTCTGGAACTGACGCCGCGCCATCCGGGTCCGGCTTGGCGGGTGATCTGGGGCGAATCGGCCAGCAGCTCGAACTATTCGGTGTTCGTCGACGCCAATACCGGCGAGTACCTGGAAGTGATGCACTAGGGCTGCGGGATCGCCTGGAACCGGCCGGCGGGCCGGCGCGGTTCACTTCAAAACCGGCCAAAGCTCTATAATTGGGCCTCATGGCGCGTCCTGAAAGACGCATCGTTCTCGCAGGTGCAAGTCCTGTCCGGGTAAGCGCCGGAGCGCCCGGTAGCAGACTCCAGCCGGAAGGAGAGATCCGACCGAGCCGAGCGGAGTGTC
>Ga0326727_10001216_pt1 | contig 97945 bp, 84 predicted proteins | sample MB2enrmetagenome_FD_207643 | JGI IMG/M metagenome (GOLD analysis project Ga0326727, IMG submission 207643) | Lab enriched peat soil microbial communities from McLean, Ithaca, NY, United States - MB29MY | ecosystem: Environmental > Terrestrial > Soil > Wetlands > Peat | place: USA: New York... | reverse complement strand
ATCGATTGTGGGGCATTTTTAAGGGGTCGTTTTTTTAGGGTTGCTGCGGTTTTAAGGCGGTAGCGCTCCAAGAGGGCAGGAAAGGGGGGTGGGGGCTTAAGATGGTGACAAGATGAACGTCGCCGGCAGTCCCGGTTGTCACCAGAACATATGGTGACAGGCGTGCAGGGATCGCGGGCGAGGACCTGGAACTTTTTGTCGCCAAAGCGGCAGCAGTGGCAATTGAGGGAACGCATGGGGCTGGCGGAAGAGTACCAGGTGGATACCACCATTGCCATGTATCCATCGAAGGCCGAGCAGCTCGCGGAGCGGCTTTTACGGAGAAGCGATCTGCAGCTTGGGGGTCAGGGGACAATGGTGCTTTTTCGCGCGGTATAGAGAATCGAAGCTTTTTTGGCAAACAATTTGCTAAAAGAGTCCGTCTAACAATAGAATCTCTCTTTCCACAAACTGGCTATCGAACTCAGGTCACCTGGTCTGGAAATGCAGTGAAACATAGCTTCAGAGCCATATTGATAGACCACCGGCGTATCGCATGTGGATTTTGCTTGAAGAAGCTCTAAGACTCCTGCAGCATTCGAGTGATGGGCTAAGGTGCGCAAAACCATGGTCTCCCATACTAATGTTTAATTTCGTAACTGAATAGACCAACATCGTGCTTCATGGGAAATCAATGGCTTGCGTACATTTGGAGAAAACAATTCCATACCGTGCGAAAAAACACCATTGTCCCCTGACCCCCAGATGGCATGGCCATTTGGCGGATTTCGTCAGAATCCCGGCCGACCCTCAATAAGATCCAGACAGGAGAAAAGCCAGCATCTTATTTAAATGGTAGAGTTATACTTTATTCCGGTTTTTTGCACGGTTGCTACACACGGGCAGATACTGACTCTCTCCATAAGGCGTCAGAAAGTCCCGACAAGCGCTTGGTGGACCTCAAAATGGCCTGCCGCAGGACTTGCTCGGAACCCAGGAGCGCGACCCTTTTCCTGGCACGGGTGATGGCTGTGTAAACCAGTTCACGTGTCATAACCGGGGAATCCCGGTCTGGTAAGATAAAGAGGACCTCAGCAAATTCAGACCCCTGGCTCTTGTGGACGGTCATGGCCCAAGCCGTTTCATGCTCGGGGAGTCTTTGCGGATGGAAGCATCGAAAGGTCCCTTCGAGGCCGGGGAAGAAAACTCGGTGATCGGAGCCGGCGAGGATATCGGGAAGATATATGCCGATGTCGCCGTTGAACAGATGGAGACTGTAGTCATTGCGTTTGATCAGAACGGGTCTTCCCACATACCACTTCCGGCCCCTCTCGATGAGACCCTCTTCATCCAGGATGTCTTCAGCGAGAATATTCAACCCGGCGACACCGCAGAGTCCCTCCCGCACCGCGCAAAGAATCCTGAAGCCTTCAAAACATCTGAAAACCCTAATAAGCTTATTGTTGGGATCTTCCCCGTTCCGCTCGCCCAACCCTTTGACTTCTTCGAGGTAATCCCTGAACCCGTTGATCACGTTCTTCCGGATGGTCTTTTCCAAATGAGCACAGGAAGAGATCTCGCTCCAGATCAAGTCGGTGTGTTTCGCTTCCCTGAGCGTTGCCACCGCACCGTCGGCATCGTTTTTCCTCACCTTCGCGCTGAAGAGCGCAATCCCGCTTTCACCCGAGAACCGGTAGCTCTTCTGAAGCTCGACAATGAAGTCCCTCGCCTTTTCATCAGTCCCTTGGGAAGTGAGCTCTTCGTCTAGGAGAACCCCGCATGCTTTGGCGCAATCGTTCGCAAACTCCATTGAAAAGACGATCTTCCCGCCCGTCGCACAGATGTCTCCGAGGACGGCTCCAGCTTCGACCGATGAGAGCTGGTCCCGGTCGCCCAGAAGAATCAACCTTGCCGCCAGCGGGAGTGCCTGAACCAGTTTGGACATAAGGGGAAGATCGACCATGGAGGCTTCATCCACAACCAGGACATCCACAGGTAAAGGATTTTCCTCGTTGTGCCTGAAGTACGCAGAACCCGGAGTGCTCCCCAGCAAGCGGTGGATCGTGGAGGCCGCCTCGGGGATGGTGGTTTTGACCTCCTCTGAGCAGTCGAGTTTCTCTTTGGCACCTTTGATGGCTTCCTGAAGCCTCGTCGCCGCCTTCCCGGTCGGGGCTGCGAGAGCAATGCGCAACCTTTCGGATGGAGCGAGCTCCAGGAGCAGCGCCAGGATCTTTGCAACCGTCGTCGTTTTGCCAGTTCCCGGTCCGCCCGAGACAACGCAGACGGTCTTCCGCACGCTCGCGAGCGCGGCCACTTTCTGCCAGTCGATCTCCCTTCTCTCAGAAGGGAAGAGTCTATCCAACCGGTATCTGAGATTGCCTGCATCCCATGAGGCTGAAGCTCTCTCGATTCTCGCCCTGAGAGCGTCTGCAAGCTTTTGCTGGTATTCCCAGTAGCGATACAGGTAGAGTCTCCCTGCGTCGTCCAACACGAGGGGTCTGTATTCGCCGGGCACCCCAACCACGAGGCTTCTCCCGAGCTTTTCGTTCCACTCATCCACACCCGGAAGAAGGCTCACGCCCGGGAGGCTTTCCAGGACTTCCTCCCGCGCGCTGCGCAAATCCAGGCAGATGTGTCCATGTCCCGTGGCGCTGCTCACCATTGCTGCAGCCAAGGTCAGCTCGGGCTCATCGTTTGCGCTGAGGCGCGCCATGAGCCTCGCAAAATGGAGATCCAGCGGTGACAGTTTACCGGCTGAACTGAGGGACGTGAGGATTTGGTCAGTCACAGATGGCCCGTCCTTTTGCTTTTGACGTTCTTTGCAGGTTCTGCGCTACGCTTCGAAATCGCAGGTTTATCGCCCTGTGAGGTGCACACTCAGGGCTTCGATGGATTCACGGGAAGGCCGGGCCTTATAGACGCCGTATTCCGGTCCATGGGCCGTGTCTATTCCTCTTAGAAAGAGATAGAAGACCTCTCCAAAATGGGTATCGTAGCTGTAGCCGGGCACCCGTGTCTTCAGGTACTGGTGCATAGCCACGGAGTAGAGCGTGTACTGGAGATCGTACATATTCTCTCTTATGGCCTTCCTAAGAGATTCCTGACCGTAGTGCTCGATCCCAGGCCCCAGGAAGTTGGACTTCCAGTCCAAGATGTAAAAACGGCCGTTGGCCTCGAAAACCAAGTCGATTAAACCCTTCATGAAGCCTTCAACCGTCTCGAATCGCCAGCGCCCGAAGTGTGAAGGAGTCTCCGCGCCACGGGCGAATCCAATGTGGCGGCTGAAGAGCGCTGTGAGCTCGGCCTCGCGTAGCCGCTTCAAGGGAAAATAGAATTCGAGCTCTGTGAGCTGTTTTTCTGCGGAAATCTGAGAGAGGCTGAAGGCTCCGAACGCTGAAGGAAGAACCATCTCGAGGACGTTTCGAATCATCTCACAGATGGCGTCTACCCACGTCACGTCAAAACCCTGTAAGCAGAGCACCTTCATGACGACATCCCGGATACTCTGAGGATCCGTGGCGGTGAGGTCCAGATTCTCGAATATCTGGTGCAGCAGGATTCCCGATGCCGTACCCTTCGGAAAAGAAAAAATGTTGAGCGTCTGGTCCTGCGCCATAGCCTGTCCAGAGGCCGCCTCTATGGGAACTTCGGGGAGAGCCATTTCGTCACGGTCCGCCAGCTCTGTCCGGTGCGGCTGTTTGAAAATGAGAGATGAAAAGCTCGAAATGCCCCAGTCGCGATCGATGCTCCCTTCAAAAGTGCGGCAGTCAAGCGCCAAGGCATGGCTCTCTATCGGTGGTTGCACCCTGCCTTTTTCGGAGGGCATTTCCACAAGTTGGATGGTCCCGCCACTTTCGGCTTGTATTTCCTCGAGATCTGTCCACATGGAGTCGTCGTGCAGCCCTTTAAACCGGTCCTCCAGAGACTGAAGGGTCCCATCCCAATTCTTCGAGACCCCGGGATGGAGGAGGTAGGCCGGTGCGGAGGTCCCTGCTCCGTTAAAAGGCCCCCAGACGAAGGTGCAACGGTTCTTCGCCCGGGTCATGGCCACGTAGAGGAGCCGCAGATTCTCCGCCAGTTGCTCCCTACCGGCAAGAACCTTGTGCTCGTCCACTTGAGGAGAGCCCAGTTCGAGCGTCAGTCTCATCGCGTCCGATTCATCGTGGAAAACAAAGGGAACATTTCTGGGATTGGAGTCCCGCCACAGAAAAGGGCAGAAAACGATCGGGTACTCAAGGCCTTTGCTCTTGTGAATCGTGACGATCTTTACGGCGTTTTCGTCGCTTTCGAGCCTAAGCTGGTGCTCTTCGATCCGTGGCGTATTCTCGTCCCTCTGGCTGGAAAGCCATTTTAGGAGTGCGGACATGTTGAAACTGTTTTTTGTCGCGCTCTGGTGCAGAACCTCCGAGAGGTGAAGGACGTTCGTGCAGCGCCGCTCTCCGCTTTCGAGCGTCATGAGACGGGGGAGGACTCCCTTTTCTGAGAGCAGATGGCGAAACATTCGAAGAAATCCGAATTTCGACCATGCTTCATGGTAGCCCGCAAACTCGATAAGCTGGCGTTCCCACCCGATTTCGTCTTCCATGAGACGCCCGATTTCCTCTCCGCTTACACCCAGGAGGTCCGTGGCCAGGGCCCCCCTGAGGAGGCTCTCATTGGCTGGATTGGCGATGGCGGTGAGAAGCCGCTCCATTTCAGAGGCCTCGTGGGTGTCGAAGAGGTTTTCCGTGCTGTAGAGGACCGTGTGAATGGAAAGGGCAGAAAGCGATTCCTGGACGTGGAGGGCCTCTTTATTCTCCCGGACGAGCACAGCGATATCGCCCTCCCGGACCGGACGGTCCCCGATGAGTGCCCTTTTCTCCCGGCCGAGCTCCAGGAGTTTTGAAATCTCGGCAGAAACCGCATCGACTATGAGGGGGCGCGCTTTGTCTTTGGATATGGGCTTTCCGTTGGATACCTCGGAGGCTTTGAGAAACCATATTTGCAGCGACACCGGTTTTTGGCCGTCCACTTCGAGGAGTTCATGTGTTTTGGCCGTTGCGGGTCTTGCAGGGTGGAACCCGATTTCCTCGTAAACGAACGCAGGGTGCTTATGAGCAAAAACCGTGTTCACCCCTGAAATGAGATTCGGCTCTGAGCGCCAGTTTTCGCTGAGAGTGAATCGCCGGGAAGTATTCCTCGACGCCTCCATGTAGCTGAAGATGTCCGCCCCGCGAAAGCCGTATATGGCCTGCTTCGGATCTCCGATCAGAAACAGGGGGGAGTTGTCGCCTCCAAAAATTCTTTGGAAAATGGAGTACTGAATGGAGTCCGTATCCTGGAACTCGTCGATGAGGGCTGCCTTGAACCGCTCTCTTACAACTTCCGCAAGATGGGCGCCGTTCGGTTCTGCGAGAGCCCGTTCGAGTTTGACCAAGAGGTCGTCAAAGAACAGGATGTTTTTGCTCAGCTTTCTCTTTTCCAGTTGAGTGCGCAGATGGTGTATGAACTCAACCTTGAGTCCCAGGATGCGTTCACTGTAGGCTTCCTGGAGCTGCTGCGCGGCGTCCTGCAGGTTTTCACAAAGGTCACAAAAAGGATGAGTTGGGGGCGACTGGTTTTTCTTGAGCGCCCGTGCGATACCGCTCCTGGTGAACTTCGCAAAGTGGTCTCCGGGATTGCAGCCAAGACATTCGCCTTTGAGGTAGAGGTCCAGCTCCTGAACCCAGCCTGGAATGCTTGTCGCACTGTACATGTTCCTTTTGAGAGCCGGACTTTCGAGGAGCATTGTCCTCACGGCTTCCTTTTCCAGGGACCAGAGACGGGATGCGCTTTCGAACTCGTGCAGGAACCGGGCTTCAAGTGGTGCGCACTCGGGCATGGTTGGGACGGGGATGACCTTGAGGTAAGGATTGAAGATGTTCTTTCCCACGAGGGAGTGCAACTGGTCGGGGGACATGCCAGACGCCCTGGCGTATTCATAGAAAAGTGGGGTTGCCGCGTAGAAGTGCTTTCTCCAAAAGTCCTGCACGATCTCCTGCACCAGGCTTTGCTGGTCTGTCACCAGCTCGGTGTCGAAGAGGATTCCACTCGCAAACGCATGGTCCTGGAGGGTCCGAAGGCAGAACCCATGAATGGTGAAGATGGATGCTTGGTCGAAATCGGTAAGCGCGCAGTTGAGCTTTCGGAGTGCGGAGGCTGTGTCTTTTTGCCGGTCGGGAAGGCCCGAGAGGAATGCGTCATCGGTTTTTCCGCCTGAAAAGACATCCACAGCCTCTCGAATCCGTTTTCTGATCCGGTCCTTGAGCTCGCTCGTGGCGGCTTCGGTGAAAGTCACCACGAGAATCTGATGGATGGGTACATCGGATTCCAGGATCAGTCTCAAGACGAGTCCCGTTATGGCGTAGGTCTTTCCCGTCCCGGCACTCGCTTCGATGAGGTTCGTGCCTTCGAGGCCGGTGGTGAGGAGATCGAGATCCTTCATTTCAGCCATTTGCCGCGACCTCCTTGATGCAGCGAAAAAGCGGTTCGAAAACCTCTCTTGCAGTACGTTCGAAATCGGAATCGAGGGGGTCCATGGACCTGAAGCAGAGCTCCAGGTAAGGGTCTTCGCTCTCTCCTCTTTTATAGAGATTCCCCTGCCAAAAGTATGCAGCCTTTTCAATTGCTTCTTCGCCCGGTTTCTGCTTTCTAATGACCATTTCTGCATATTCGAAGGAGGAAGCAGGAAAGAAGTGAAGTGGATTGAGCAGCCCATGCCAGTACAGATCCAGGAGGCGGGCGAGGATTTCCTCGCTCTTTTCTACGGGACTGTATCCCACGGCATGCCATTCCCCGTCATCCAATCCTATGAGCATACTCTCCTTCGGATACCCTGGCTCACACAGGCAGTTCAAAACCAGGTGCGGAATCCAGACGCGCAGATGGTCTTTGGCCTTGATGTCGGCATAGCGATATTTCAAGAGCCGGTCTTTGAAAAGAGGGCGAATTATTCCGGTCACGCGGAAGCCCGCAATGTCGCGATGGACTTCAAGCGGCTCCAAAGGCTGGGATCGGATATAGGGCTCTGTCTGATCGGCGAAGGCATCGACTCCTTTGCTAAGATCCTTAAAAACGAATTCGCCGGGAGTCCCATGGGGGAGCCTTCCAGAGGCCTTCATGAGAGCATAGTGATCTTCCGGTTTGGTGTCCCCGAGAGCGGCCGTAACGAGCTCGTTCTGGATCTGATATCTTTCAAGCCCGTCCAGCTCGAAGCATTCGGCCTCTTCGAGTAGCGAGCTCTCTTTTTCCAGAAAGATACCGAGGCGCCTGTTCAGGAGGAATTTTGCAGGATTTGCGAAGAAGCGGACCAAATCATCAATGCTTATCGTCCGAAAGGCTTCGTTCGGAGCTGGAAGCTCACCTGAAATGAAGACGGGGTCCTCACGCTTTTTTGACATCATGCATCGCGCTTCGGCGAGGTGCTCCCGGGAGTAGGAGAAAAAACCGCTATTTTCCCTGAAGTAGGCCGGATTGAAAGGCTGGAGACGATGTTTGGTCAGAAACCAGTCCTTCCGGTCAGATCCTTTCAATGCGAAATTCCCGTTGATATAATCCATCAGCTCGCTCACAAGAACGGATGGAGGGATAATGCTGTTGTCCTGTGAGCTCTGCCCCGTATAGCTGATGACGAGCTTTTCCCGTGCCGAGATGATGGCCTCAAGAAAGAGGTATCTGTCTTCGTTTCTTATAGATCGGTCACCCCGTCTCGGTTTCTTGGCCATAAGATCGAACTCGGGAGGCTTCGACTGCCTTGGAAAGGCGTTTTCATTCATGCCGATGAGACAGAGGGCGCGGAAGGGGATGCTGCGCATGGGGAGCATGGAGCAGAAGGTGACCCCTCCCGTGATGAAACCCCGGCCAACCCCTTCCTGTTCGAGACTTCTCGCAAGATACCACTTGATCAGGTCCAGGCCGACCACTCCCTTGAACCCGGAAACATCCTCTATCACCTTGAGATCGGCCAGGAGCAGCTTGATGCTCTGCATTTCGAGTTCCGATTCCTCGTCGGTGAGAAAGAACCTGGAGAGGGCTTCGAGCAAATGATCGGACCAACCGCTCAGGGTCTTTGGGTGGTCGAGGGAGGAGAGGAATTCGAAGAGCTCATCGAGGAACGCCAGGAACCCGCCTAGGATTGGCGCCTCGCTTCCCTCAATGTTGTCGAAAGGAAGAATGCCCTGGAAGAGCCTCTCTTCCCTTCCGGGCATGGCATAGCCTAGGAGGAGCCTATCGATTCCTGCGCTCCAAGTGTTTTCCCGGAAGGTCACTGGGGACCATAGAAGCCTTTTCTCTTCGTCGATTCCCCACCGGATGCGGACGTCTCTCACCCAACCGGCGATGACCTCAAAATCAGATTCGGTCAGGTTGAACCGGGCTTGTACCGAAAGGGATTCCAGAATGGGGAAGACCTGTGGCGCCGAAAGCCTCTCCCCCCAAAGGTCCAGAATAGCTAACAGGGTGGCCGCTATCCGGTTCTTTCTCCTCATGCTTCGGTCTGCAATGCCGTAGGGAATCCTCATGGCGGGGTCGGAGGCGTCGAAGACGGCCTGAACGAAGGGTGCATAGGATTCGATGTCCGGAGCCATAACGAGGATGTCTTTAGGGAGAAGATCGGGGTTCAGTTCAAACATCTCGATAAGGTGATCGTAGAGGACTTCCACTTCCCTCATAGGACTGTGGCAGGAGTGTATCTGAATGGATTTGTCGTCGGGCGAGATCTCTTTTTGATTTTGAGAAGTCTCCACCCTCTCTTCCAGGTTCAGGATGTCGGATTGGATGCAGGAAAGAAGGCTGTCTGCTCCGGGGTTCACGAAATAGTCGGAATCCTCGCAGTTCATTGCAAGCAGTAGCTCGAAGAAGTCCCGTCCCAGCATCCCCATGGAGGCCAATAGGCTGTTTCCCTGCTCTATATGGAGTTCCTCGGCCGACAGTCCTCGTGAAGCCTCGGAAAAAGCGAATCCTCTCATTTCTTTCCGGCCCGCAAGGTCTCCCCAGTACTTCAGGCATGGACTGAGGAGAAAGAGGTGCACCTCGGTCAGGCGGGAGAGCGCCCTCAGGATCTGCATATGATAAGGCGGGAGGTACGAGATCCCGAAGAGCGTCACTCTCCGGGGAAGAGTGAAATCGTCGGGATCAGCCGTATCGAGCTTCCTCAGCAGCTGATCTCTCAGAGCAGCCCGGTGTTCTTGTTCGCGGCCCTTGGAAATCTCGCGCCAGAGTATGGCCTGCCAGTGATCTTCGTCGCCCGCATCCCAGGCGGCGACGAGCTCAGGGCGGTAGATGACGTACTGGTTGAACGTTTCTGCGATGCGCAGGGAGAGCTGTAACCCCTTGAGGGTATAACCGGGCTCTCGCAGGTAGTTCCTGATGGGCTCGAGGCCAGGTCTATCCAGCATGCTCGTAAGGATCTCCAGGATCTTCCAGGTACTGAACTGGGGATCGTAGGGGGACTTTTCCGGAAGGGGGGGCAGGGTGCTTCGAAATATGTCGTAGATGAACGCGTTGGGGAACGGGAACTCGATGTTTGCACAGGCGCCGAGGCCCTCGGCGAGCTGCATGGAAAGCCAGCGCTCCATGCCTCTGCTCTGGACCAGAATGGTCTCTTTATTGAAGGGTGAAGCCAACGGAGTCTTCAGCATCTCCGCGAGCTCTTTGGCCAGGATTTCGAGTCTGTTGCCCGTGTAGAGTCTCAGGGTTTTCATGGAGTTCCCTTGATTGCAGTTGCTTTAGCAGACCGCTTCGCGACCGTGGAATTCTGCCGTTGTCCGGTACAGAAGTACTTCCACCCACCCGTCTGCGGTGCAGGTTCCCCCATAGTCCTTTACGTTCATGACTCGCTCCGTTACTTACTCTTTTTCGGCGGCGGCGAGAGTAATAATCGGTTTGGCCGGTGCCGCCGGCGAATGGGGATTATAACTCGTCCTGCCCGGGCGGAATCTGTGAAACTGTTTCAACCGGAGGCTGATTGTACCCACCCTTGATGACACTGGCATCGCCCGTCTTTCCCATCTCATTCTCCTTCTATCTTGTAAATTTGCCCGAGGAATGATGGACCGTGTTCCTGTTATTGTTGCTAGACTACTTGGGACGCCATGTTGGTGGGCTGACTCATTTGTTGGAACAACTCCATTATTCATGTTACCATGAACAAGGTAGAAATGAAAGTGAAGTATAAGGGCAAAGCCGAGTTACATTTATTGGGCACTTGTCGGAAGTGTTGAGGAGAAAACATATTGCGTCGCCAGAATCGACCGGTGCACAAGCGTTTGGACCAGGTACTGGATAGAGTAAAGCGAACTTATGCTGAGTCTCCTTTAGAGGAGATCGGAAGAAAATTTGAATCCTTCATCGAGCAAAGCAAGGCGGCGATTGAGGCGGGTATTGCCAGGCCAGGTCAAGAGAAGGCGACTGCAGACTATGTGGAGGATGGGATTCAGAGCTTACCGCGAGACTTTGCGGAGCGTTTCTTTTTCGATTCAATGCTCATACAGGAAACGATTAGTGATTGGAACCACGGCGTCGCTAAGCTGCCACACATGATTATCCCACGGTATGCGGACACCTGGGGGCATCAGAGGGTACTGATGCCCCCAGAAGATGAAGATCAGGTCCATCTGGTAGATGTGATCCTTCTGCCCGGTCGTGACAGTCTTGATGAGATTGATCTTTTATCCTATCCTTGGCTTTTCCATGAACTGGGCCATACATTGCTCTTCCGTTATGATTTGGATTTCATTTCAGAATTTGAAGTACAGCTCAAAGCGAGACTCAACGGACTACGGTTGCGGAGCATCGCCGACCGAGGATCAACAAGAGATAAATCTGGAAAGCTCATCCAAACCATCTCAAACTCGTGGTGGCCGACTCCGAACCAAAGAAATTGGGCTCATGAGATTGCTGCCGATATTGTAGCTCTCTGGACCTGTGGGGCGGCATTTCTCGCGACCTTCCAAGATAAGATCGAACAGGACAGCATTAAGCCGTATGCCATCTCCAAAAACCACCCATCGTACGAGGTAAGGGCTCTGGCGCTTGTCGGAGCATCGGAAATGCTCGGATGGCAGGAGCATTCCATAGGCATTAAGGAAATTATCGCCAAGTGGTCACAAATCTCAGCATCACGAATAGGCCGCAATAACCAGTACATAGCGTGTACAGATCCTACGATCATAGAAGCGTGCATGTCCTGTGCACTGGCATCTTGCGAGAAGCTCAAATTGCCTCGTTGTAGTCAGGAGATGGTGCATCAAGTTCGACAAATAAGTTCTATGGGAGAGCCACCGCGATTCGGAGCGCCGCTTCTCCTGACAGCGTGGTTGGCGCACAATGAGAATGCAGAAGCATTCGATCAGTGGGAGAAGCAGACCATCCAAAAACTCGCAGAATGAGTTTACACAGTGATCCCTGCTACCTGGTAGGAACGAGATAGCTGCAAAGCACCTTCATCGGCAACATGCAGCACCCAGGGGATACTCTGGCCCACATCCGGTTTACTGAAACACATATCCGCTTCCCAGATCAAGTCCCGCACCACTTCCATCCGGTCGGATTGGCCGTAGATGTCGATGATCTTGATCTTAAGAGGGCTTGCTGTCCCCTGGGTCAGGTAGGGTGATCCTGTTGTGCAGACGAGCGCTTGGTTGACATCCTCAAATGAAAAGAGACAGTATCCAACTATGGGGTTGAAGACCTCCTGAGTCAAGTGGCCACGAAAAAGGCGCAATCCCTCTGCCCTCTTTAGGATTTCGACCACAGTCCAGATAGAATCAGCAGAAATCCAGCCTCGATTGAGCAACTCTGAGTGTAGCTTCGACAGCGCGTCTTTTTCGTTCCACTCGTCTCCGTCTCCGCCCAACCGCCCGTCGCGGAAGAAGAGGGTCCGTTCAAAATCAGGAGAACGTCCGGCGTCGAGCAGTTCAGTGTGCACGGTCTCAAAGAGTCGCAGCAAACCACGATAGAGGTAATCGGTGTAGATCGGTTCAACCTTCTGCAGTTCCACTGAGATCTCTTCCGGCCGAAAAACAAGGCCTTCGTAGGGCTTTCTGAATCCATGTCCAATGCAAGCCATCGCCTTGTTGTTGTGGCGCCCGCCGACATCAATACCAACATGGGCATTGTAATAGAAGGGATCGGACGGAATGAATGGAACCCAGTGATGTTTCACGAGAAGATTCAAAAGGCATAGCTCGTAACGCTGCCTAATTCGCTTGGCAAGCTTAGGGTCGGCCTGCTTCAGTTCTCTGGGATGCCTTGACACCCAGCATTCAGGCAGTGTGTGATCATACTGGATGCATTGCGATGAAACTTCAACTCGTTGCTTTATCTGGTCGTGCATATTGTCGGGATATTGCGGCGTAATGGACCCTTCCGGCAGAACGGCGAGGAGTAAATCGTAGCCGTTACGCTCTATCTCCTTTCGGATCTGCTCTGCACTGGAATAGAAACAGTATCTTTCGAACTGGTACTTGATTCCCTGCTGAGTGAGGATGTGGTTCAGGTCGGCTTTCATCCGCCTTGCTCGATCCTTCCCGAAATCCTCTGGACATGCAAGGAGCGGGAATATGGGGCGTTGCTCCAGGAATCCGTATCGCCGTATATGCTTTAAACGCTTTCCAGAACGTTTCTTGAGGTTATCATCCGATACAATATCAGGTGACGGAATGATGGTTTCGCTGCTATTCTCATCTTTTACACGAATGGGCGGAGGGGCTACTATCACAGCAGGAAAAGTTGTTGTACATAGAGGGCTCTCTGCCAGGGAAAGTTTCTGGCCGAAAATATCCGCTCCATTTACGAAATCGCGCACCACTCCGGTCGCTCGGAACCGCTCGTCCGGATTGATTATGGTGTCTCCATGGTCATCTTGAGTGATTTGAGAATCCAGTATGAGACGGATCTGCCCTAATGGAACATCAATAGGCGCCCCCTTGAAAGGTCGGCAACGGACTGTTTCGTCGGCAAGGCTCTTTTGGGCGTTCGGAAGAAGCCTGGAATGAGCGGTAATCAGTTCTATGTCATCGAACTCAAGAATGCCTGCCTTGGACTGGTACGGAGTCGTCTCGTCACGCCACACTCGGATTGCAGCTGGACGGTTCTCTCGGGTGAGGCGGTTCGCTTGCTTTGCTTCAGCCATCCTGAGCAACTTTGTGACATCGCCTCGCTCATAATAGTCATGAAAAGTCTTGTTATCCAGCGTAACCGTACTTATGCCGAATTCAATCGCCCACAAGTCGGATCTAAGGAATTTAGCCCCAACGTTGAATCGGCGGCAAAAGTAATAAGCCCCCTTTCCTTCCGGATCGGGCATCTGGCAGAAGCTATTTAGGTAGGGCCACAGATAGCCCAACCCCTCAAGCGTACAGTTTTTGAAGTGCCTCTTGATTCCTTCCTTTACGATCCCAGCCAGGATGGGTTTACTGCCAGGCTCTCTTATGCTCGCCCTGAATTGTCTATCGAGGGTTATAGCATGGTCGCCGTGTTCGATGCCGGAGGGTAGTTTCCACGCGGCTGGCACAGCAACAGTGTGGTCATCCACACTCAGAATGAACCCATAGCCGCGGCATAGGGAACTGAATTCTCGGCGAAGCTCCCAGAACATGCCTATGATATCACCTGGATCTTTGCCGAACGGCCGCTGTCTCTTGCGTTCAACCCGGTAGGTTGATACGTCCCAGGCGAGGGAAGAAGCGTTCAAAACCTCATAACAGTTGAGGTAAAAGGCGGAATGAACCGACTTTTCAATGGAATGGCAGACAAAGATCCCTGCGGATTCAGGTCGCCGCATCACTTCTCCTTGGTAAAATAATAGGTGGCAGCACTGCCCATCAACCCGGAAATGACAGGCAACCATACGTTGAAGATCTTCGAGAGACTCTCGGCGGTCGATTCTTTACCCCATTCCAGTATGATTGCCGTAGCGACATAGTGGATGCCCACACTAGCGGCAAATATCCAAAGAAACATTACCGCCAGCCGCCTGGATGTCTCGGCGCGGTGTTTAGCCTCATGGAATGGGATCTCTTCGTCGAGTCCCTGAACGTCTCCAGCTTCGATGACCTCTGGGGACAAGAAACCCTGGCCAGCCGTTTTGTCTGTTTCGTTGCTCACCGTTTACCTCTATTCGGGGTCCGATGCAGAATGAAAGGTTGGAATAATGATGACTCTCTCCTCTTTGGTCTTCGGGTTGCGGACGACCACTTCCGTGTAGCCCTGTTCGCCTTGCGCCTGCAAAGCTCGGCTCACACGCAATGATTCACGAACAGTATCGGCCAGAGAATCGAAATGTCCTTGGTCTTTGATGCGTTTAAGGCTTTCCAGGCTACGCTCATCAAATGTGAAGATAACGCGCTGTTTTTTGGACATGGGGTCTCCTCCTTCCTCTAAGGGGTAGTATGCAACATCAATATACAACTCAACATACTATATGTCAACTATATGATATCGCATAGTACATATTTCGTATTTTTGCCCTACCTCTCAAAGACAGGTTACCCCAACATTCCGACCACCGGCCGCAAGTCAGTTGAATGTGACTAAAAATATAACTAAACTTCAATGGGCGTCGGGAGGGGATTCGTGCTTTTTCGAACGGTATAGTGAAAACAAGGAATTTTGGCAAATAATTTGCTTGCAGAAACCTTCGATGAGAACTGGAAAGCGAGGACTCTAAGAAGACAACAAACCGGCGTCCTGCTTTGATTTAGAGCTACCTCCTTCGCAATTCCATAATGTTCCGGGCGGACATGCACGTGGTGATACAAGCCCTTAAAAAGATGAAATTCTGGGTTGCCTTGGCGTTTAACACCCTGTCCCCACCTCTGAGTTCTTTGAAGAGGATGTATTGTAAGTCTAGTCAAATCAATCGGTTGCTTACGTTCGGAGAAACATGCCTCATAGCGTTCGAAAAAGCACGAATCCCCCCCGACCCCCTTATAAGGATGTGACATCCGATGTGGTGGCCCCGGTCACTGCAGAACAGATTCCTCAGGCGCCAGATGGAATCGAGGTTCAGGTTGTGAGAACCATTGCCCCAAAGACATACCCCAGCCTACCCGACGGAGAGCAGGGTATCAGAGAACTCTATTTCAATATGCTGGGAGCCGCAGAAGCAGGATCTTTAATCTACATCGAAAACCAGTACTTTTTCGATCATGGGATTGTCGCTGAGATCCATGCGGCCGCTGAACGTGAGGCAAAGATCATTGTGGTTCTGACTTCCAAACCGGGGGTCTAAGCCCAAAACCGCGAAAATTCCGTCTAAAGAAAATGATTCTCGGATTCCAGCATCTTTTTGTCGATTGTACATGTATAAACGGACTTTTTGAAAGCAAAAGAGTACACATTGGTTCTGTCTTTGGCGATGTTTACGCTAACCACTGGAGGCAGTCTTCTGACGGTCGTTTTCAGCAAACATTTATTTTTCAATACGTTAGAGGTGGCACTAAAGTCTCACGGAATTTTCGCGGTTTTGGGCTTAGCCCCCCTTATGTTTGATGATTTTCCAAATTTCTGCAAGTCAAATTCTTGTGGAAGTCTTCGCGGTAGGCGGCTCAAGATTTATGCTCAACTCTTGAGTAATTCTAGAAACCTCAGATTCTGGAAATCTTGAAAGAACATATTCGACAAGATCCTCCTGCCGAGCCTGGCCAAAAACCATGCGATATACAACAAGCGATCTTCGTAGCGCAAACAAACGCTCCCGATCCCGGCTGAGTGGAAGCGCCGGGACATGGCGCTCAATTTTTGCCCCCCCTTCTAGGGGGTAGACCCAAAACGGTACAAGATCTGTAGCATTTTCATCCCGATCCTGTTTGCCATAGACAAACAGAGCATCCCAAGGGTCACTACCCTTACCTACTTTTGTCTTATTAATTCCATAGAAGTTTGCCAGATTCTTACGAACAGCATGCCCCTTGTAGCGGTGAACACGTCCTTCACGCTGTTCCATATCGACAGGATTTGAGGGGAGGTTCCAGTGAACGACAGCATGGCAATAGGTATGAAAGTCGAGACCTTCCTGCCCAACAGAAGTCGTTGCTAAAACAAATGGCCAGAACGGAGAATTGAAAGCATCTCTTACCTGTCCTGCCCGAGTGACGACTGCGCCATCTTCGTTCTTTTCCTCTCCAAAGCGGAGTGCAAAATGTCCACGCATCCTTCTTCTTTCAACCTTAACGTCATTTCCTTGCAGATCAATGGATACATCATCAACCCCAAGTGTAGATGTCCTAAGACTGAGTGATTCTCCCATGACTTTGGCAACTTCTCGCGCGATCTCCTCTGGTGAGTGATCAACGAGTCCAAGTGACTCTCGCAGAGTATGTGCGTATTCGTCGAGTACCGACTGAAGACCACCTGACGCAGAGTACTCGACCACTCTCCTCCAATAAGGCTCTTCGCGGTTCATGCCTCTGATAAAAGCCGTCACCTCGGGGAGATTGAACAGGGATCGGAAATTCCAGGCGACTTGTCCTGCGTATCCTTTGATGGCTGAGCTTACTTCGTTGATCCCACCTGTAATCCTGGCCAACGCTCTGAGCGCGACGATACCTGGACCTGCGACCGCAATTTGTGCAAGGACAAAACTCAAATCGGCCGGCTTTCGGCCTAAAGTGAGTTCGCCATTTGCCATCTTCAGGGCATATTCCACATGGGCAGACCAGGCAGTTTCGTCCTCACTCCGATCCTGCTGACTGCGATCGCCATCAGACCAATTGCGTGCCAGGTCATGAGAAAACAACCATTCTCTGGATATGTCTGCGTCAAAATGGAGGTCGAGCAGGACTGGTGCCGCCCAATACCACGTTTCGTCTTCGGGACCGGAACTTTCCCCACTGGAGGGAATCACTGTCAGTAGTTGGTCAACAATTCGCCGCGCCCATTCAAGAACGTCTGTCAATGATGGTGGGCCATTACTCGTGTCATACAGTAAGGGATCGCATTCTCTCGCCAGGATGGTGCAAGGATAGAGAAGACCGAGCAGGGGCATTCCGGTCAAGCGTTCGTCAGTTCGGGCGAAGCGAAGTAACGGTCGCCGCCGTTTCCTGGTTTCCGGCAAATTCTCAGGTTGTTCTTCGAAGGAGGAAATCATGCGACGCTCTACATCATAACTGAGCATCGTAGCCACGACCTTGGGAACCATCCGCCATGAGGAGAAGACCAGCCGCTTGGTAAAATTCAGCAAAGCGGGGTCAGCGAAAGGCCCCTCCAACCGGTAGTATGGAAGAGACGGAGGAATCCAGAGGAGACGCCAGCCACCCGTTTCCACAACATCTGCGAGCAGACTGCGCAGGCGAGCATTGCCAGGATCGATTTCCATGTACTTGGCAATGTCTTTCCAAGGGAGGAGCAGGTTTCCTGCAGCTGCAATAGCACTGGCCAACTCTTCATTTGTCTCTGGAATACTAATGGCATTGACGAAAGCCTGCTTCAACTTGTACTCATCCATGAAATTGAGAAGATACGGGGCTGACTTCCAATACTCGAGAGCGCTCCCTTGGTCCAAAATGGTAGTGACTCTCTGCATGCCCAAGAAGGCGTAAAGATCCTGAGCTTCGAGGGTCACATTGGCGGGGGACAGTTCCGTAAGCATGCCATCACGGTTTTCAGTTGCTGCAAGCCGCTCAGTCCGTACCATGACTCGGCGCAACTGCGCTTCCAGTTCATACTTGGTTTTTTGGAGCATATTGCAGCCGTTGTTTCCGAGGCGATAGAGTTCCCGACGGTAACTCTCTACCAACTCATCAAAAAGATTTACGTTCCCTGGTTCCAGGAAACTCATGGTACGCAAGAAATCCTTATAGTGGTCATCTTCGGCTGCTTCCTCGGAGAGCGTATACATCTTGTACGGGGTAGCGGAAAGCAGAAGAACCCGAGAGTGGGAGTTTTCATCGGTATAATCAAACAGGCCATGGGCAAGTCTGCCGGTTTCGCTTTCCGTGTCCAGAAGATGTTTAAACCGCTGGAATTCGTCGAGAATGATAAGATCAGGTTGCAGGGCCGACAGACACGTTTCAGCAAGTAGAGCTCGCATTTCCCCAACAAATTTGAGCCGATCCTTTTTCTTAGCTTCAGGAATATTTTTGTACATGCGAGCCCAAGCGAAATAGCTGCATAGGTTTTCGAAGCGTGACCGAAAATCAGGAAGTCCGAGGGTTTTGTCATCGTTAACATGGTTGGTCAACGCTTCGGCAAATTTCTCAGACAAGGATTGGTCAATATTGTTTCTCTTTCGGTATGTCTTAACAAGTGCGCGGAAGCGGTCCTTATCAGCGAACCCTTGCAGCACGTTGAAGGGGCCGGTGCTCCCTTCTATACCCCATGCCCTGTCCAGAAGCCAATAAAGTAGCGCACGTTCATCGGCCGTTCCCAGACTCGATTTCAGATCAAAAGAAGTGCTTGGAGTAAAAGAGATGAAATTTAGCTTATTTTCTTGAAGTGATCTTATCTCGGTCGGCAGAAGGGTAATCCGTGACGCAAGAGCGAATTCACTATCCCCGCTTGGTTTCAGTCTGTTGATGTTCTGGCGCGCAATATCTGCATTTGAACAAATATATACGATGTCAATACGTGGTACTCGGTCCCAAAGATGCTCGATTGCCCGGGCAATGACTCCCCTTGCTACCATTGTTTTCCCTAGTCCAACTTCATCGGCAACTAGGAAACGGCGACAAGGGTCACCGTTTCCATAAAGGCATGAAAATACGTAATCGACCGTCCTTCGTTGAAAGTCTTTCAACCCGGCAAGAATTGACTCCGTATTCGGCCGTACAGCGTTCTTCCCTGCCATTACCGCATCCTTTCCCGAGCAGTCCAAATTGGTTTCCATATCACATCGAATCCTTCGGGCAGCAACAACCTTCCATCGTCGGTCTTCCTCAGGTCTTCAACGAGACGTGCTATCTGGTCCAATTTTGCAGGATTACGCTCCAGCGTGCGTACTAATGCTTCAAACAGGGGGATACCTGCAAACGCGGGACCATTGCCTGCACCTCCAGAGAGCAACAAACGACCAGATAGAATCGACTGATTTACGTCACCTCCGCCTTCCGCCAACAGCATCAGAATGAATCTGACCACTTGGTCTCGGGATTTCAGTAATGACCTCATGATACGATCTGCACGATCCTCGGGGGCTCCTTCGAGCGGCAGATTGAGAACAAACCGGCAACTAAAATTCCTCTCGCCACTGCTTGCCATAATCTCAAAGGCAAAAAACGAAGTCAGAGCCTCGAAAGAAACTTGGTTAAACTCGACGAATATTGCCGAATTCTCCCCGACGCCAACAGCGACCCCTTCACTAAGGGTAATGGGCCAACAGTGAATCTTGACCCCGGCAGGAAGATGAAGAAATTTATCTTCCTGGTGAGAGAGCTGTAGCTGAAACAGATCTTTTTGCTCCAGACCCTTTACCTTAGCCGATAATCCCATGACAGCCAGACGTCGGCGTACTTCTGTGACGGACTCTTGCAGCGCTTGCAACAGTGGCTCGCCAGTTGTGGCGTCAGGATTTGGTGTGTACTCTTGCAACAGTTTCATGAATCCGGATGGCTCGCCTGTCTGGGGTATCAGTGTATTGATGCCCCAACGGCTTTTTTTCCCGGTCAATTGGACAAGAAATTCCACATTATTCTTGTAAGCGGCGTCGGTGGCATTCGCGGAACCGGTCCATACGCTTGCATTCCAGCCGGCATCGGCAATGAAGAGCTTGGCATGCAAACCTGACAGAGATTCTCCCGTTCCTTTTTCAGGTTCTGCTCCGCCATCTTCTTCCGGCTCGGCTGAAGGACTAAGCATGAATACACGCTCAAAACACTTCAAGGTTCCAGGAGCAAGTGCGTCAAGTTCCTCAGAGCGTGAAACCAAAATGTGCCCTTGGCCTACTTTGGAAATGCGAGTAAGAAAGTGGTCGGATACAAAGGGGGAGATCACCAGCATGCGATCTATACGCGTTTCAAACGGCCAGTGACGAGCTCCCTTGAATCCGATTGGCCAGAAGGATATTTCTTCGAATCCTTCCGGCAGTTCGAAACTTACCCGGCGCAGTTCATGCTGGATCAAATCAACGGTTGTCTGAACATGGTCAGGAAGCTGGCGAAGCGTCAGCTTGGGAAGTGCGGCAACGAAATCTCCAAGCGGATGGTTGGTGCTGAATGCGTTCTGTCTGTCGACCAGAATGCCGTCAAGAACAAGTGCAGTGTCCCAGGATTGGTCGAAGGTCAGATTGCGGCTTAAACATAAAAGTCGGTAGCGTGTCTGTGCATCCGGAGCGGTAAAACGGAGTGCCCAAACCTTTGGATGGAAGACTCCCTGCGCGCGGGGAGGCATGACTTCGAAAACCGACTTTTCCAGATAACCGTAAAGCTGGTGACTTCCCTTCGGTACGGAAATCTGGCCAGCTTGGCAGAAGACGCTCACGCGCCCTGCATAGCGACGTAACGTCTCCAGCAGAGCCAGAGGATCAGAATTCAGATTTCCGTTATCATCTTCCCAATCAAAAAGAGTAAAAGCTAGTGGCGCAATGAGAAGCGCCAGTAAATCGAGAGAAAATGTCGTTCCGATTGCGCAGTCAAGTTCATAACCGAGGGGTGGACGCAAAGATTCAAGGAGATGCCGACGATCGTCTGGATCAAGCATGCGCAACTCCTCCAGCCATTCCTCTCAGAATGTCTGACACAATTCTCTGTGTCACCGGCCAGCGGTAATTGAGCTGGGATGAACCGGCGGCACCGGTCCACAGTTCCAGTGCCCGCTGATTGTCCAATCTGGCAAGGTTCTTCTTGAGAGCCCTTTCCCGTTCATGAATCAGACGCCGAGTCCGCTCATTGTCGGTGATAGCTTTCAATTCATCTGCATGTAATGCAATTTCTAGCCAGGTATTGATGAAATGTTTGGTCGGGTGCGTAACCATCTGCCCTGATGACTCGACGATCGACCAGAATCTTTGCCTGTCCCACGACATGAAGGAACTTTTCCTTTCGTTCTTTTTGAAGGCCCATCCCTCAAGCTCCTTCCTGTAATGTTCGGTTAGTTCGCCAGCAGCAGCCTTTTCAGCCAGCATAAGGTTATACAGCAGGGCTGCCCCATGGATTGCCTCCGAGAAATTCCTGGCATGCTCCAGATGTTCCTTTATATGGAGCGGAAAGTCTCCATATTGGCTGTGTTCCCATGGAAATTCAACCGGTTCGGTCATCACTCCTCGATCCACCAAAAACGCCAACAACGAGTGAGGTACGCGGCTCCAGATACGCTCCTGCAGGTATTGCGCTTCATCAAGAGTCAGGCTGAAAGTGGCAGTCCTTGGAAAATCCTTTGGAATGGGCGGAATGGTGCCATGCCAGTTTCGAGCGGCACGACCATCTACAGGGTCCCCGTCGTCGGTTCGCAGGTTCCGATGGGGGTCCGAATAAAAGGCATCAATGAAGCGGTAATACTGGTCCTGAGAACCTGGGAACAGACGGATCCCCCAAACTCCCATACCCTGCCAGTAGACATTGCTGGGGAGCCTTTTCAGGGATGCGCGCGCATCTATTCCGATGATTCCTTCCTTATCATCAGATTTCACCAGAGCGTCAATGAGGGCAACCTCTTGCCATCTAGCCTGCGCAGCGAATTGGTTCGACGGGATCTTCCGTCTCTCAAGATCAAGATGTGCCCAGGGAACAAAGAGGAAATATTTTGCTCGTGTCTGGATGGTTGTCGTACCAGGGAAAAACAGATCGGCAAAGGAGTCGCGTACCACGCCGATGCCAAGTTCGTCCCGTGTCCCTTTTTCATTGAAGAGGTGGATAACATCGAGCATCTTGCGGCGCTCGCGTTCGGAATAATCGAGCCAAGTGAATGTGGAAGGCATTATGAAAATCCTCTCATAATAAACTACTTTGAACTAATTATTCCCGTATCACCAGGTGATTAATAGTTTGGTCTGATATCACCTTACAATAAAATCCTTCAGAAACATTGTGATTATGATCGTATTCATGCCAGCGATGGAAACAATATCGTAATGGCGGTGGAATATTGCCGTCTACATATGCGGGGACCAGTACAGGCGAAGCGGAATCTGTCGCTTCCCAGGCAAGTGCCCTGCTTTTCATCATCGCTAATTTCAGAGAGGCGCTTCGAATAGTATCAGAGTCTCGCCTCCTCTCGGAGGAGGCGAGAGGGATTTTGCATTTTAGAAGTTCGAAAGCTAATCTTAACTTTAATATAAAAGTTAACATTAGCTCAATTCCGACTTTCATATCCATATCCATTACTTAGCCATCTCATTGAGAATAGCTCCCGGTCGTCGACTTTTCTGAAATGCTTTTTTATTAACTATATTGCAAAAAATATAGTATAAGTTAAGATTATTTTTCACGGAAATGTGAAATCGGCATCGACCTGGCCGGGTGAGTTGAAAAATTAGTCGAGCCGATTTTGAAAAAATTATTTGCTTGCTTTGACCAACATAAAGGCATCACCTATGATCGCTTTGGAGACATCCGGGCCCAGGATTTTAAAAAATGCTCACCTGGTCGTTTTAAACACCCCGCGGAAAACTTTTTACTCGATCCGGATCGAGGAGTGCCATGGGACGTTTCGAGTACTAAAGGTAAGTGGAGCGCTGGGGAAAGTGTGGGATAAAAGGACATGGGAGTTTTCCACCTTGGATGAGGCGGAGCGGCTTTTTAGCCGGCGCATCAAGGAAAAGACTGACCCCGAGCGCCGCTCCCCCCGAAAATACAGCATAAAACACCTTTTGCAGGGAAAGACCCCTGATGGATCTAAATAAAAACCCAAATCATCCCGAGAAAGGAAGTGAGATCCGGGTGGATCCCATCCGGCGAATCGAAGACATTCAGGCGATAAAACTAATTCTGTCAAAGACCCCAAGGGATTTGCTGCTTTTTACCATGGGGATCAATAACGGCCTTCGAGCAGGGGACCTCCTGCTAGTGAAAGTCAAGGACGTAAAATCTCTCAAACCCGGGGAGTTCATTACCATAAAGGAAAACAAGACAGGCAAGCAGAACATCCTCATGGTCAATAAGTTCGTTCACAAGGCCCTTCGAAACTACCTGGAGAAAGTCCGGCCTGGGGATCATGATTATCTTTTTGCGAGCCGCAAGACGAGGAAGCCTCTCACAGTTCAAGCCGTTAACGCTATGATAAAGAAATGGACCAAGATGATCCATCTTGATCACGGAAACTATGGGACGCATACCTTAAGGAAGACTTTCGGGTTCATGCAGCGGACCAGGTACGGGGTGGGCTTCGAGGTCCTGGCCAAGCGGTTCAACCATTCTAGCCCCACGACCACCATGCGGTATCTTGGCCTTACGAGCGATGAGGTGAACGAGGTCCTGATGAATGAGATTTGATCCCCCATTGAAAGCTGCCACCGGTCTCAACGTGTCAACTCGCTCAAAGACCGAGCTCATAATTCTTTTGCGCTCTATACTTTTTTCTGCTGGCAGCAATGCACTTACACGTCTCGTTGACCCACCTGCCCATGGCTGCTATGATCGATTGCGTTGATCGTTGCATGGGTCCGAGACCATATTTTATGCTGATGTGGGGAGGAAAGCATTTTTGGGAAAGCCTTATTTCTCTGAATTGGAGCAGCTTGAAGAGACGTATTCTTTTGCCATGGAGATGGATATCCAGCGTCTTATCAAAGCTATCTCGGCATCTATATTCCTACCCCTTCTTGTGGTGGGGTCGGGAGGCTCCCTGACTGTTGCTCGGCTCATTGTTTCCCTTCACCAACATTTTGCGCGGATGATTGCAAAACCGGTTACCCCCCTTGAACTTTTTGAAAACAGCCGAGTGGCCCAAAAATCCGCCATCTGGTTCATGAGCGCAGGGGGGCGTAATGCTGATATTCAGGCCGCCATCCGATCTGCCATTTCTAATGAGCCTCAACGCTTGCTTGTGACTTGCGCTAGGACAGGCAGCCCGCTAGCCACATTTGCAAGCAAATACAATTATACCGATGTCTTCGACTTTGACCTTCCCTCAAAGAGGGATGGATTTTTGGCTACTAACTCCTTGCTTGCTTTCACTATTCTATTCGTGCGTGCATATATCGATATCTTCGGTAATCCTGGAAAACTTCCTCCTAATTTCCGAGGACTTATGGGCTTCGAAAGCACACAGGATCGGTTTCTCGGCGCATTGAGGCAACAATGCCGTCCCTTATGGAGCAGAGAAAACCTAGTCGTCCTATTCGGAAGTAAAACAGAAGCAGCAGCATATGATTTGGAGTCGAAATTCACGGAAGCAGCGCTCGGACCTGTTCAAATTTCAGATTTTCGTAATTTCGCCCATGGTAGGCACCACTGGTTGGCCAAGCGCGAAGAGAGTTCGGCTGTCATTGCACTAACCACTATCAAAGACAGAAGACTGGCACAAAAGACGCTCAGCCTACTTCCTACAGGTATCCCAGCGGTAGAATTTCACTTTCCTGGCGAGCAATTTATTGCGTCGATCCAGGCGATTGTAACAATGCTTCATATTGTCGGGCTTGCTGGCGAAGTCAGGGGAATCGATCCCGGTCGCCCAGGTGTCCCGGAGTTCGGCCGACGTATCTACAATCTTCGTATGTCAACCCACATGGGAGTGGATTCGCGGAAAGATACAAATGCGATTACTTTGGCCGAACAGCGTAAGCTGAGCGCCCTGCCAGGATCATGTGACAAACAGGGCCAAGCGGTGTTTTTGCGGCAGGCCTATCAGTTTTTCATCAAACAACTGAAAGGCGTGTGCTTTTCAGGAATTGTCTTCGATTATGATGACACCCTCTGTGATAACCGCCAAAGGTCTGGAGACCTCAATGAGCATATCGCCAAGGAGTTGCTCCGTCTCCTGGGCGCTGGGCTCATGATCGGTATTGCCACCGGCAGAGGCAAGTCTGTCAAGATGGTCCTCCGAGAAGCAATCTCATCAGTATATTGGGAAAGAATTCTCGTTGGATACTATAACGGTGGCGACTGTGCACCGCTATCCGCAGATAACCATCCAGATGGGACGGATGCGACCTGTCCCGAGCTCACTCCGATTGCAGATGCAATGAGAGCGGACCCGCGTTTGCACAAGCTATTTGAAGTAACGATCAGGCGGCCACAGATAACAGTTGAAGCTAGCTCGGTGATCCCTATTCCGACCCTGTGGTCTCTGGCGAATGAGGTAGCGCACAAATACAGTCCATCAGGCGTCACCGTTCTGACTTCCGGCCATTCCGTCGACATCCTTGCTCCGGGTGTCACCAAACGGACTATCGGGCGGATGCTTTCAGCTATCCACCATTCATCACCGGGTGCTCGCATCCTGTGTATTGGGGACAAGGGCCGCTGGCCTGGCAATGACTTTGACCTGCTCAGTGAGCCATTTTCATTGAGTGTGGATGAAGTCTCGTCCGACCCTGCAACATGTTGGAATCTTGCGCCTGCGGGTTACCGGGGGATTCAGGCCACCTTGTACTATCTCGAGCATATGCAGCTCACTCCAGAGGGGTTACTGCTGAACCTGCCCGCTTCCAAGGGAGCCTCCTCATGAGAGATGCACTTGCTGAGCGACTCCTGGCCGAGGTGATGGGATGGACCCCTGAAGACGTCGCTCGTGAGCGCCCCTCACTCCAAGCAATGGCTGCATACAAGTATGATGAGTACCAACAGTTTTCGCCTGGCATGCGCTTCGTCGAGAGCCTCGCGTTGTGGCTCAGCCAATTTATTCCGGGGGAGGAGCGCAGGATTGCATATGATTTTGTTCGAAATAGACTGGTTTTTTGCTCATCTGCAGAAATGGCTCATTTGGTCTCAATGGCATATCCGGATCACATACGGCCCTTGCTGCTTAAGCGCTCTGCATATCTTGCCGGCATTCCGGGAAAAAACATCATTCGAGTTGCCCGCAGTAACGAGTTTCACATGCTTCGGCGACAGTGCCTTTTCCTCGGCCTGAGTGATGGGGCGCGCATGGATGTATTTCGCCGCTGCAATCCAGAATTGAGCCATGAACAGATTTGGCAGACATACGAGATATCCCCTGAAAGAGCTGAAAATATGCTCAAAGAACTGGCCCTGGATCTGGAAAAGATACTGCAGCGTAAACCAGGGAGCGACGAGTGTCACTTTAAAATGGTTTTTCTTCTCGATGATTTTTCTGGCAGCGGTTTTAGTTATCTTCACAAGGATGACTATACACAAGACTTTGCGGGAAAGGTGGCCAAACTCTTCAAAAGGCTTCGGGACCCAGAGAGCAAGGTATCTCAACTAATTACGCCCAATGATCTTCACATACGTATGGTACTATATATGGCTACGGAAAAGGCTCGTCTGCATTTGGCAGAATTATTGAAAGACCTTTGTGGAACAGACATCAAGTGGTCTATTGAGGTGATCCAACCACTGAACTCTGAGGTGTGCCTTCAAGAAAGCCGAGACGCAGAGTTTCTTTCATTGGCAAATCACTATTATGATTCTTCTGCCGAAGATGAGCATACCAGGAAGGGTGGCACTGACGTAAAGAAGGGATTTGCGGGCTGTGCCCTTCCCGTTGTGCTTACTCATAATACACCCAACAACTCCCTTTTTCTTATTTGGGCAAACCCGGAATTCTACAGTGTGCGTGGTCTTTTTCCAAGGGTCAGCCGACACCGTGGTGAGTCATGAAAGAACCGCGTAATCCTTTCAAGATTCGAGCATCGGAGCATATCGAATCCGATGAGACGTTCGTGCGTCTTTTCAGCCCCGGAGTTTTGGAAATGCTAAATACGGAAGACCTCTGGGACAAACCAAAGATAATTCGAAGCGCACCGGGGGCAGGCAAAACCACCTTGCTTCGCCTTTTCACTGCCAGATCTATGCTCACGATCTACTCCTTAAGGAAAATGGAATATTGCGCAGAACTCTTTCAAAACCTCAAAGCTTTCGGTGTCGTCAATGACAATGGGCCTGCTGTGTTGGGTGTATTGCTGTCATGTTCCCGCAACTATGCAACGCTCGAAGATCTGGATGTCGATCCTGGAAAGCGACGACGCCTTCTTCTATCCCTGCTGAACGCTCGCATTGTCTTGGCTGCTTTGCAGGGCATCCTGACACTCAAGGGTCTGAAGTATCCTCTGGATCTCGAGCAGATAGAGGTATGCCCGTCCCAAGACCTCTCGTCACTGCATGGTCTTGTCCTGCCATGCTCCGGAACTATGCTTTACCAATGGGCACAGTCGCTGGAGAAAGCTGTGTGTGACGCTCTGGACAGTTTTGCCCCTCTTACCGATTCAAGCCTTCCGGGACATGACTCGCTGGTTGCAGCTCAACTTATAACTGCCGATTCTATCAAGCATGAAGGCTCTTCGGTAGTCGACCGTGTCCTGCTGATGTTCGACGATTTGCACCGTCTTACCCAAGAGCAGCGGCGCTTTTTGCTCGATGATGTCGTCAATGCGCGCCTGCCTGTCAGTATGTGGATTGCGGAACGCCTTGAAGCCCTTGACGTCGACGAGATCCTTGCGGCTGGCGCGTTACCCGGCAGAGACTATACAGATGAAATCACCATCGAAGAATACTGGCGCCGCACACGCCCCAAGGCGTTTTCGCAACTGGTCATGAACATTGCAGATCGAAGGGCGAAAGATGCACGGGATGTCGAAATCGGATCGTTTGCCGGCTGTCTGCCGGATTCCCTGGATGGACGAGATTGGCAGGACCGATTTCAGAATGCCGGGCAGCGAGTTGCTGAGCGTACTCGCGAGAAGGCTAAAGGGAAACAGCGATATTCCAGGTGGGTTGCCGATCGGGAGGGACTGAGCGATCATACCCCGCGAGAGATTGCCCTGTCATGGAGGTCACTTGAGATCCTGATCGAGCGGGAAGAGAGAAAGGTACAAAAGTCCATCGACTTTCCCATGAAGTTAGAGGAGCTGCAAAAGCGTGACGACTCCGATGTTCGCGCCGCTGCGGAACTTTTTTTGTGCAAGGAGTTCGACATTCCTTACTACTTCGGGATCGACCGGCTTGCGAACCTATCCTCGTCGAACATCGAACAGTTCCTGGCGCTTGCTGGAGAGATGTTCGAACAATCCGCTTCAGCATACCTGCTCAAGCGTTCTTCCGATATTGCCCCAGGCCTTCAGGAACAGATCCTCAAACGAGCTGTGAAGAAGAGCTGGGAGAAACTGCCGGAATGGATTCCTCAAGGGCACGATGTGCAAAAATTCATAAAATCAATCGGTCGATTCAGCAACTGGGCCACACACCAGCCAAACGCTCCCTATTCACCTGGTGTTACGGGAGTAGCCATTTCGATGTCGGACAGGAGAAAACTAGCGGATGCCAAAGTCACTCAGAAAATCCCAGAGTTGGCCCGATTGGCGTCGGTCATCAGAACGTGCATCGCTCACAATCTCCTCAAGGTCACACTCGATTACAAGTGCAAGGGCCAGAACTGGATGATCCTTTACCTGAATCGAATGTTCTGTATCCATTTCGATCTTCCGCTGCAATACGGTGGATGGCGAGAGAAGAAGTTAACTGACCTTGTCGGCTGGTTGCAGAAGGATTTCAAACCTCCGAAAGCCCAGTTGGAGCTATTCGAATGAGTTCGACCATCGGCAAAGATCTTCGGTGGGAGTATTATCTTATTCATCGGAACGCCGTGTTTAGCGAGTTTTGGAAGGGACACCTCTCTGAAAAGGATAGAAATGTTCTGTTCGTTCTGGGACTCGGATTTGACCCGCGCACATGCTCCGGTTTGCGTGCAGTCCTCGATGCCGGTGGTGAAGGTGACCGGGAGTGCCTGCTCATCGAATATGATGAAGGTTCCTCCTCGCCATCCAGAGAGCATACTGACTTAGTGGAAAAGAATCGCCAACTGGTTTCCGATCTGCTTCAAGATCGTGGGACCATTAAATCCCATCCATTACAGATGTGGTCGCCCGATGGTCGGCGGATTGGCGCCCGTGTTGCGAGCAACCTGTTTAGGGATTGCTCTGGGCTCGAAAAATACTCGGATATCATTGTCGATATTGGTGCTATGCCCCGTGGTATCTATTTCCCGATTATAACCAAGCTGCTTTATCTTATGGATTCGAGCGGTGGAAGAAATGGTGGACGTCTACCTGCGAATCTGCACGTCATCGTTGCCGAAGACGTCAGGTTGGACACGCGAATCCGAGAAGAGGGTATAGACGAAAATGCCAGCTATCTGCATGGTTTTTCAAGCGATTTGGAGCGGGAGGCGAGCGCGAACATACCAAAGGTTTGGATTCCAGTCCTGGGAGAGGGGAAAGAGGCTCAGCTCATCCGAATCTACGATCATGTCAACCCGGACGAGATCTGCCCGATCATCCCGTCTCCATCAATCGATCCCCGACGCGGGGATGCCTTGATCCTCGAGTATATGGAACTGCTTTTCGACAAATTTAGAGTCGAACCGAGAAACATCCTGTATGCAGCCGAAAAGAATCCATTCGAGGTTTACCGGCAGATCTATCGAACAAGCATTCACTACAATGACGCTTTGAAAGCAGTTGGCGGTTGCAGGGTGGTTGTTTCCGCTGTCTCAAGCAAACTTCTCTCAATCGGCGCGCTGCTTGCTTCGTACGAATTGAAACAAGGCGGGTATCAGATAGGAATCTCCAATGTGGAGTCCCATGGTTACAAAATGGAGATCCGTGATGAGACTGCCGATCAGGAAGAGCTCTTCTCCTTGTGGCTTGCTGGAGAGTGTTATGAACAATAGTAGTGGCTTTGAAATCTCTAAACCTGCGGTCTGTATAGGCACGGGGTTTATGGCGCTCGATATTGTGGTCAATGGAGATCGTACGGTTCCTCCGAGACTATGGGCAGGAGGGTCTTGCGGGAATGTAATGATCATCCTGTCCAGCTTGGGATGGAAATCATTTCCCGTCGCGCGCCTCGGTCGAGATGCCGCCGCTGAAAGGATCGTTGCGGAGCTTAAGAAATTCAACGTGCTGCTAGATTTTGTTCAGTTCGATGAAAAGGCGGGTACTCCCGTAATCATAGAACAGATCAAAAAAGGAGCCGATGGCACCGTATTCCATCGTTTTTTCCGAATATGCCCTTATTGCGGTAAATGGCTGCCTGGGTACAGGACAATACCTCTGAAGATGGCTCAATCTCTGAAAGGCAGCCTCCCCAAGGCTGAGTCCTTCTACTTCGACAGAGCCACACCCGGCACATTGGAACTGGCGCAAGCATCCAGAGCGCATGGCGCGCTCGTGGTTTTTGAACCTCCGAGTGCTAAGGATGAAAAGCTGTTTCAACGGGCTATCCGGTTGAGCCACATTGTGAAGTACTCCAATGAGAATATTGATGATTTGAGGGAACTGGCATCCGCAACTGGACCGCTGCTGATCGTCCAGACTATGGGCGATCAAGGTATAAGGTACAAACTGAGAGGGCTCAATGACCCCTGGAGCACGTGGAAGATGATAGAAGCTTTCAGCGTCAAGCGTCTCAAAGATGCCGCAGGTTCCGGGGACTGGTGCACGGCGGGAATCATTCACCTGCTTGGGAGAGGTGGCGCCGCTAGGCTTGAAAATATCGAGGAGGACGAAGTTGTTAATGCTTTGAAGTTTGGGCAGGCTTTGGCTGCATTAAATTGCTGTTTCGAAGGCGCTCGGGGAGGAATGTATGTACTTTCGAAAGCCGAATTCGAGAATGAAGTTGGTGGAATTATGAGCCGTAAATTTGCTGAATGCCCCATTGCGTCACAAGGTGTCCGAAGGCATGTTCAAGAAGGAGGCGAGGGGCTTTTCCATGATATCTGTGGCTTCTGTAAGGGAGAGCCAAATCAGCGCAGAATTGCTGCTTCCATCTTACAATAGTGCATTTACCCCAAAATGCACTTGTTGTGAAAGGGGCGCCATTCACCAGGGAGCCATGCGTTTAATCGGCGGAACACAGTTCGGTGCCTTCGATATTGCGAAGGTGGCGAGATACTATTTCGGTAAAACCATCGTACCCGGTTATCCCTCGCGACCGTCCCTCAATCATGCTGACTCTGACGATTTCGCAGGGGCGATCACTGTTACCAATCCATTCGGCATAAACCTGGTAGGGCTCTGGCTGATGTCTTTTGAGCTCAAGGAAGCAATGTATGGCCTCCGGCATGCGACCTTCTATTTTGCAACAAATGGTGTCAGTGTAAAATTGCGCAAGACCTTCGACAATTCTCAAATCAGTTTTGGAGAAACTGTCCGTTTCCCATTTCTTCTTGTCTATGTCTTGGCCAAGGTGTGTGTAGGCGTGTGCAAGTTCATGGACTGTAACAGCCACAGCGAGTCCCTCCACGGAAATTCCGAGCACGGCCGCCACAATGCCTATAGCCATCCAGTAGATTTCTACGACAGGAACGCGATAGAAATACGCACCAAGTATATCAAGGTTAATGGAAGTGATGGATTTCAGGAAATCGAGTTTTGCCAATCGATCACTCAATTGTTCAAAAAATTCCGAGACATTATGGACTTCATCTTTCGTTGCGATCAATGGTCGGAGATCCTCCACCTCCGAGAGGAGGTGAAATTTGCCATCAATAAATTTGAGTCCTTCGGCAGCCTGTTTGATTTGCATGCGGTTCAACAGGAGCCAAGAATATTCAATGAACTTGGGTATATTGTTAAGAAACGGCTTCGGGAGTCCATCAACAATCCTTACCGGCACTGACTGGGTATCTCCACCGACCGAAAGCCGGAGAGCAGTTTCATTCCTCAGGTAGTCGCGTATTGTCAGGTTCCATTGTTTGAAGGCCCTTTCCACGCGCTGACGTAGTTCAGGATCGAACTGTCTAAGCAGTGCCATGATCTTTTTTTCTTCAGGAGATAAAGGCCTCTGTGTACCAGATGTTTGAGTTGGCAGCGCCTGGGAATAGTAATGATTCGGATCACCCCATGAAATCGTCTGATCGTTTGCCTGGCTCGACATGTCGCCTCCCTAATTTAGAATCTGCCATTCCTGAATCAATGGTCCAAGAACGTTTTCACAATGTAACATCGCCCTCATCGATCCAGAAAAGCTGGAAAAGGGCTGCCCAGTTGAGTCAATTTCGCTGACATCCACTCACTAAATCTGCCATCGGGCTTAATCATCTCACCCATTCTTCCAGGGGCACAAGGATATTAGTAACAAGTTGCTCTTCATTCCATGCATCCGCGCCTCTGTCGGCAAGGGTGACCGGCACTGCTACGAGTACATCGATCCACAGGTAGGGATCAGCGGTGAGTGTGTTTAATGCTGCGGCAAGTGTTTGAACTGTCGTGCATCCTTCCAGGGATGCCAGAACACCGGACCCAGGCTCCGTCTTGTAATTTACAAGCTGTTTATTAGTGCTGTCCCACTTGAAATAAAACTTATCAAATCCATAATTTGGCTTCTGCCCATCCATACTCGGGGATTCGTAACCGCCATCCACATGAATTTCCGGATTTACCCGGCATTTTGAATATATGGCTTCGAGGGCAGTTTCGATCTCCCCTGTTATCATTGCGCCCAAGAAATCGTGCCAAGCCCAGCTCTGATCGACTACCATCGTCGGCGAGGGCTTCTTGCCGGAGGCCTTCCACTGCTCTTCCCCTAGACCTTTTTCAACATACAGGCCGACGAACATTGCGCCGTCCCCAGTCGGAGAGAAGCTGAATTTCCCGTACTTGAAGGCCGGGTTCTCTGATGACGGTGAGAGCCACCAATACTTCGAGTTAAGAGGATCACGCCAATTGTAGGGCAGAACAGACAAATGTTCAGCTCTCCTCTTCTTGTATAAAGCCCTGCAGTTGGTGCAAGCATCCTGCGGCGTTTTGAACTTGCAGCCGGGATTTTCCATTAGCTTTGCCATGCATGACCTCCATATAGATTAGCGAGGAAACCGGATTTCGTTTTCCCTTGGTGGATGGCAGCAGCGCGGGTCGGCCGGTGGAGGATCAAGGCGGGTCTGGTAAGGGCGGCCGGTGCGGATCGCTTCAACCATGGCGTCGTAGATTTCGAGGATGGTGTCCTTGGTGCGGTAGGTGCCCCACTGCGCCTCGTCCTTGCGCTTGACGATGGGGAACGTGTCCATGATGTAGGGCACGGCATCTCGTGGGGTTGGGAAGCTGGCCTTGAGCCGTGCCAGATCTTCCCTGGTTTCGTTCTCCGCCGGCTGCCAGTTGCCGTTGATATCAGCTGGCAGGTAGAGGTGGAAGAAAGCAGCATCCAGCTCGCAGCGGAGCAGGAAGCGGCGTTCCTCATCCCAGCGGAAAGGTGGGCCGGACCACCCGCAGTCTTGCGCGAAGGGCTCCAGGTCCCAGGCCGTGTAGGTAAGTTCCAGCACGCGGGGTAGCATCCAGCCATTGATAGTCAGAGTTAACGATGACCATGCACAAGAGCTATCATATGTGACAGGTGGGAGGAGCGGAAGCTGCTTAATCAGGAACATCGAATATGCGTTTCCTCCCAACTTCTGACGACCGAGATAGTCCAGAGCGAAGCTGCAAAGATTTGCGCAAAGGAGCGGAAGTAGATCAGTTGGTGATCGCAGATCACTTGGAGAGAAGACATGAACAGTATCGTTCACGGCGCAGGCTCCCAAGATCGTTGCGATCATTGTACGCTCATTTGTTGCAGACGTGACTTTCTTTTGCGCAACAAACCACGACCATGGGAATTTAGCTCTGGCGACATCCGCCTGGACCCAAAAATACGGCACTGCCCTAAAAAAAGGATCTCTATGTTGTTCAAGGGTTGAATCGACGGGCTGGCGCGGACGAAAAAGCGCGCTCTCACTTAGAATAATGGAAGCTGCGCGGTGATCAAAAAAATCAAACGTCTTACCCTCAATAAGAGGCACAAACCCTTCTGCGCCCTGAACTTCATCGCAGCTAAACAGAAGTTTGTTTCCCTTAAAACCCAAGCGTTTCAGCGACTCCGCATCTTCACCTTGACGGAATCCACGCTCAAGGTCGCATGCCCAAGGGCAATCCAGCCTAGCAGACGACTCATGTCGAAAGACTGGAATTCGTCGATGAATAATTAAGCAAAGTTCAGCATCAGCCCTAGTCCGAAACACCGGGCAGGTGAGCGTGTTTGGATTCAGTATCTGTATATCCTCCCGGCTGAGAGAATATCGACGATGTAGATCACGCAGGTCGTCAGGCTCCTGAGCAAAGAATACGAAATCGGCTATTTCGGCTGTGGGCCGTATGCCACGCCCGGTCGTAAAGAGGCAGAATTTCATCCGGCTATCTACATCAGGAAAAAGGCCCAGCCGGTTCTCAAAGTCGAAAAGACAGGCGAGTGACTTCTTATCAATCACGTCCTGGAAGAATATTTTGGTTGTGTCATCGGTGGCGATGCCGGTGGGCAATACGCAGCCGACACGACCAGTGGAGTTAATCAGATTACGCATCCCCTCGGCAAAAACCGTATAGACGTTGATGTCGCCACGACCGCAAAGTGGGTAGAGTCCACTATTGCGCAAGAGATGGCTTTCGCCCTCGGCCTTACGCAAGTCGCCGAGGAATTGCTGGTAAAGGGTGGGATCGTCGGTTTTGAGCTGTTCCATAAGCCGTCTACGAACAGCAGCGCTGGGCGCATTGGCGATTTCGGGCCTCCGTTCAGCAAACCACTCCTTTTCCTGTAGCTTTACTCGCTCCCATGGCGGGTTTCCAAGTACACAATCGAAGCCGCCTCTCGCGAATACCTCTGGGAAGACCAGTTGCCAATGGAAGAACTGGTATCGGCCTGACAGGCCCTCAACATCCGCATCAAGTTCTCCAGACAGTGGCCTGCTGGCTGCCAGGCCGTTTAGGTGGCCCTGGGTCAGGCCGAAAGGATCGGCCGCTGGAAACCTCGGGTCGTTTAGGTGGGGCGGGAAATATTTATGGATGACAAATGCTGCACACAATGCGTCGGCGATCTTTTTCTTGTGGAGGTACTCCTCAGTCCTTTCATAACGGCGGAAGGTCAGTTCTTTGGCTAAAACCTCTTCGGGTCGGTCATCGGGAAACTCGTCCAGCGCGGCGGCGGCCTGTTGCAGGCGGGCCTGAGTCTCGGCGTCCTGCCGTGCAAAGAGAGGTCCCCATCCACGGCGCTCGGCCCTGTTTCGCTTTTTCAGTTCAGCACATGCCGCATTGTCGTCGCCCTCAATGGGTTTAAAGGCATCATCAGGCAACCCGGCTGCGATGAGCTCGGGCGTGGTGCCCAGAAGGCTATTGCCGACACGAATGTGATGATCGAGAAAGGAGAGAGGCTTGCCTGGTTCTAAGGCTTCGAGCCACAGACTCACGCGGCACAGCTCGGCTGCCATAGGGTTCACGTCCACACCGTAGAGACAACGGCCGATAATGTCGCGCAGTGCGTGTTGGTACAGCAGCGGAGATGGTTCACTCTCGCCCTGCGCCAGCGCGCGCACGCGGGCGAGATGCCGGGCAAGCCGGTGGGCAGCGCCGACAAGAAAGTGGCCTGAGCCAACTGCCGGATCGCATACCTTTAGCGAGAGGATGGCCTTCTCGGCTTCTGCGGCGGCCTTGCCCTTAATCGCCTCGTCCACCACTGGGTCAAGTGCGGAGTCTAGGAGGCATTGCACAAGCGAATCAGGTGTGTAGTAGGAGCCGGAGGTTTTCCGCTCGCTTCCGGCGAACTCGGCGAAAGTGAAGCGGGCGCCGTCGGCGCTGATCTGTGGGGTGAGGGCCAAAAGACTTTCGTAAACTCCACCCAACTCCTCGGCGCCGAGGTTTTTGTAATCCACAGGGCGCAACACCTTGCCCTGACGGGTAAAAGCAAGATGGCGCAGGGATTCGAGGAAGTCGTGGTTGGTCAGTTCAGCATCATTAAGCGCTGCAGTAGATGCCGGGTCCCAAAGAAAGCTGCCCAAGACAGGCAAGACCAGATACTCGCGAACAGCAGCAAAATCCGCATTACCTGAAAGCGCGCCGATGAGAAGCTGAAACTGCTTCCATAGATCGCCGTGGCGGCTACCCTTAATTCGTGAGGCCAACTCACGCAGGCGGGCAGTGCTGTAGTGGGCAGCATAGCGTTCGCGAGCGACCCGGGCCGTTTCAGATTCGTCGCACGGATGGAGCATAGGCCGCCCCTCTATCGTACGGTCCTCGGCCACAAAAAGAAAGATCAGGCGATACACCACACGCAAGAGGTTGCCGTGGAAGTCGGCAAGCTGTATCTGCCCGGTGCGCAACCCTTCCCGCAGAGCGATGTTCTTTGGATGGCTGGTAAACCCTTCGCCAAGGATTTTGAGGGTCTTTTCCACACCTGTGCGCAGGTCCCCAAGGGCGCGGGTCCCCTGTTCGTCTGCGAGTTTGGTCCACAGCTCCAGCCAGCAGGTCTCCGGCCTCTGGGCTTCAAGTGGAGCGAAACGCGTGGCATGTACCATAAGCCAGAGCAGGACAAAATCGGAATAGACCTCTCCGGCGAACATTGACTCAAGGTCGAACTCAAGAAAGGATTGGCGCGATAGGGCTTGGCTGTCTCGCAGAACACGCAATAAAAGGCCGTTCGACACAATGCCCCAGACGTGCCCTGGACTGCGGTTCAAGAATTCCTGCACGAGGCCGTGAGGATTAGCGGATGCAGCGCCGCGAACTCCGGCCGCGCGCCGGTCGAGGCTCAGACCACAGCCTACCAAATGAACAGGCACTGGGCCGAACAATCGGTTAATGGCATAGGTGCGCCCGCCGATCACGGGGCCGGCGCTGGTAGGCAACAGACCGAAACCCAGCTCGCGCAAAAGTGGCAGGCTCCATTTTTCGTTGGTTAGTCCAGTGCCCGGCTCGCCATTCGGGAGATTCGTAGAGGCAGTGCGGAACTCCATCCAGTGTTTGCGCAGGCGATTCCACGATTGGGTGATGAGTTCGTTTAGACGTTCGCCGGGTGGCAGGCCATAATCCTCGGGGCGGGTCCCAGGGAGTTTCTCTTTGGGATCGAGCACACGCCGCAGCAGGTCGGGCGGCAGCAGGCCGCCTTCGGATCGGATCGTCTGGAAATCATGGCTTCGGCGACTCATATCAGTTCAATCTCGGTAAGAGGACATAAGCTCCCAGGATGTCCACCGGGAGCACGGGCTGGATGGTAACGCGGCCTTTGGTGCGCGCCGCTTCACGCACGCGTTCGTGGGCAGCGAGCTGGAGGGTGGCACGTTCCACAGCAATAGGCTCAAGGGCAAGGAGGAGTATTGGCAAGGCCGTGAGAAGTAGGCCGAGTTGCTGGTCAATAGCTGTGGGGACAAGGTTGCGCTCGGGCCGAGCGGTTAGCAGGCGTTCGCCTTCTTCCGGAGTGAGCCACTGCGGTGTGTCCGCTGGTCCTGTGCAGGCAAGGGGAACTATCTCCTCGCATAAGATCGTTTCCGTATCGGCGCCGGCGATCTGCAAATGGTAGCGGAGGCGCGCCAGAAGTAAAGTGGTCCGGACGCTCACTGCTGAGGTGGAGATGAACCCACAACGGGCGGCCACGGACTTGGCGTCGCGTGCCACAGGGTCTAAGGCCTGGTCTAGTGTCCAACTGGCAAGACCTTCGATTACCGGGCTGGTGCGACCAAGATATACCTCACTTTTATCGATTGGGAGGTCAAAGCGGCCAGTAAACGGATCATCACGGCCAATGGCCTGGCGCAGAGCACGCGGCACCTCATTGCTGAAATGCACGGTGACGGTCTTGCCATTGGCTTGCACCGGGATGCTGGCTGTCTGCAGAACAGTGTGGAAGAAGCGAGCCACATCCTCATTGCGCCCAATGGCGGCGCGGACACTTTCCAGCTCCGCGGCCACAGCCTCGGGGCTTAGCGTGTGCTGGGCGAAGCGGGAGCGGCTCACCTTTTCGCGGTCGCTGGCGTTCTCCCACTCGGCGTGAAGGGCCTTCTTCTTCGACTCGACGGTGTCAAAAAGCAATAATTGCTGCGGATGCGCGGTGGTCTTCTTCCGGAACAGTGCGCCCTGGAAAAGCGCCTCAGCGATCTGTTCACTGGAGCCAGGGACCGCCACGGAGACACCGAGGTCACTCTTAATGCTCTTATGCTTACGGATAAGGACATCGATAATCACGCCGTCAACGGGATTGTCCGAGCCGTAGTAAGTGACGACACGAACTTCAGGCTTGTCCTGACCGAAGCGGTCAACTCGACCCTCACGCTGCTCGTGGCGTGTGGGGTTCCAAGCCAGATCGTAATGCAGCACAGCATTGAAATGCTGCTGGAGGTTGACGCCCTCCGCCAGGCAATCAGTGCATACGAGTACATATTGATCCGATTCGGAAACCAGTGCAGCAATACGAGCTTCGCGCTCGGCAGGAGGAAGCACTCCCGTAACCGACGCAACCTGCACCTTGGCAGGCAACGCTTCACGGAGCTGGCGGGCCACGTAGTCGGCAGTGTCTACGAACCGACAAAAAACAATGGGCCTAAAGCCGTCCTTAAGCAAGACTTTGATCTCGCGAATGGCCCCCTGCAGCTTATGATCGGTATCCGTTGAGAGGGCCTCGGCCCTCCGGGCGAACTCCAGCAGTTTGCGACGCGTACTATCAGCCCCGGCTTCCGTATCCGAACCAGGACTAAAATCGAGGGCTACAACGTCGTCGGTATCGTCTTGGTCGAGCACCGTGCGCCGGCCCACTTCGTCCACTTCGTTATCAGGTGCCTCGTCCACTGCAGCACGGCTGCGAAGCGTTGCGGCAGCCGCTGCCGGGCTGGATGAAACACAGCGCAGCAGTGCCAACGCCGACCAGTAACGCACCCTGCGCCGTCGTTCGCCTCCGTCGCTTTCAGAAACGAACGCGCGCGCAAAGTCGAAGATGTCGTAGAAGAGGGCGCGGTATTCCTTACTAAATGTGTAAGTTAGCTCGGGCTTTTTATCTAAACGCGTGGGAAATGATGTATCGGTCTGAAGGTAGTGCTCAATATCTTTCCGACGACGTTGGACAAGATGCCGGGCGAGCTTGCGGCGGATGCCCTCTCTTCCCGCCTTGTCCAGATCGGGCGGCAGGCTTGTAAACTCCTCATCGAGCAGGCTCAATAGCGAACGAAACGCTTCCTCGTTGCCGCTATGGGGCGTTGCGGTGACCAGCACCAGATGGCGCGATCTGGATTCCGCAACACGTCGAAGTAGATCAAAACGCTGCTGGCGTCCACGTCCAACGCCTCCGGCCAAGGTACAGCCATGAGCCTCATCGACGATAACGAACTCGGGGCATTTAATAATGAAGTCCTCGGCTCTTCGTGGGGTCTTGATGAAGTCTGTGGAGACTATGGTGAAACGATGGCGGTCGAAAACTGAAATGCCCACCGGCAGATCGCGCTCCAGCCGTTGGATAGTACTGCTCAGGACCAGTTCGGCGTCGATATGGAATTTCTCGGCCAGTTCACGTTGCCATTGTTCGGCCAAATGTGGCGGGCACAGCACGGTTAACCGCCGAATCTCGCCACGGTCCAGGAGTTCGCGGGCGATGGTAGCGGCCTCGATAGTCTTGCCGATTCCGACGTCGTCGGCGATCAAAAGGCGTACTGGGTCCAATTTTAGCGCCATCATTAGCGGAACGAGCTGATAGGGCCGCGGCTCGGCGGCGATGCGCCCAAAGCTGCGAAAAGGACCAGCGGCGGCGCGAGTTGACAGGCGTGCGGCTTCGCGCAAGAGCTGGCCTGAAGCAAAATCGCCCAGATCGTCTCGGGTGGGCAATTGGAACGCGGTCGATTCGACAGGCTCGATGGCGGGCAAGATGCCGGTGATTTCTTCATCGAGTCCGCCCACGGGTCTCACGATGAGGAGCACATCCGTAGACTCGGGCAACACCACCCATTCGCGACCGCGCGCGTTGATAAGAGTGCCTGGTTTGGAAAGGGAGGCGGTGCTCATACCAGTGGTCTCCCAAAAATGTCTGGATGGCGACCAAAGATTTCGTTCCAGTCTGCCGTGTGGTGGAAACGGATGACGATGTAACCCATTTCCATCAGACGATGTGTGATGGATTCGTCCTCACGGATTTGGTCCGGGGTATCGTGTGGAGGGCCATCAATGTAGATAGCGGCATTGTGCTCCCGGTAGTAAAAGTCCGGGCAGGTGTGGCAGGATTCGATCAGAAACTGGGCATCACTCGGGGGGCGGAGCATGAGTGCATCAACGAGATCGAGCCATCGCTTTTCCAACTGGCTGTCGCAACGCTTGCGCAAGGCGGCTATCCTCTCTACACGAGACCCTGCGCCGCCGGCGGGACGGCATTCAGACCCACACAATTCAGTCAGCAACTCGCGGATGAGATGGCGGTCGAGATCTTTGTGATCCGGCTGGTTAACGTAGTCGAGGAGACACGCGTAACATGCTTTTCCGCAGGTCTGTGCGCTATTGTCTTGGAGGGTGTCCGGGTCGAAATGGCAAATCTCTAACGCACGCCGCGCTAGCAGCGGCAGCACCACCGGATCTTCGGCAATTTGCCGGAGGACACCGGCACCGCCTTCGGATGCCTCATAGAAGAGTATTTCCTGGCGATCTAGCGCTGAGGGCATCGGCTCGCATGAGAGTTCGCGCGGCTCCAGTTGGAAGTGCTTCTGGATGGCTTCCTTAAACGCCGATTGCAGACTGGCCATCTCCGGACCAGAACGCGGGGGCTCAAATCTGATCACCAAGGCATTCTTTGTGTCCTTGACATACGGAACAACGGTCTGGAGTCTTCCCTGGGCGGAAGCATCGTCCTTGTCCTCGTCATCTGCCTGGTTGCGCGACCAGTAACCGCGTTCCAGATCGAGCTTGAAGCCCGGTGCTTGATTCCGCTGGTTGGCCCAACCCATATTTATGCGGTAAAGGTCCGTCGCGTCGCCATAGCTGAGACGCATGACGAGCGCACCACCATAATAGACTTCAGCATCCTTGCGATCGAGCTTGCCCCCGATTTCCGGGAAGCGGTAAGAGGTGAGAAACTTATATCCGAAACGCTGGCGTTCCTCTTCATCGCAGGTGATACGCTGTGCGAGCTTGAGACTGACGTTCTGCAGGTGGACGAGGTTTTCGATTCGTGCAGTTCCGTGAAGGGCATCACCGCAACGGTCGCAGATCTCGGCCATATTGTTCCCCTGCTCCAGGTGTGCGTAGCCGCATTCCGGACAGCGTTTCATCGTGGCAGTAACCAGATTGTGTGTTGCCTCTATATCGTCGGTGCCGAAGTCGAGATTGACCTTGTATACCCGATAGCGTGCCCCCTCGTGATAAATTAGGGCGCGCGGACCAAATTCGGAAATAGCCAGAAAGCGTGGGCGCGAGACGAACTCATCGCGGCCCTTGCGCTGACGCCGGCCAGGAACATACGCCGAGAGGGGCAAGCGCGGGAAGTTATAACCAGGCAGAAAGCCCTCTGCTGCGAAGTAGCGATAGGAGTAAAAATCACCCTCATAGATGCCCTCGGCCTCGGTGAGCAAGCGAATCTGGCTCTCCGCCTGGGCGCGCAGCCGCCTGGATTGATTGCGCTCGGCTTCCGGACGCGAATGATCGCCGATGATCTTGTGATGCAACTCTCGCTGGCGAACGGCCGCCCGGTAAAGACTGCGCCAGCGCTCGCAGGATGTATCGAACGCACGTTCGATCTGGTCGAGGATTTCCCTGGTCCAGTTCTCATGGAACCACGCCGCCTTTGACAGCTCGTTCCGAATACTATCGACAAGCTGGTTTGCTTTGACAAGGGCAGCGGAGCGGTACGCAGGGTTTCTCAGTTCCTGTGTGATAGAATCCTTGATTAGCAGGGGTAGTTTTCCATCATCCCTTGAAAGATCGAGAACAGTGGTCAATGTCTTGCCGAGGTCGGGCTTTGCCACTTCCATCCACATGGCATGTACATGGGAGCGCACCAGATCGCGGTTACGGATATCGATGCGCGGAGGGGCTACCGCACCCGCAACCATCTGGTTCGGTTCCCGGAAATAATACTGGTCGTGAGGACTGCGGCCCGCGCAATAGGTATATACCAAAGCTGGCTGGCCACCGCGCCCGGCCCGACCGCTACGCTGGGCGTAGTTGGCCGGGGTCGGTGGAACGTTCCGCAGATTCACGAGGTTGAGTTGAGCTATATCTACGCCAAGTTCCATCGTTGGTGAGCAAAAAAGGAGGGGAAGTTCTCCGCTGCGGAACCGCTCTTCCCGGTCTTCGCGATCTTCGGATGCTACCTGAGCGGTATGTTCACGCGCTTCGAGCACACATTTCAGACTAACGAAGCTGCGGTAGCACTCCACGAAGTAGCGGTTGACCTCAGGTGGAATCTCTCCTGCATCCAGAAGCCTGGTCCGGTCAAGCGGGCGAACTTCTCCCGTTCCAGGCATCCAGCGCACAGCGCCAGGATTAATCTGGTAACCAGGGATATCTCCGCTACGAACCTGCTCGACAATCCCGTAGCGCTTCAATGCGAGGAGCAGAAAACGGATCACACGATCAACCTGATCGCGACCGAAGTTCTGCCCTGCCGGTACGTAGGGAGTAAGCGAGCGTTTCAAATACCGCCCGTAGCCACCGTACGATGAAACGAAAAGCCCCGTGCGATCATCCGGTCTCTTGGGACGGGGATAGGCGACGACGGATTTTATAAGTTCCCGAACATCTTCGAGATACCACACCGTGCCCTCAAGCAGACGTGGTTTCGTTTGTTCGACAAGATCGAGATGCTTTTGCGGGTCCAAAACATCGACCTTGATCGCCAGTGATCGGCGAAGAACGTCAAGCAAGGTGCGGAGCGACTCCTCGCGTATTTCCTGAGGGCAGGACCGCAGCGCTTCGGGCGCCTCGATGAACTCCTCAGTGTCTCGTCCAGAACGGACTGAAAAGCCGCCTTCCCAAAGTTCAGCCTCGCCCAACAACCCCTCTTCACCTATCAGCCCTTCATAGTCGAAGGCCAGTAGGCCGCAGTCTTCGAGATTTGGTGCGGTCACGCGCCAGCCGCGCTGCAGGTCACGATAGAGGTGATACTCTATCACGCGGCGTAGGGCGTCATTGGTGGCGTTCCTCGCAGGGCCACGCACATCAGGGTCGGCTGCATACTCGTCAAATTGAAGCTCCATGGCGTCGAAGACGCAACGCGAGAGATCGCCGTGGCTCAGACCCTCAGTACCTTTATCCTGGGTCGCTTTGTGAAGTGCCGACCGCAAAAGGGCCACCTGTGAAAAATCATTAAAATGACCGGCCTGCAATGAGGCATCCTGCCGGTTGTCCGTGAAACTTAGAAGTTTACGAGCTTCGCGCTGAAGATCCCGGTCCCCCTGCAATTCGATCAGAGAGCGCACCGCCAGGATTGTGGTGGCAGTACTTCTGTTATCGACGCCAAGAGTTGCCAGTTTGGCGCGCTCGGAACGTTGACTTTTGGTATAGGCAATCCCGCACGACGGCTCCAGGCAAAACAGGAAATTTTTGCGGATCAGTGCGGCAGGAATGCCTTGCCCCTCAGATACGAGTCGGCCGGTCGCGTCAACAAAGATCGCCTCAGGAGAATCATTTCGGTTATCAGGACGAATGCGTTCTTCACCTTTCGGGTTGGCGTCTTTCATGAAGGGAGGAAGGCGCTCTAAAAGCTCCTGCCCATCTGTTCGCGGCCACGGTGCAGATTCGGAAACGTAGAGGTAGGTGTTGCCGCTGCCATCATCGTCTTCTTCACGGCGGTCCTCTCTTGGTAGAAGGAGTTTCCCGTGTTCATCGGAGACCACCTTCGCGCGATAATAGGCTGCACCGCACTGACGGCAGAAGACCAGCGGAAAGAGAGGTTTGTGCGGCTCTTCGGGTTTCGCTCCCTTCTTGGACATGTCCAGGTAACGCAGATCTTCGGGTTCGATGGTTGCCCAAACCGTGTCGCCCCGCGTGAAGAATTGGTGGAGTCTGAAAGCGAAAATTGGAAAGCGGCTGGATTCGCTTCGCCGCAGCTCACATCCCATGAGCAGAAAACCGCGCAGCACCGCCGCGCACCGATCTGGATCTGTCGAGGTGAGAAGGGCGAGCGCTTTGGCAGCGCTGCCCTCACCCTGCAAGCGCCGTGGAGCTTGCCGAATGAGGCGACCGGAGCCCTCTTCGGCACGCACGCCGAAGGTGGATTCGATCCAGGAAGCGAGAGGGTGAAGGCGGAAGTCATCGTAGTTATCGGGCGGAGTCTCATCGGCCTCAATCGCCTCGCGAAGCGCCCCGATCACTTCTTGCGCCTCGAAATCCATTTCGGGTGTCGCGCGCTCCAGCGTCTCCCCGATGACCTGGGAGCCGTCGAATGGAACACCAAAAAGCGTTTCGGCCACCTTTGCAACTTCGTCTTTCTGCTCCTCGGAGGAACCTCCACTGACCATTGTGGCTGAAGTACCAATACAGGTAATTTCGTGGCCGCCGAAGGCGAGACGGCACCGTCGAATCAGCAGTGCGACATCGGCTCCTTGACGCCCGCGATAGGTATGGAGTTCGTCAAACACAAGGAAACGCAAACCCTGAGCGGCCCGGACAAGTTCGCGGTCCTCGCTACGGGTAAGCAGTAACTCCAGCATCATATAGTTGGTGAGCAGGATATCCGGCGGGTTGCTCCGGATCGCCTCTCGCTCGGCGCCTCTTTCCTGCCCGGTATAACGGGCAAAACTAACGGGTGGCCTCCCTTCCGGATAGCCCTTCTCCAGGAATTTGGCGAGTTCTTCTTTCTGGCTGTTTGCCAAAGCGTTCATTGGATAAACGACAATGGCCTGTATGCCCCGGCCCGAACCGTTTCGCAAAACATGGTCTACAATTGGAATGATATAGGTGAGGCTCTTCCCCGACCCAGTGCCGCTGGTCAATACATACGATCTGCCTTCTTTGCTCTTGAGGATGGCGTCTCTCTGATGGGTATGAAGCAGTAGGGGTTTGCCAGTGTGATCGGTATCGGACTTGTCAATCTGGAAAATCTTGGCGCACTCGGGATGGAGCATACCCTCGTCCACTAGTTGGCCGATTGTCCCTCCCGGGAGAAAGCTCGGATTGAGCTGGAGTAAAGGCTCAGGCCAAAATGCACCTGCACTCAGATCGGTATCGACCTTGTGCGAAATACGAGGGTCCGCGATTTTGATGAAACTACGTGTATAGCTGGAGTAGTCTTTAACCAGACGGTCCCGGAGATCAAAAACATTCATGTCTGCGCTCCGAAAACTAACGCTCTAATCAGCGATGGTGAAACCAACCACAGTGAGTTGAGTACCTGGCTTTTTTGTCCGTTAATAAAGAATGCTTTTGGGGAAGGCGAGAGTGATGCTGACTTTCGTAGAGAGACCTTGCGCTTTAAGCTGAAGAGAGTTCCCACAAAGGCCGATTGGTTATCGATCTGTTGGTTGTGGCAAATGAATATGTCCATCTGTCCTCCCCGATCGTAGCTTCATTAATCGACCGATATTCATGGAAAAACCGAAGATTTGGTGTTAGAACATACCCCAGCAATGGAAAGGACGCAAGGGCAGATCGATAAGATAAGGAAAGCCGGGAGAATTAATAAAAAATAGAAGTCGCACATGTCCTCAATTTTGAGGAACGGTTCAGCGCCATGCTCGATCTTCTGCAGAATGACAAGTTATGGGCTTCCGAGTGCGAAACCTTCGTGCTTCAGGTACGGTTTGCAAAAAAGGATGAGCGGATCAGTTTCGCTGAGGCCTTCGCGGCCACACGAAGCTTGGTGGCGTCGGTTTATAGGGAGGAAAGCGCATGACGAACGATAATAAAGCCTCCTCGCGCGTGGTAAATCGAAGCAGAACAATAAAGCAAGGGAGCCAAGAGTGTACGTCTTCAGAATTCATATACGACCGCAAGGCGGTTCATCCGACATGGAGACCACATTCGACCACTGCATGAGGAATGGCATTCTCGGTGTCGGGTGGCGAACTTCATCCGACCGCAATACAAGCAGCTGGGATGAGTACTACGAAGAAGCCTCCAAAGAGCATGACAATCTCCAAGTGTGCAAGTACATACACAAGTGGGTTAGCAAGGGCGATCTGGTGTGGACCCGCGCCCCCTCAGGGCAATACTATCTTGCTCAGGTGTCCTCAGGATGGGAGTACTGGACAACGGAAGAGTCAAGGCGCCTGGACATTGACATCGCAAATATTTTTCGTTGCAACATAAAGCGGGTGGATATTGATGAGGTACCCGGCAAGATCGTCGCTTGTTTCCGAGCCACACGAACAATTCAGGAGGTCGCAGACCTCAGGGCATGTGAATACTCTAGGCACTTATGGAATGTGCTAAGTGGACAACAGATCTACGAGATCGACAAGGCCTCCTATTCCGACATATTCATGATGCTCGATGACCAAGAGACAGAAGACCTGGTGTTTCTCTATCTCCAGAGCAAGGGTTGGTATGTAATCCCACATTCACGCAAAGCCGACACAATGTCATTTGAGTATCTATGTGTGAATCCACTGACCGGAAAAGTGGCTGGCACTCAGGTCAAGACCGGGGAGACCCCCCTGAACTAAGGATGACTATACGCCGTTCAATCACACGACTTTTGTCTTTCAATCTAACGGCCAGTACCTGGGCGCTGGGTCTGACAATGTTGAACCCATTTCACGAGTGGAACTCCTTGAATTCCTCAAAAAGTCAGTGACATGGCTTCCAAGGTCGTTTCGGCGCAAAATAGAAATTGTGAACTAATGGCACAAGGCCTGACCTTTTTTGTCGCAATCTGGGGGGCGGTTATTTCAACCGTTCTAGGGGGTATCAAACTCTGGGAGACATGGCGGGATCGTCGCCGACTGACGACCAGCTACAGCATTTCCTATATCGATGATGGCGAGAACCAAATTATAATAGAAAATCCTTCCAATACACCTGTGATGGTAACCTATTGGGAACTGCTGTGGATAAAGGGGCGGTTTTTCCGACCCAAAATTATTGATGGCGTTTTTCCAAATGAAGGCTATTGCAATATCACCATCAAAGCGCATGATCGCCATGTTTTGAGCTTTAAAGGAGGTCAACAACATTACCGTGGGCGCAACGCAACCAAAGCAAAGCTTCACTTGAAGCTTTACATAGCGGGACGGAATAGGCCTTGCTCTTACATAGCTTATGACCTTGCCAAGAGCTTACCCAAAAAGAAAACAAAGTAGTTCTTTAGCGTCTAAACCTCGGCGTATATGCTTCTTCGAGGTCTTTCTCTTCTTCAATGTCTTCGGGGTCCTCGGCAAGCGAAAGTAAAGTCAGCCTGTACCCGTCACTTTGAGAAAGCGCCTGTTCATAAATCATCGGGGTGCGGCGACCCCGCTGCACTGATAGCCAGATCCCGCCGTCCCGTTCTTCGGAATCTGATGGGACCCCCTGTTTAAGATCGGTTCGCGCGGTCAGTGATCCATGCGGAACCGGGGTTCCGCTATCCACGTCAAGGTAGGGGAAGTCCTCGCCTCTATAGAACCGCAGAATCCGGCCATTGTGCGAGACGATGATAGCACATGGCTCATCCTGAACATCAACGTATCGGCGTGCGGTAGCCTCTTTGCTGGTGACATATCGTTCAGCAAGAGCAAGAATGTGCTCGATGTCTGCCCCCTTGCGAACGCGCAAATCCTTGCGGAAATGAGGCTCAGGCATCAGAAGGCGAGCGGCAAAGCGATTGGCTTCAACCTCCATGCGGGCTGCAGGGTCCTCTTTGCGCGCGAATGTCAAGCGCATATCGTCGGAAGTGCATTCGAACTGATCGCCGCTTAGCGGTTGGTGAAATGGACAGAGGAAGTGGCAAAGCTCATGACCAATAGTGAACCGGCGACGTTGTAAACGACTGGCCTTTTTAACCAGGATCATGCCGGCGGATTTTTCGATGTCATTTAATAGTAGGCCTCCTTCAAACCCTTCGGTTTCCATATCCTCGATGGAAATGATGTCCAGCGTTAGGGCTAGTTCATCAACGGGGACAGGTATTGGAAGATCGGATATCTTGCGGATGATTTCCGCCACGATCTGCTCGGGTGAAGTAAAATCGGCCAGATCAAATCTGCTAATCTTTTTCACTTTCGTCCTTTTCGTCCTTTGCTTGTTTTTCAAACCTCCTCATCAGCATCCGGATGGTGTCGCGATCGTTTGGGGAGAGTCGCTTCAGATCACGATACATCGCAACGATTTTGGGGTCCTGGTCGGTTGCGCTGGGGTCTTCTCCGATCAGAAATGCGACGGTTACATTAAAATGTTTTGCAAGTTTATTGAGTGAATCGACAGAAGGATTTTTGTTTTTGCCCATCTCCAATTCCCAGATGTGGGCCTTCGACGAACCAATCGCATCAGCCACTTGCTGCAAGGACTCCCCTGCCTGCGTCCTCAGTTCTTTCAATCTTGCGCCAAGAGCCACGGCGCACCTCCTTTTTCGGATTTCAGGATTTTTCTGTAAGATAAATCAGACGAAATCGTACCACAAGGCTTGACGTTTGGGAAGAGTTCGTCTAATCTTACGAATGTGGGATATTTAATATTACGCCGGCGGGGGCCGGGGGTGCCAGAAACAATCTTAACACGAGGGACGTGATCATGGAAAACAAAGACTTTGAAGGGACGGAAGAACGGAAGCTTGAGCAGGCGGAAGCCGATCTCAAAAAGGCGAAAACCGATTTGAAAGAGGGGCGGACCGAGGCCGCAGAGCACGAGGTTGATGAAGCGCTGATGGAAATCGAAGAGAATGAAAAGCATGAAGTTGAGATCTCCGTCGAGGAGTTCCACGGGCCGACTCATGAACGGCACCATTTTCGGATGCCGCGGGGAGCCACACTGTTGGAGGTGCTGGACAAGGGAGCCAGAGAGCTTGACGAGCACCTGCTACCCAGCCCGGAAGAACCGCTGGATAAACTTCGGGGCGTTTATGAGGACCATCAGGCAGGGGAGCCCTTGAATCTCGAGCTGACATTGGGGGAATTTCTGCGGGAAGAGCCACGCACACTTCATTTCGCGGTGGAACTGGTGCTGGCGATCCAGATCAACACCCGCTGGCGCATCGCCCCGGAAAAGGAAATGACACCGAAGGAAATCCTGACACTGGCCGATCTGCCCTGGCAGGAATACAGCCTTTACTATCCCAGCGACAGCGTCGAGCCATTGCCGCCAGATACGCCGGTAAAGCTTCACCGGGGACAGCGCTTCGAAGCACAACGGGATGGCAAGTACGGAAACGAGGCTCCTAATGCAAATCGAAAAAGCTAAGGCAGAAATCGCCCGGCTTGCCCTGTCAGGCACACTCATCGAACTGGTGACGCAGGGTGTCCAGCCCTTTGCGCTTGTCGGTGGTATTGAGGCTCCGAGCCCGCCCTGGGATCGCAACCTGTACGACATCCTAATCGCAATACCGATCGCCTATGATTTGGGCACTGCACTCGACGGGTTTTATCTTGGCCTTCCGTACAAGTTCCAGAACGGGGAGCACAACCGGGTAAACGGACAGGTAGTCTCAGTCCGGGATCGTGACTGGAAGTCTGTTTCCTGGCATTATCCCGATGGCAAGCCCTTTCGGCTCGGGGTGGACAATATCGAAAGCCACATCATTCATTGCCGTGGCTTCTTCCTGCAACGTGGAGCAGTCAATGCCAGGACCTAACCTTCGTATGGCTGCAACGGACTGGGAGCGTTTGCGGAAGCATTGCGCCCCCTCATTCCGGGGACGCCGCGATACGGAGGGCGGCGCAATCGGGTTGTTGGGGAAACGCTGCGTGAAAAACGCTACGCATGAGCTCATTGTGTCGGAGATCGTGTGGCCGGAGGCTGGCGATGTGTTGGCAAAACCCAATCGCGCCTTGACCTTCTCGTCACGTTACATGAGGCGGGCGCACATGGCTGTCCGCAAAAAAGGTCTGGCGGGACTCATTACATTTCACACTCATCCCCGCGCTGATATGGAAGTTGGTTTTTCATTCTATGACGATGATCAGGACCCACTACTCATCGAGAATCTGCAGGATCTCTGGCCTGGGACCTTGCTGTGCAGCGTTGTGCTTGGAAAGAGCTCGCAACAGGGACGGCTTTGGATTTCGCCTCGCGAGCAAGCGGCGCTGGCACGCCTAGTGACTGTCGGGAAGAGCTTGCGATACTTGCCTCTGGATGGCAGGCCACCGAAGCCTGCGCCGATCGCTTCCGAGATTTTTGACCGCGCATCGGCCGTTACCGGAAGCGGAGCCTTGGCAATTCTAGCGAGGCGAACCGTTGCCGTTGTCGGCGCGAGTGGCACGGGTTCACTGATCTGTGAATTACTGGCGCGGGCAGGGTGCCGAAGAATTCTGGTTATTGACCACGATATCGTAAAGCTGGCCAATCTGAACCGCATCCTTTACACAACCAAAGAAGACGCCGAATTGCGCCGTCCAAAAACAGAAGTTCTGAAGCGCGGCATCGAGAACCTCGGTTTGGGGTGCGAAGTGGTCTCAATTGTTGGGTCCATTCTGGATGACAATGTGATGCGGTGTCTGAACGAGGCCGATGTGGTGTTTGGATGCGTGGATAAGGATTATCCAAGGATACTTTTATGCAAATACGCCTATCAGCACTTAATTCCCTATATTGATGTTGGAGCTGAAATCGGGGGCGACGCAGAGGGCATTGTGTCAACAGACGCACGCATGAACTACGTCGCGCCGGGCAGATGGTGTTTGCGCTGCACTGGTCTCGTGAACGCCCGACGGCTGGCCTTCGAGTCGCTAACGACGGCGGAACGTAAAAGAAAAATCGCGCTTGGGTATTCCGACGATCTGCTGCTGAAACAGCCGGCGGTAATGGACTTAAACATGAGAGCGGCAAGCACAGGCATGATGCTGTTGCGACATTTGCTTCAGCCATTTCTTCTGGAACCGGTGCCCGCAACACTTGCCGAAAACCTGGTGACCTACAATATGAAGCCCATCGCATCGGCACGGTGTCATGACGATGCGTGCGATATTTGCCGCGTTAATGCCCAAACAGGATTCGGCGATTGTGGCGAGCCGATTGGTCTACCGAGCGATGTAGCCGCAGCCCTAGTTTCGGCAGAAGACGATGACGGCGAGAGAATGGGTGATTCTTGTGGCGTACCGGTCACGGGCACGCGGGTGAAAAGTCATCCCTCCGGTACTGATCAAAACCTTTCTAAAGTTCCGTGGTGGCAAGAAATAGCCTCCTTGCCGGTATCCGTTTTCCTACGCCTTTGGAATGCAATCGGCCTGAAAAAGTAGGTGCAGCTACTTCGCATGCAGATGGACAATCCCTTTTGAATAGACCGCCCATTTTATGTGTGATAAAGGACGTTATCACACATAAAAACCATGGACAGGGAGGAGGCATGTCGCAGGAATTAACGGCAATAGGAAAGAAAATCGACTTGGCGCTGCCGGCGCTTTTCGCTCCGGATGCAAAGACGGCCGAGCGTGTCATCGAGTTTTTCACCGCGCAGATCAGAAACGGAAACACCCGCAAAGCCTACGCGCGCGCGGCTGGTAATTTTGCCGCCTGGTGTACAGATCACGGGATAAGCGAGCTTGGCCAAGTGCGTCCCGTGCATGTGGCGGCCTATATCGAGGGCCTGGGCAAAATTATCGCAGCCCCTTCGGTCAAGCTCCAGCTCGCCGCGATCCGGATGCTCTTCGACTGGCTGGTCGTTAGCCAGGTGGTGCCTCAAAACCCTGCAAGCTCGGTCCGGGGACCCAAGCATGTCGTTAAGAAAGGAAAGACGCCGGTGCTTTCGGTCGATGAGGCCCGGGCGCTGCTCGATGCGATAGACACCACATCAATGGTCGGCCTGCGCGACCGGGCCCTAGTCGGCCTTATGGTTTATACCTTCGCGCGTGTCGGGGCCGCAATCCGGATGCGCGTTTCGGATGTGTATGTGCAGGGCCGCCGCACCTGGGTGCGTCTCCATGAAAAAGGCGGAAAGCGCCATGAGATGCCTTGTCACCACAATCTTGAAGAATACCTCGAAGCCTATATCGAAGGGACTGGGATCGTCGCGGACCCGAAGGGGTATCTTTTCCGGACCTCGCGCGGCCGGGGAAACCTGCTCTCGGATAAGCCCATGGCGCAACAGGACGTCTACCGCATGATCGGCCGCCGCGCCGTTTATGCCAGTGTGCGCACAAAAACCTGCTGTCACAGCTTTAGAGCTACCGGGATCACCGAATATTTAAGAAACGGCGGAAAGCTTGAGGTGGCGCAGCAAATGGCCAACCATGAATCCGCCCGCACCACCGGTCTTTATGATCGGCGTAACGATCAGGTCTCACTCGATGAGGTTGAGCGCATCCTGATTTAAGAGAAAACAAACCGAACACTGTTAGTCAAAATGGGGACAAATTCTGTAGAATTTGTCCCCAAAAAACAATGTAAAATGGCGATTCAACAATGAAAAAACCGTTATTTTACCGGTGGTCCAGGTAATGCGGTTTGAGCTTAGAACCCCATTAACAATGCACTCATCGCGGCAGCCAGCCAGAGTCCTTGTGCTTGATGGTGCCGTCGGGCTCGATGGTATCGATGCGGCGCATCCTTATCATGTCATAGCCCTCGGCCACGCCGGTCCCTTTCCCTCTTGGACCCATGATTATCATCGCAATCAAGAACCATCTCTGCAGGCCATTACGGCTACCGTGCGACAGGACAGGCCCTCCGGAACAGCCGGACATGTTGTAGCCCAGGGGTTGCTTCCACGGCGCCCCCCAGGGCGCCTCTTCGTCCCGGGCGGGGTCATAGGTGACAATAAGGTCCCGCTCGGTCACATCGTCAATTATCGCCACGCTGCCGCATGAGAACACATCCACGACCCCAGGCTCAGGTGTGGCGCGCTCGGCTTCGGGGAAACCGCAGAACGTCACAGCACGGCCTTTGACCGGCTCCGGCGGCGGCCAATTACCCGCGCAATCCAAGACTGTGGCACCAATCGCCTCAACTAGCTCCTCGGAGACACGAAATGTTGCAATGTCCTATCCAGGGCACCGGTCAATAATGAGATCTGGCAAATCGATCGGCGCCGAGGTCCGAATCTGGCAGACAGTGTTAGCGTTGTCGGCGACGGCCTCTTGCAGGGCTTCCACGACATGGTTGGCGGTCACCCCGATAAATACCGTGGGCGAAGCGCAGAAAGAAGCAGGTGCCACCGTAGATGCGCTTGGGCCAACCCTCCTTACGGTCATGCCAGACTATGGGGGTCGCAACTTTCAACGTGAAGTCTACCAAAGCTTTGGCCAAGGCCAGTTCGGATGGGCTGCCTTTCACATGAACCTCCTACATCAATCCTTGGGCGTCGATCACTACGTGGGTAGAGTAGAGCGCAGGTTTAACCCTGCCCTCTACTCTACCCTATACAATAATACACTCGGCGGATTCCCTCACCTGGCCGACGCTCGGGTACGGTTCCTCGCCTGGTCGACCAGCTCCCCGCCCCTAGGTTTACATAAAACCACAACCAAGACACCGGCGCGGCCTCCATACCCGGTTTAGGGCAGTCTCAGGCGATACGGGGTGATTTCTACGCTCTGCGAGATCGCCGATAATCCGGAGGACCGATCTTTAGGTTCTCTAGATTGGTTAATGGGGAATGTGCGATTGTTTTATTATGCAGTTTTTTATTTCATACCTTTTTAATATGTCATTAGCGAGTTTTGTAAGTGCTTTCACGTTTCCAAAAGGTCCGACCACTATTTCAGAAATTGGCAAAACGCCGTTGCCATCATCTAAATCGATTTCCATATATGGAACAATACGATAACCAGATATCTTCTTCTTCCATTCAATTCCATATTTTTTGTTAGTTTCATTGAATATTGGCGATATAACATCTGAGATAATACGCCACTCATGCTCCTCTCTGAAACTTGGATCTTTCAAAGATAGACCAATATTCACACTAAAATGATTCAAAGGAATATTTCGCATATTCTTTGAATCCATATCGCTTATATAACTATCAATTACCTTGCTATGTTCATATTTATCGTAGATACATGGCCTTAGATGCAGTCTATTATGTTGTTTCCCTCTCTGACGAAGAATAGAATCTAATTGTTGATAATCAAATCCTATTGCATATCCGCCTCCACCGCAATATCCCCTCCATTGGCTTAATAAGTCTTTCTCAGTGGATAACGAAAAAATTGATATATGAAACTCTGTTCTTTCAATAAAATCTAGGCTCACTGGGTTAAGCATGTCTAACTTTAAATTTAAGCCAAGTGCCTTGATTCGTTTACTGGTTCGTTTAGTAGCATATCTAAGTTCTGTAGGATCATCGACATAGTGGTAGTTTGTTGCATGAAGTTTTTTCTCATCTAATATACCAAATAGCCCCTTCTTGTCGGTGTAATGATATAAGCGATTTGGTGGATTACATTTCATTCGCTTCCCTTTTCCTTCTTGCGCTACAACTTGGCGGGTCACAACTTACTTGATGCATTATGCTTGTCCAGGCTTTTGCCGAACAACTCAGCGACGGACTTTGCTGCCAAAAGCTTCTTAAGATTCGTGTATTTCGGACCCCGCATCGTACTCTTCGTATCTCCCAAAGGGATCAGAGGTATTTCCTTGGCGGGTTCGGCGAAGATGAGGCGATACTTTCCACTGTCGCCATACGATTCAATGCGCTTGACTGGTGCGTAGTGTGTTATGGCCATGACCGGTGCAACGCGATAAGCTGCAATGTACTTGATCCGATCACGCATCCCACCACTGATCCTGATCGCATGCCAGCAGTTCTCTCCTATGAACGTCTCTTGGAACCCGTCCTCTTGAGCAGGGACGACGACTGTGTCTCGAGGGTCGTATTCCGGCAAGACAACCTTCTTTTGCGGTACAACGAACTTCTCGAACGCACGCACATTGAGCAAGGGCAGGATTCGGAGCATCTCGTTAAGGAAACCCTGGGTGTCGGCGCGATCCGATTCTGAGAGCTGCGGTTCCCTCGGACGGGTGCTGTTATCAAGGTGACATTGCTTGACTTTGTCGGCGCGGTCAATGAGGACGTGTTCCAGCCAAGTAGTATGTGCGCGGTTGAGCGCTTTTCCCTTCGATACGAAGACGTAGCCCCAGTCCCAGAAGTCTTTGTCACTGTAATGCGACTCTAGGCGAGTACGAATTTCGTCGCCCTGGCCCACGTAGATTGTTGGCAACTCATCACTAGAACCCTCATCGTAGCCGCTAAGAACGTAGATTCCGGCGGTTTTAAACTCAGGGCGCTCCATGATTCTTGGCCAAGCTGATCTTGGAAAGGCGATGCCCCAGCCGGTCCAGTTCTGGCGGTCGACGATCTTAACCCCCTCCGGATCTCCCTCAACAACGAAGATATGAATCGTATAAGGCTCAGGCATGCCATCGACCTCCCGTGAGGCTCCCTACAGCCCCGCCAATAAGCTCCGAGCAACCACACAGCCCATGGACTTTCAGGTAACACCTGCACAGCACACAAGGTGCCCAGCGATACATTTTGTCCAGTTTTCAGGGTTTTTAACAGGGCGCAAACCCGCGCCAATCCTCAACCGTGTTTTTGTAATATGGACAATAGACGCTCAATTGTCTAGTTTTAATCCCAAAAAGGGGGCTGTAATCCCTTTCGGCAAGTAAGGCCCCATACTAAAGAAGGATGCTCTGTTGGAAGGTCAGGATCGCCGCTAAGTTTCACCCCACCGTAAATTGTGAACTTCCAGAGGCTTAGCTCTGGGCAACCAAACCCTTGCACGCCTTCGTATTGGATTGTACCGCCCCCCAAGCTTTCACTAACCCGATTATTCGCGTTCTTGTTAAAGAGCCCCCAGAAAAATTTTTCTCCTTCATTCGCTAAGGAACCAGCGCCAACAAAATGGCCTGTTGTAAGAAGAACCTTCCAGTGGTGCCAGAGAAGTCCTTTGATGATAAAACGAAACAGGCCATCAAGTTGAGCCGGGTCGAAAGGCAGTATCATAACAGGTCGAAGTATTCCATTTTCCTCTACCCATTTCTTGCGCAGACATGAAGCCAATTGACGATGTAATTTTACATTTTTGGCTAATCGGTGTTCGACCATGTTTAAAGCAGTGGATGCGTCCGCGTGTCGGCCACCAAATGGCAAAACAGAAGTTAAGTATAGCTCTAAACTGGATTTCTCTTTATTGCATTTCTTGCACGCTGGAACCTTGGGTAGGTTATTTCTTTTGTTCAAATGAAAGAGTTCTCTAGCAAACACATGATCGGCAGTCTCCGAAGAATTCTCCGCTCCACAATAGACACAGGTTTTGTTTTTGAATTTCTTGCTCATTTGCCGAGTCTCTGAGTGTTCACTTAAAACGCAGCGTCCAACTAGACAATTTACGGGATTGTCCAGTTTCGTCGGCCAGCCCACAACACGGGACACGGCCTTGTTTAAAGTGATTTCATCCTTACAGGGCCAACCGGACGCCAACTGGGGTGATCCACCAATCGAGCTTCGGGTGCCAGACACATAAACTTGTAAGGTTGACCGCCGAATAGAAAACCACCGCTTTCTTCTATGATGAACAATATGCCCGCTAATCGCTGGTATTGGTCAAAGAGAGGACGAAACGACGGAAAACTTTCCTCGCAATCATCGAAGTCAAGGAACGTCGCAAAGTCAAGGTAAACAGCGACCACAATTGACAAAGAATGATCATCTGCAATCTTCGAGTATTTGGAGCACTTTTCTTCTGCACCCGAATAAACGCGAGATTGAAACGAAGATTTGCCACCTCTTTCAAAAGTAAACACTTCCATCAATAAATTAGATTTGCTGTCGAGCCAATCAGGTGTTTTACTGTCAATTTGGACGTCATACTGAAAAGAATAGCCGTGCAGGTTTAGCACATAGGCTGGAATGAACTCGCGAAACTTATGGCGAGCACCAGCATCGGCGTTTTCAGTCTGCTGTTTTGCTATCGCATTTCCAGCGTCACGAATCGCTTTTTTCATTCGACGTTGTGACGTTTCATCGAACGCGGTGAGCATCTGCTTGAATGCCGCATCAATCGACTTGTTCCGTGAAAATATTTCATCAGTCATAGTGCGCATGCTTTCAATAGACACTTCGCCCTCTTCTGTGTAGCTCCCCACAAATGGGAGGCGCTTCCGGTTTTCTTACGTACAGTACAACAAACTGTCTCGTGTTGCACTTGCTTTCCCGCTGTTCTTCCGTCGCTGGCAATTGTGCCGCTTTAAGCGGCACGAGCGCGCTTTGCGCACGTTGCGGTTGCCATGGATTAATGCAATGCGTTCGCCGGCAAGCCGTGCGAAGGATCGCGCCCCTGGGACGTGTTCGGGCGCTGCACCTCTGTAATACATCGGCGAATATCTAGCTCCGTCTCAAAATCATCCTGGGGAAGCGTCGCGATAAATTTCCACTTGAAACCCTGATGAAGGGAAACGGCCTCTTTTTCGGGGAGATACCTTAGAAGAATGGCAAGCGCGAGCTGCGCCGGTCCCGATCCGCCATAGCCCCATGAAAACCCGGATGGACTGTGGTTGAACACTTTGAGGCTTCTCTCCGGGGAAAGGGGTTTCCCGTTCGCCCAAACCTGCCCTGTTGCAAGTCTGCCTTTGAGTTTAAGTGTGTCAGGCATTCGCGGCATTATGGCGTCCTCGCTTTGATAATAATCGCCTTAAAACATCCATGAAAAACAACGAATTGTGCCCGTAGTCTACCGGCTATTTAAGCGGACCACAAGGCTTTCATGGGCAAGCCGGCTGAGGGATCGCGCGCGCGTGACGGGATCGGGCGGTTTCAGGTCCCGTCGTTTTGAACACGGGACAATTTAATTTTTTTTCTCATGAAAATTCCGATAGGGAAGGGCTAGGCTTACCCTTCGTGACGCTTTGCTACGTCCGACAATTCCTTGATTCCTTGTGCCATTGTTAAAACCGCAGGAGAATCAATTACCTTGTTCTTTCCAATATTCTGCAGCATACGTATCATTTTTTTAGCCATATTCATCAGTTCATCTTTTCTGAGAACTGGTACGTCATATATGTCAGCTATTGGAACCGTTGTTATTTGCATATCTTTAGCAAAAAAGTCTTTGAATGCTTGTTTATGGAACGCCTCCTTACAAAAAGTAACTTTATTAACTGGTTCCAGATTATTCCATACTGGACGTAACTTTAGACTTAATTTATCATTGTAGTAATCAAGAAGATTTCTTGCCACCCTCCCATTACCATCAACAAAGGGGTGTATCGCAAGAAAAACGATATATACATACGATAAATAATGTTCTGGTTTGATGCTATTGTCCCAGTCTTTTGCAATTATGTCTGTCGTAAAGAAGAACTCTTGTAGCGCCTTTATGTCATGCTTACCCGATGTCGTATAATATCCTTCAAAAGGATGAATGAACTTTTCCGGTTTAAAACTGCCGCTAACAAATGATTGTATATACAGCTCTCCAAAAGAAGGCTTGATTTTTTTAAGAAATTTATAGTTTCTTTCCTCTGGGGCATCGTCACACTTCCCCCATTTTGTACCCAGTCCGTTTGCTGCATGAAAGAATATAATCAGTTGTCCAATAGGCAAAATGTCCCTCTGTATGAGTTTGGGAAGAACATCATTAATAAAGTTCTTATTTATTTCCTTAATACTATTATTTATTTCCTTCTTGGTTTCACACATAATTGTCTTCCCCTTTGGTGACAGGTTCGCCGGGATCGCCGGCGGGACCCGGAGCTTTTTGTCACCATTGAGACCAGCAAAGGGCCTCACCGATCAAGCTCTTGCTCTTCCCGTTCAAGCTGACGCTGTTCTTTTTGTCGCTTCAAAATTTCCTCGCGCAGACGTTCCTTTTCCTCGGCTTTCTGCATCTCCGTGTGTTCTTGTTGCGGTTCTCTGCGCAATTAAATCTCTTTTTTCTTCCGAAGTTTTGTCCGTTTCGGCTTGCCGGCCGCTACAGTCTCAGTTGCCGCTTTAGGAGCTGACGCTTTTGCTTTCGCCCGCCTCCTCGCCTCAATATATTTCTGCAAATTCGCAGGCAATCCCCTCTTCTTGGCGACTTTCTGTCGGGCCTTGGTCAGTGACTTTGCCGCCAGTGGGGTCCGCATTGTAAAAGCGTATTTCTTCCTGTACTCCTTCTGGTTCATGCCGTGGGAAACCAGATGCTTCGACGTGAGCTGTCTCATCTCGGCGCCACATTCGAGACAGACCACCTTATCGTTCTGGATGGAATCTGCTGCGCTGAGCTTCGTTGGGGCTACTTCCTCTGCGGCCGGCTGAATAAATTCAATGTCGATTCCAGCCGCCTCAGCCTTCTGCATCTCCTGAAGAGTGCTGAAGACTTGCCGAAGAGATAAATTGATATCGGCGGCTGTCATGGGCGTCAAAGATACTTGGGTCTGGACAATCTCTGATGCGATTTCGATAAGTTTTCTGGGCATTGGCGAATCCTTTGACATGAAGGTCATGTGGACCCTGACGTTTATGGTTTTAGCCGCTGCAGCGCATCGGCGGCCATCAGTTCCCAGATATTTCGAGCAGAAATTTATGTTTGCAAGCTGTTTGCAATTAATTCGAGTTCGTTTGCAATTAATTCGAGCTGAAAATGCCATGTTTGCAAGCAAATCCGATTATCTTTACAAAAGCACCACCCATTACCCTTTCAGCGATCGCCGCGATTCCAAAAGACGACGTGCCTTCACCAATTCCTCGGCGAGTTGGGCCTCGTCTGGCAGCGTCGTTCTGTATTCTGCTGCCAGCACTTTGTTCGGCAGGCCTTCCAGGGCATAGCGGGCTACGGCGGCATCCTTTTGGGCGCAGAGAATAAGTCCAACAGGCGGATTTTCACCTTCGTTCGTCCAGTGCTCCCGGGCGTAGTTCAGATATAGATGCATTTGGCCGGCATCGGCATGGGAGAACTTACCAATTTTGAGGTCTATAACGACCAATGCTTTGAGACGGCGGTGGAAGAAGAGCAAATCCACTCTGTACCACTCATCGCCGAGACGCAACCGGCGCTGACGACCGATGAAAGCGAAGTCGTCCCCGAGTTCCAGCAAAAAATCCTCCAGTCGGTGGATAAGGGCCTCTTCGAGGTCGGATTCGGAATACTCGTCCTTCAGGTTTAGAAACTCGAGAACATAGGGATCTTTGATCGCGGCCTCGGGCGTGATGGTATCTTGCGGCAGGGCGACTTCGCCTTTCTTCAGCATCGCAGCCTTGTTCCGGGATAGCGCCACCCGCTGGTAGAATTGGCTGTTGATCTGACGGTCGAGCTGGCGTACCGACCAACCACAGCGTAGCGCCTCGGTTTCATAGAAGCGGCGTGCAAGGGAATCTTTCACCGAAAGTAGTCGAACATAGGCAGACCAAGGTAATGGGAAGCGACGGGCGACGGCATCGAAGTCAACCGCCCCTTTGAAAGCAACTCGAATCGATGCATCGAGGGGTTCCGGAGGTAGTGGACGCACTATCTCGGCTGACAATTCTTCAGACAACGTCTGAAAAGTTTTCACCTCAGCGCTGGCTGTCTCAGATTTTTCAGACAGTGTCTGAAAAATCGTCTCAGGGGGCCATGTTTGGTAGAACCGACGCATCTGGCTGAGATTGACTGCTCCAAATCCTCGTCCAAACCTGGCAGTCAGGTCCTCCGCAAGCCGGGCAATGAGCTTTTCTCCGTATTCTGCCCGTTCTTTTCCTCCCTGCTCGGCCTCAACAATACGCCGTCCAATCTCCCAGTAGGTGGCTGTCATCAAAGTATTGACTGAGCGGGCAGCCAAATGCCTGGCGGATTCGAGAAGCTCAACGATGCCTGAATGAAGCGTCTCGTAACCGGGCAAGATTACCGGATGGGGCTTTTTCGTCATGCGTCATCCCCCGCTCTGGACAGTCGATTTTACGTACTCCAAAATAGCCTTCAATAAGGAGGCGCTATGTCCAAGTTGCACATAAGCTTCCTCTTTGGTCAACATCCGGTTTTCTCTCTCAAGCTGATATCCCAATTTCATGGAGAGGTTGGCTATTCGAGCTATCTCCTTCGCCAAGTCATCTTCAGACTTGATCTGAATCGGGTAGATTTTGACCCGGTCCAGATGGCTCAGTACTTCATCTTCAACCACCCCATCCATATCTGAGTGATGTTGCCGGTTGAAGTCATCGAAAAGCGTATTGTGAAGCGGCATGGAGAGGTCACCAACATAATGAGCGCAGTAAGCCATATGGTATTCACCGTATTTTCCGGTCGCCTTAGCCGATCTATAATCTCGAAGGGATGCGACGATGGCGCCGTATAGATGCCCGTTCTCGTCTGCCGGATCGTTGTAGTGATTAACTTGGGCGAGCACCATTTCCGGGGTCACAGTGGAGTTGGGCGGGTTGCTTGAGTAGTGGTTCCGGTTTTCTTTATCACCGGCTTTGATTTTGGCAATGTCGGGGCCGGCGGCATTGTACCATTTGTGGTATCCCGCAGCTTTGGCAACGGCCAGGTGGGTTTCGTCATGCCAGGCATTGGAAATACCCGGAAGACTGATGAATAGAAAGACCACCACTGCGACAGTTTTGAAGAGTCTGTTTTTCGCGTGCATGGTTGATCCTAAACGGGCTTAGCTTACCTCACGGTGATTTGTGCTGGTTCTTTAACAATGATCTCTGGCCGCCCCTGATAGCTCTGAATCATTCCTGTGACACAAATCTCCTTCCCTGCGTACAGGGTCTCGGGCGGCTTTTCGAACTTGCTTCTGTCCGATCCCCAGATGAGCACGGTGAAAACCTGGTTGGGATAAGGCTTATCGAGATTTATGAAGGTAGGCTGCCCCTTACTGCGAGTGGCGAAGTGTGCACTGGCAACCGTGCCACACACGGTCTTCTGCTGGCCGATGAATTTGGCGGCATCTTTGGGGGTGATGGTTTCTTGTGCGAAGGCGACTGAGACTAACCCGGCCAGGAAAGCCATTATGAAGAGCAATCTGAAACTTTTCATCTCTGGCTCCTTGAATTAGCGGCTATAACAGGGAAGAAATCAGTGGATAGAACGTCTGCCAGACTACAACAGGCCCGTACCTCTGTCTAATGAAAACGGGCGATTAAGAAAATCTGTTTGATGTGCTCACGTCTGCGCAAGAATCTTTTTATTTGGGTCTCGTGGGCCTGGCCGCCTACTACTTCGCGACCTGGTGGGGGAATTCAGCGGTATTTTCCTATGAAGGCCACCCGGACATTACCGGTGCCTGCCTCGGTGCTGAGATTGGACGCGCTCTTGTTGTTCGAATTCTACGGTGATCTGTTCGAAACGTTGCTTAAGTTCTCGCTCTCGTGCACGTTCAAGTTTACGAACTAATCCGGGTTGTTCTTTGGCGAGTCGGTTAGCTGCTAACCGTTGCGCCCCGGATTCGTAGAAATCAGAAATCGGGTCCCGCACATACTCTTGTACCCATTTTAAACGCCGCCTCAGTTGGGCTTCTCGCCGGATAAGGCAGTCTTGTGCGTCCTGCCATGCGGTAAGGCGTTTATTATACTTGCCCTGGGATAATCTCGCCAAAGGACTGGAAGGCGCCTTCGGTTTGGCTTTCTCGTGCTTTCCCATTTGATCATCATGCCGGATCAGCATGGCCTTGATTTTTTCTTCCGATCGCGCAGCCTTGGCTTTGATCGGGACAAGTAGCTTGTCGATCTCAGCCTTCCATATGGCTTTTACCGAAACCAAGTCATCGGGGAGAACCTGAAGGCTTTCGATTTGAAGTCCGCTCACATATCTTTGTTGTCTATTTTCGAAAATATCCCGAGGTGGTATTCCCTGAGCAGCTGGTCCATCGCCAGTATCTTCTCCCTGGGGGCCTTGGTGCCTCGTTTGCTGCGGATCTCTTTCCAAATCTGGAGCAATTCTTCGGTCGAGTATCCCTTGTAGCTTTCCGGCAAGTTTTCGTGTCGCATTTTCCGTCCTTACGTTGTTTATAAGGAAAATAATTCCTCTTGCCTCCGTTCGGGTCAGCCTGTCGGCCAGATCATCACAGGGCAGTATCATACCTTTTTCATGCAGCGCGTTCTCCAGAGCCTGTCTCGTTTTATCATCCACAAAAAGGCGCACGTCTCCTGCGAGAGCTACGACAGACCTCACCTGAACGCCATCTCTATTAAGCGTCCATATGAAATCCTTTACCGACCCTCCGGTGGTAAGAAGATCATCGGCTATAACGATGGTCTTACCCGCAAGTTTGCCCTGAAGAGCGGATTGGTCGATCAGGGCGTAGTCGCGGAAGTGAAAAGACCTCTGTAGTCTCGGTATGTTTTTCACTTCGCAAGAATGCGAAGCGGCATAGAAAGCTTCTCCAGGAAAATGTTCGGCGTTAATCTCTTTTGCGAGCATTTCGGCGAATGTTACCGAAATGACGTTGTATCTCGATGTGCTCGGCTGTGAAACAATAGCGGTATCGCCTGCATTGAAAAGCAATTGCCTAAGAGCTTCGGTTTTCTTATCGGGCCACAGCCTGGCTATGACCCTTCGGGCTGCCTCGACATCGACGGCCGTTTTCGCCGCCACCCAGTCGCTTGATTGCAAAAACTCTTTATCTATCTCAACCTTGCCGCTTAGATTCTCTTTGGGTAGAACGTTCATTTGCGCAAATCCGAGAGCGCCAACATGAGAACTTCGACGGTCGCTTGGTGAATGTTCGGAGCCCTGCTTGCCCTTGATCCCGCCACGTTCAGCGTCTCTATTAGGTTGGAAGCGAGCCACTGTCTGACACGTTCCGCCGCCTCATTGATTGAAAGGGCGCCGAGATCGATGTGCAGGCATGGACGCTGGTGAGTTTTGGCCAGTTTTGCAGTCAAGGCTGAACCGCCAGTCAGCCTGCCGTATGTTAAGATGAGAGTCCCGTTGGATTCGAGTATATTTTTCTCTGTACGCTTCGGGTAGCTTGCGCTGGTCATCTCCTTGAGGTGGTATTTATCCGGCAAAGTCCCCGCCTCGGTCAGACGGCCTTTTGGCACCCAGCCGCCGTGAGGAATGCCCAAAGCGATGGCGGCGTCAAGGGCACCTTGATCGGCCCCGGTCTGCCCTCCGGAGATGATTGTTTCAACTTTTGCGGTTGCCTCTGAAGCGGATTTAGCCATACATAAACCTCCTGCGTTCTTCTACACACCCTCAAGCGCATCTTGGCGAACAATTCAAGATGGCGACAAAAAGCTCCAGGTCCTCGCCGCGACCCGCGCGGAGGTGTCACCAAAACAGGCGCCCTACCCTTCCCTGCGGGCAGCGCGTAATTCTTAACATTTGCGCGTCGACCACGCTGACTTGCAAGGTTCGCGCTATCCCATGTGCCTCTTTGGTGACAAATTCTCAAACTGCAGCTGCGCGATCGCGGCGGCTTTGTCATCACTTCACAGAAAGGGTCCGGATTAGTTGACTCAGTTCTCTTTGCCCTTGCGAAAGACATCCTTCGGTTCGGGCCAGCTTGCTCGATAGCGCTTCATATTCACGTACCCGGTCTATGGCCTGGAGCGCGGACTTAATCTTTTCAGGATCTGCGCCAATGTATTCTCGCCGGCGCTCCCCGTCTTTCATGGGATAAATGAGGTAGAGGTATTTGCCCTGGCGGTAGTGCGGCTTTGCGTAAATAAGCCCTGCCCTTTTAAGTTCCTGCATCCGGGTCATGATCTCTCGATACTTCCGGGCAAAAGATTCGATCAACTCGGGCAGCCTCAATACTTCTGCCAGCATCTTAGCAGCCAGGTCCTCGGCATCCGTTGTATGGTCCAAAGATTTTGCGCTTGCGTGCGTCATTTAACCCCCCTCCCCTTCCCTTTCGGCTCCTGGGCCTTAAGCCACATTTCCAGGGCTTCCACCCCGATCGTGTTGATTGACTTCACCTCGCCCTGCTTGCGGCTCTTAAAAGAGGCTTCAATTAGTTCGTCGTGCAGCCGCTTTGGAATTCTAAGCGTCACTCGCTTGATATCTTCATCAGCCATTTCATGTCCTTTGCGTCATGCATCGGAGATAACTTCTTGGACATTGCACTGTTGCTTCGCCAAAGCTCCCACTGGGATTTTAAAAAGAAAAGTTGGTGACACCTGGCCGGCGAGCTGGCAGCCCGGGTGTCACCATTTCATTTGCGAAATGACTCCTGCTCTATGCGCAGGTTTTCGGTGTGGACATCACGAATCATCGTCATTCAGTTGCGCCCTTATCCCGGTAATCCATTCGCGGATATCAATCTGTGTCTCAAAGTCTGTCTGAGGAAGGTTTGCAATGAACTTCACCTTGAAGTCTTGGTACAGGGCAACGGCCTCTCTTTCGGAGAGATACCTAAGTAGAATTGCAAGAGCAAGCTGGCTGGGACCCGAACCGAGATAGCCCCATGAAAATCCCGTTGGGCTATGGTTACAGAGTGCAAGACTCCTTTCGGCGAAAACGGGCTTCCCATCTATCCAGACTTCCCCCGTCGAGATTTTTCCTTTGAGCTTCAGTATGGCAGGCAGCCTTGGCATAACTCGGCATCCTTTTCATATCAGCAGTTGGTTAAGAGCCCTCACTTCCCCAAGGTCCGCAAGTTCTCGTTCCGCATTCAAGCCTTGCAGGGTCTCATCAATTGCCGCCATCGCCGCACGCACGCGATCATGCCCGTGGACATCGACATATTCGAGATACATGTCGAGTGTGTCGGCAAGCACTTTACAGAATTGTTCTTGCGTGAATTGATACCGAACCATCTTCCACCTCCTTAAATCGTTTGCTTATAGACACCTTAAGAACCTATGGCAAGCATCATAGCAGCATGATGCTATGATGTCAAGCTAAAGCTCTTTCTAAATCGGCATCTATAGCCAAGCTAGCAATCAAAAATCGCTGCCTTTTTTGAAAATATTTTGACCAGCTTTTGGGTCAGAGAAAGATGAGAGCAATAGAATACTCGTGGCCTTACGAGGTCCCTGTGAAAGCGAAAGCCCAAAATCCTTTGTTTTCCTTTGGCGCCCACTTTCCCATTGGTGACAATCTGGGTCTGAGCAGCTCGCCGGCGTGTCACCAGGATACGTTTTACTGTGGTCCAAAAGGCTCCAAAGCTTAGGCTTCCGCGAGTGATCCAATCGTTTCGATGTCGTTTCCGCCCAGGTCCTGATCGAGTACTTTCCCCTGGCGTCTAAACCTGGCGCAACCCAATCAGCGCTTGCTCCTGCCTCGCTTGACCTGAATCGTTCCTTCCGCCGTAACGCTCACCGGATCGCCAAGATGTAGTCGTTTCAGTCGCTCAGCCGCTGCCTGATCGATTGGCAAAACAAGAATTTGCTTTTCTTTCTCAAAAAGGACGATACCTTCCCCGTCCACCTCACGCAAGCCCCTAAACATTGCCTCGCCGGCATCCATCGATGTGTATGGTCTGTGCTCGGCAATATCTGCGATCTTTTCTCGCTTCCGGTTTCTTTCGTCGATGTACTTGCGAGCGGCTAAACTGTTGAAGTCGTGGCCGGCCAATAGAGAGACACGCCGTTTTTCAAGATCCGGATCGTCGAATTCAATTTTCAGCCGGGCCGTTGCTGCAGCTCTGGCGACCAGTTCCTTGAACTCGGCGCTCCCGTTCACTGTGATGTTTCCTCCGAAACGTTCTTTGGCGATGCGGAGAGCTGCTTCCAGACCTTCCGGACTAGCCCCCTGCCCTACCCTAAGGAGTTTCCCATCATCCCGAATCGTAGTATCTGCAATCCGATAGATCACGGTGCCTTTCTTGGTAACAGAATCTATATTGAGGCCGGGGATTTCGCCCACCCCTTTGGGAACGCCGTTACTTCCAATGGTATCGCCTTTTAGACCTGTGCGGGCATCCCGCGCCCGAAGCGCTTCCAAGGCCGTCTTATTACCCTCTCGGGCTTTTACTTGAAGCCAATCGTTCCAGGTGCGGCGCCGGTATTTTAAATAGATCGCCTGGCGCACCTCCTGACACTCTCGATTTATCTTTGTAATTTTGGCCTTGAGTTTTTTGCTGACCAGGCCGTACAGTAACTTCTTCGAAATCCTCCCAGACGTTAACTTTATAGCCGCCCGCTTAAGACGTGCGGAGCGCTTCGCATCCTCAATACGCCGGTTCTTTTTGGCCTTAGCTAGCTTCCACTCAAGCCCCCTACCCTGCACATCGCTTGCCCGTTGCGTCTTGTACTCAGAGTAGAGTTCGGTGGTGTCCACGCGCGAGGGAGTAGGATTTGGAGCGTAGCGGCGTTTAGGCCGCACCTTTGCCCAGGCTTCAGGGGATGCCTCAAATTTCCCAAGGCGAGCTTCAAGCGCCGCCTTCGAGCAGTTGCGGGCAATAGAGCTTGCCTTTACCCCTACCCCTTCTCGGTCGACGATAGCCAGGCCGTTTCCTTTCTCCCTTATCTCAAGGCCGTTTTCTTGTAGGGTTCTGTGAAGCTCCGACCAGGACTTCGCAGTCAAGATATCATGTAGGCACTCGCGCCGTATCCAACCGATAAGACTCTCAAGGCCTGCCGCCTTTTCCATATCCGCGGCCCTGGTCTCACCCGCTGTTTTTATCGGAATGTGGTTGTCTTTTTCCAGGCCGTACTCGGCTTCAAGTTTTTCGCAGAGCTTGCCCAAGGTCTTATGATCGAAATATGGCTCATGGATGGTGTGGCGACTGGGATGAATCTTATTGATACAGATGTGCAGGTGAAGATTATCCGTATCGGTGTGGATCACTGATACGCGCTGATGCTGGCCGTAGCCAAGACTTGTGCAGATCCGTTCCTCGATTGTCTCCAATACTTCGGGCGAGGGATTCTCGCCGGCACGAAACGAAACTAAAAGGTGATAAGTCTTGTCCGATTCAGCCCTCGTGTTCTGCGCCTGCGTCGCCAGGGCTTCGATCCCCGCCCAATGTGGATCGGCTGAAACGCAATTTGTAACATTCACACGGCCGACTCGTTCGGCTTTTCCCTGCTGACCAAGAAGATAGCCGATGAGCGCGATAAAACTGCTTTTCTTTACACTTTTCATCGCGACGCGTTTGGCGATCATCTAAATCTTTTTTACCTTTTCCAAAAGTTCGAGCTGCACTTCCCCGATCTTTACAAGAACTCCATGGATCGTCTGCTGGATCTGAACCGGCTCATACATTTCAAGCTTTTCATCGTTTGAAAGCCACATCTTTAGAAGTCCGCCAAGACGTCCCAGGTCCGCGTTCACCTTCGCAAGGTCCTCAATGGCCTTATGATCTAAAATGCTCTTTGGTTGATATCCGAGCCCAAGATTCCGCAGATATGCGGCAATCGTTAGTCCGGTCGCCTTTGCGTTAGCCTTAATGGCTTCTTCTTCCTCCGGCAGAACCGGTACGCGAAGATGTCGGCCATTCTTCCGAGTCGCGTTCGCCATCGCCTCCCCTTTGGTGTCCAAATCGTTTCAACGGCGGTAGCCGTTAACGGCCTCGCAGAGCAGGATGCAAGTTGAGCGCCAAGGCGCGAATAAGTGCGAAGTGAAGTAGGATGACCGGCTTTGCCGGTTAGCTAACTTCACACATCCTGCCCGTAAAAACACGTTTACTACGCCAAGGGTGGTGGTTTACCCAATACGAACCGAGTCTGTATTTTCCTGTAAAAACCTGTCCCACGGTAAAATGATCAAGAATACATGAAAAAGTTCTTTATCGGATGTTTACTAAATCTAAACTGAATCGTGATTTCTTGGGTGGCCCATGCTGGCACAAAAAATGCGTACAAGATGCCGGCGAAGTGGCACCAGTTCATGAATTAGCTGTATGAGATAATATGCTTTTATTAAAGGATCAGCACAAAATGGCTAAAGCATTATCGAAAAGAATCGCAGCTCGCATGAAAAAGAGTGATGCAGGATTGAAAAAGTCCAGTCGAACGATCTTTCTTGCATTGCGTGATGAGATCAAGGCAGCGCTAAACGACGGATGGACGATAAAAGTCGTCTGGGAAACGCTTAAGGAAGAAGGAAAAGTCGCTTTCAGCTACCAGGCGTTCAACGGATATGTGAACCGACTTATCAAAAACGAGCGCGAGAAGCCCGGCGCACAAGGCACGGTCCCTGCAAAGGAGGCAACCGGAAAGAGTGAAACCGGTCGTAAAGAGTCTCTGGGCCAGATACCGCGATTTGATTGGGAAGCGCGAAAAACGAAAAAGGAGGATCTTATATGAGTAAAGTGCACCTGACCCTGCAGGGAAAAGGCGGGGTCGGCAAGAGCTACGTTGCGTCCCTCATAGCGCAGCATCGGATGGACAAGGGCATGCCGATATCCTGCATCGATACCGACCCCGTAAATAGTACCTTTTCTCAATACAGGGCTTTTGGAGCACGGCAAATCAGGCTCTTGGACGGCTCGAAAGTAAACGAGAGATACTTTGACGATTTGATGGAAATCCTCCTGGATGAAGAAGGCGCTGATTTTGTGATCGATAACGGCGCCTCATCGTTCATACCGCTTAGCAGCTACCTCGTCGAAAACCGTGCCATCGAAACGCTGGTTTCTGCCGGCAAGTCCGTCGTTGTGCATTCAGTTATTACCGGTGGCCAGGCTTTGATGGAAACACTGAGCGCCCTTGACCGGTTGGCAACGCAATTTAGCCCCGAGGCTAAGCTAGTTGTCTGGCTAAACGAGTACTTCGGCGATATCAGAGACGACGAAAAAGAGTTTAAGGAGATGAAGGTATATAGGGGAAATAAGGATCGCATATCAGGTGTAATCCGGATCGCGCGCCAGAGTGGAGACACATTTGGGAAAGACATAGAAAAAATGCTCACACTCAAGCTCACCTTCGACCAGGCAATCTCGTCTGATGATTTCAGGTTCATGGCCAAACAAAGATTGAAGATGGTAAAGGAGGCCCTTTTTTCACAGATGGATACTGTACTTGGAAACGGCCAAAAAGACCTCTCATGAAGGTGCATATGACCCTACAGGGGAAAGGCGGAATCGGCAAGTCTTTCATTTGCACCCTTCTGGCCCAATATAAAATAGCACAGGGACCAGCGCCGCTTTGTGTAGACACCGATACTATAAACGGAACGTTTCACGGTTTTGGAGCTTTAAATGTCATAAAGCTCGATGTCCTGGAAGGAAAAGAGATAAACCGCGGTAGATTCGACAAGCTCATTGAGTTGATTGTGGAAAGCGACGGCAGAGATACGATTGTAGATAGCGGGGCCACCACCTTTGTGCCGCTGTGGCACTACATTACCGGCAATAGGATCCCTCAATTGCTCGCCGAGATGGCCCGCGAACTGGTGATACATACGGTAGTTACCGGAGGGCAGGCTCTGGATGAAACGGTTGCCGGGTTTTGGCAACTTGCCGGACAATTCCCTGAGCAAGTGTCTTTCGTAGTTTGGTTGAACCCTTACTGGGGACCCGTTACACGCGAAAGACACGATTTTGAACACTTCGAAGAATACATTGATCGAAAAGACCAGGTTTCGGCAATTGTACGAATGCCGCAGCTCGCAGAATTGTTTCGACGCGATCTCTCGGATATGTTGCAGCGGCGTCTGACATTCGACCAGGCTTTGCAGATGCCTTCTTTTACCATTATCACCAGACAGCGGCTGATAATGACTAAAAGAAACTTCTTTCAACTGATGGACGGTGCGGTGGTACTATGAGCGAAAATCAAGACCTGTTAAAGGAGATCGCGGCTATTCACGGGGTCGGCGTAACCCCGGATGATCCCCTTTTGATCATTCAAACGCTGAACAAAAGGCTGATGGAGGATAGCGCGAAGGCCCAGCAAGAAATGCTCGACCGTTATAAGGAAGAGATGGAGGCCCTGGCAAAGCGCTGGACTGATCAGGCCAAGGATAAGGCTGAAAAGATATTGAATGCAGCGCTGGACGCCAGTCAAAAAATGATGGCAAAAGCAGCGCAAGAGGGCGGTTCAAGCGTAGCCGCCGTAGTAAACAAAGAGATTGAGGGTAGCCTTGACTGCGCTGTCCGGACCGTGAAGGGTTTAGTGATCGCCAATGTGATTGCGGCCGCTATTACGTTGGTCGCCGCATTTCTCACTTTATGGGTAAGGCTCTAACTTCAATTTGAATTCCGCTTTTAGTTTGCCCCCTCCCCTTGTTGTTCGCCGGCAGCTTCAATGTATTCTTTGCTATAGAGTTGCAACACGTTTTTCCGGAAATATTCTAACCTTTTTGATTGCTTAAATGGTGGGTCGTTCTCGAACCTTTTCTTAGCCCAAGTTTCAAGGCGGCTCAAGATTTTGGTATCGTGTTCGTCCATTTCGCTTCTCTGCTCGACTAACCAAGTTTGAAACTGGATGTAGATCACCTCATCGAGCTTTTCCTTTAGCGTTTTTTCCCTTTCGTCTGCCTGAGCAAGCGTCTGTTCAAATTGATCTTCTGGACTTACATATCCTGAAAGAGGCGTTGCGTATCCGCTTGTCCGTAGCGTATGGCAGGTATATTCAGCCGGATTTGCAATTTTGGGATCTCTTCGATAGCGGTCTTCCAGGATCTCGAGAGTTCGTCCGAGACGCGAAAAATCCAAACTTCTTTGCCGCCATACTTTCATGGCTTCCTGATATTTGTCCATATCGATCCGCAATCCGCTCTTCCACTGAATCGGGCAACGATCCTGGATAAAGTCGTCGTCTATCAGGTTTTGTATCTCTTTGATGGATTGATCTTCCTGAGGAGATCTATCTATCTTATAGAGACCAACCACCTGCTGACCAACCGACCTATTATGTTGCCGACTTGCCGACCCATTGACTGGTTGAGGTGCCGAGCTACTGAGTAGTTGACTTCTTCGAAGAAATTCGAGTCCGAATGCCGTAAATTCGATCCTTATTCCTCGCCACCTTCCCCTCGAAGCAGGTCGAAAATCAAGGATATTTTTCTGCCGCAATCGAATCATAGCATCCCGACAAGTTCCTTGAGCAATTCCTGTCCATTCGGACATTTCCCGATAATTAATTTCCCCATCAGCAACAGTCGCTGCAACCTGCAAAATTTCTCTGTGAGTAATGCAGAGTTCTGATATATCGGACAGGATCGTTGAGTTATCGACCTGCCGACTCGCCGAGTCGTCGAGGCGGCGACCATAGGTGCTTCTTTGATGCGTGAGTTGCCGAATTGCCGAATTAGTGACTTGCTTTGCTGAGTGGTTGAGTTGAGGCGACGACTTACCGACCTCATGTGTTGACTCGTCGACTTGCAGTTGCCGAGTCACCGAGTCGCCGACCTGACATGGGGACAAGTCGACCTGTTGACGTGCCGAGTCGTCAACATTACCAGGCATGGTGGTGCTCGAATCATCAGGCTGAGGCTCAGGCTCCAGTTCTTGCTGACGTGTTGAGTCGTTGAGACGTGAACTTGCTGACGTGCTGAGGTGCTGACCTGCTGACCCGTCGAGCGGCGGAACTCCCAATTGCTCTGGTTGAACAAAATGTGACTGGGATGCTTGTGCTTCCCGGCTTTCCCGCAATTGTCTACCGATTTCGGCGATATCGGCGTCGTCTTCGGCCAAGCTATCTTTAAATAATTGGAAGAGATTCTTCCCTTTAGACTTAGGCTTAATTTGCTGCTCGCTCATAGTTTTCGCCCTCTGCTAGTGGCCTCATGCCGAGTATTGCCGTTAGTTCGTCTGCTAGATCGCGGTACGCCAGGGTTCCTGCAGCAGTGGGACAGAGTTGGAGCATAGTTGTACTAGTCAATTCAGATTGTTGGAATTGAGTGCTATCGGAGATTATGGTTTTGAAGACATCCGATTCTGACAAATGTCGCCGTAACTGGCCCATTAATGCTCTGAAAACCATAGTCCGTTTCTTAGCCATAGTTACGAGGACACGTAAGAATTTTAGGTCCGGATTTCCATCGATGGGATCGCTCTGGATTTCTTGGATAAAACGGATGGCGGTTGTCAATCCCTCAAGAGAATTCCTGCTGCCTGCCTCGTGTGGAACCAGGGCAAAATCAGCCATGAGCAGAGCATTCATGACGAAAATACCTAAGTTTGGCGCATTGTCGACAAATATTAGGTCAAAGTTATTGATTGCATATTCTCGGACTCGATTCCGTAAAACGCGATACCCGGTAAAACTCTTGGTTTCCACGTTGATAGCGTTGAGTCTTTTTTCAACGGTTGCGCTCTCGCGGCTGTTGGGAAGGCAATAAAGATTCTCGTGGACCAGGGTAGGAACGATGATGTTTTCGATCGGAATTGGATTTTCTTTGTAAACGTTATAAAGGCTGTGATCAAAATCCACCCCGCTGAGTAACATTGCGGTTGTGTTGCACTGGACGTCGTTATCGATGACTAGGACTTTTAGCTTACATCGGGAAGCAACGGAATTTGCGAGATTGCAGGTGGTGGTCGTTTTTCCACACCCGCCCTTGTGATTGACAACGGCGATGACCTTGCCAGGCATAATCCTCCTCCTTAGTTTAGCCCCATATTTCAACTTAAATGTTTGAAGTCAACCATAGGTAATTGCTATATTTTCTTTTTAGCCGAATTGCAACTCTTTTTTTTATATTGGAATAAGCCTGGGGTTAAGTTTATCCCATAGAAGGCTTTCTCGTAACCTTCCGTTTTTCTTCGCAATCGAAACATGGCATCCCGACCGGTTCGTTGAGCAATGCCACTGCATTCGGGTATTTCCGGATAATCAATTTCCCCATCATCATCAGTCGTTCGAACCGGCAAGATTTCTCTGTGAGTAATGTGAACTTTCATATATCGGACTGGATCACTGACTTACCAACATGCCGACTCGTTGACTTGCTTACACGTCGAGTAGCTGAGGAATCGAGTAGTCGAATTGCTGATGTATGAAGCCTCAAAGATTACCCGGGGAGCGCAATTTAGAAGTGTTGCTGTGTTGCCGACTAGTTGAGGCGTGAACTTGCCGAGATGCCGACCTGCTGAGCCGTCGTTATAAAGAGTTTTGTTGGAGAGCCTCGGGCTTCTCATGCGGTCGTGAACCGAGTGACAGGATTTCAGTAATCGGACACGATGTTTAAAGACCGAATGCGGGTCAAGGACTGAGACGGAGGCAACTGTTTTTTCTGTCGTTCCATAGTCTCGTGTTGGCGCTGCGCGGTCCGCATATCATCCCACTCGGCAGCAAGATCCGGCTCTTTCTGGCGGAGCTTGCGGACCGCCAGTTCTTCAATCTTCGGGCCGTGGACGCCCATCTCTTCCTTAATCTCGCGCACGTGCTCAAGCCGGTTTTGCAACCGTTGAATTGTAGCTTGCCTTCTGACCTGTTCACGTTCCCAGGCTCCCCGGGCGTTTGGTCTCAAAAAAAGTCTTGCCGGCCTTTGCGCCTGGCAGCTCTCCAGGTTGGTGATTTCCTGCTCGATGAGGTTTTCGAGGCGATCTTCCAGGCGCTCGACTTGTTCTTGCTTTTCCTGAACGTACTCGGCCAGGGCGCCGTTATATCGTGACTCCAGGGATGTGGTGTCAAGAAGGGCGGCTTGCTGGCTTTGAGCCTCTTGTGCCCGCTCGAGCAAATCGTTCCCCAGGTCGGTAGCTGCGCCAAGTCGGTTATCATGCTGGCTATCTAAGTTTTCAACGTTGATGTCAGGTACCTTTGGAGTTGTCATAGAAACCTCGTGAGGAAGGGCAGATATCATAATCGCATCTTCAGTAGAGGGTTCATGCAATATTCAGGACAACCTAGAAATACTTGATACTGCAGGAAAAACCTCTTCGAGAAGGGCTGCAATGTATGCATATGACTACAGCGTGGATGTTTTTACCTACATTAGCATCAACTCTTTATCAATAAAGATTTTCAAGCATCAGCCATCAAAAGAGTAATACATATACGCCGTGTAAGCACATTGAAGGCATCTATATATATAAATATAGTTCATTTAAGCCACGCTGTTCTATATTGAGTAGGAAGCATTCTCATATTGGAATGACTATGGAATGGTGCGATATAAATGTTACAATTTTGAATCAATTGCGAGACACAAAATTTGTTGTCAGAAATGAAAACCTAAGATGCACATAGATTGATAATTCGATATCCTCAAAAAGTACAAAATACGGTGAGGTATAGGGTACTCCGATGGGATGTATGTAGTTCCACGATGGCACGTCTTTTGTTAAGAGGCATTTTTGAGTCGTATCAAGGGCCTCGCATCGTTGGCTGTAAAAGACAGGAACCTTTGCCATGATGCCGGCCGATAGGGCAGGGTGCTTCTGCACGAATAAGGACCTCTTAAAATTTGCGCTTCTTTGTGGCGGGCAGACTGTAACTCAGGGAAATGTGTTCTTGTGCCAAATTTTAACTTATGCGAAAAGGATGGTTTGTGTTTTTAAAAGGCAATGCAACAAACCCTGGGTCGAGAGTGCCTGATGCCCGAAGACGAGTGGAAGCGCATAAGTCTCAGTCTGAGCGAAAAGGCGGACAATTTGTTGCGAACAGTAGCGCGGCGAAAAGGCGACCTCAGCGAACGCTTGCGCACGGCAATTCTAAATACCAATTGGGACGAAGTCGAACTTGTAAAGCGGCGAAAAACACACCAGAAATTTTTGAGAACATCATTTGCGATCAGCGTGCCGGTCTACGAGAAACTCAAGGAATCTGCTCGAAACAGGGGAGGCGAGGTCAGCGTGTTGATAGATGCGATTATCATCGCGTACTATTCCCGGCCACACGACAATCCTTAATCAAATCCCTGCCTGGCGTTATTTACGAACCGACTCTTTCGAATTCCACTTTTTCCTCGTTTAATTTTTCTTTCGTAAATTCGACTTGACACCACCTACAAAAATTTCTAATGTAATTTCATACTGACACTTATAGTGTTAGTATGAAATAGACGAATTCAATTCCTCCGAGATTTCTTTCCTCCTGGGCGGGTAAGGTTCGAACATCAGAACAGGCTGGCCGTATCATGCCAGCTAACATTCTTCAGTTTCCTAATGACAAAGGCCCGCTTTATTTGGCCAGCTAGCACCAGGTTCCATCGTCGCATCAATACGCAAGGAGGCAAACCATGGCGACAAATGTGCTTCGGTTCCCGTCAGAGCAAGGTTCCCTCAACACAGAAGTGGCTAGTACCCCGCATGCCGAACAACCTCCGAAAACTTGGTGGAGGGCTACCAACTGGTTCCTGGATCGGGTGGTTCTTTTTGTTTGTATCGCGCCTGTTGCCCTGATTTTGGCCCTGATTTGGCCGTTGCTGCGTTGTGCCATTTTCGTTGTGAAAGGGGTTGCGATAATCGCTTGCGGGGCGGACCTTTTGTATCAATTTTTTGCAATGCTGTATCACTGGCACACTCCGGGGATGCATCCCGGATGGACGTTTCTCCTGCACTATGGAGTGATTACGGCGGTGTGGACAGCGTTATACGGCTTGCAGTTGCTCTTTTGGAAGACCCTTGCAAACAGGCCGAGGCGATGAGCGAACCGGAAACAAAACCGCGTGAAATCGTACGGCTCGACAAACTCAAAAGGGACTTTGGGGCTCTGGTTGTCGATGCCCTAAGTGATTCGAGGACAATCGAGATCCTGCTCAACCCGGACGGAACGCTTTGGCAGGAACGTTTGGGTGAAAAGATGAAGCCAATTGGCCACATGCCGGCGAGCAGGGCCGAATCGGTCATGCGGACGATAGCGTCTGCGCTCGGGACGACAATCACGCGAAATAACCCCATCCTGGAGGGCGAGTTGCCATTGGATGGGAGCCGCTTTGCCGGGCTGCTTCCGCCCGTTGTCTCAGCCCCGATGTTTGCTATCCGCAAAAGGGCGAGCGCTATCTATTCTCTGGATCAGTACGTGGTAGACGAGATCATGACCTCTAGGCAAAAACAAATTATCTGCACGGCGGTAGCAGGTCATAAAAACATCGTCGTAAGCGGCGGAACGGGAAGCGGGAAAACCACCCTTATCAACGCCATTATTGGCGAGATGGTGGTTTGCGACCCGGACGAACGAATAGTCATCATTGAAGACACCGGAGAAATCCAGTGTTCGGCGGCCAATTGCAGTCCATTGCACACGAGCCTTGAGATCAGCATGACGAAGCTCCTTAAGACGACGCTGCGTGTGCGGCCTGACCGCATCATCGTGGGCGAAGTAAGAGGGCCCGAAGCTTTGGATTTGCTCATGGCCTGGAACACGGGACACGCGGGTGGGTGTGCCACTCTACACGCAAACACCGCCAAATCGGCGCTGGACCGGCTGGCAATGCTTATCAGCATGAATCCTGATGCGCCCAGAGTGATTGAACCTTTTATAGCCTCGGCTGTGGACGTTGTTGTCCAAATTGCCAAAACTCCGGATGGACGTCGTGTCCAGGAGCTGATCGAAGTGAGAGGATATGAAAACGGGTACGAAACACAAAACATTGGAGGGGAAAGGGAATGAAAAAGACTGTCTCAACACGGAATAGCATCGCTCAGCAGCCCACAACACAAATAGCCTGGTGTTGCGGGCTGTTAATTTTACTGACCTTTTTTGCTGCAGTTCCGCATGCCATGGCCTCGGCAACACAAGGAGGCAACCTCCCTTACGAGACCTGGCTGACTAATCTTCGACAAAGCATGACGGGGCCGGTGGCCTTTTCACTTTCAATCATGGGGATCGTAGTCGCCGGTGGAGTGTTGATCTTCGGCGGAGAGTTAAACGCATTTGTGCGGACGCTTATTTTCATGGTTCTGGTCATGGGGCTTCTCGTGGGTGCTCAAAACATGATGTCAACCTTTTTCGGGCAGGGGGCCCTGATTGGCGCCGTTCAAAGCGTCCTTTTGTGCGGGAGGGTGTGACGTGGCGCTTCGAACGGTGCCGGTTCACAGGGCCGGAAACCGGCCCAATCTCTTCCTGGGTGGGGATCGGGAATTGGTCATGTTCACGGGTCTTTTGGCGTTCGCTTTGATTTTTTCGGCCCAGGAGGTGCGCGCGACGGCATTTGGGGTGGGGCTTTGGTTTGTTGCGCTATTCTTGTTTCGCCTTATGGCTAAAGCCGATCCTCAGATGCGGCACGTGTATATGCGGCATAGGCGATACAAAGCGTACTACCCGGCTCGCTCCACGCCTTTTCGAGGCAATGAGAGGGAGTATAAATGATGAGTATTTTGGCCCAACCCATTGTTATCGAAGGTCTGACGCTGGTTATAGGTGTTTTTGGTTTGCTTTTGATTTCGATGCTTTTTTTTGAGGTGCGCCAAGCCCACGAGCACAACAAACTTAAAAGACACCGGGCTACCGATGAGGGGTTCGTGGATCTTTTGAATTATGCCGCCGTAGTAGACGACGGAGTGATCATCTGCAAAAACGGTGCGTTTATGGCTGCCTGGCTCTATCAGGGTGACGATAACGCGAGCAGCACGGACGAGCAAAAAGAAATGACCTCTGTGCGCGTGAATCAGGCGATTGGGATGCTTGGCAGCGGATATGCGATCCACGTGGACGCAATACGGCGCAATGCGCCAGGATATAGCGAGCCAGGTCTATCTCATTTTCCGGATCGTGTTACTGCAGCGATCGATGAGGAAAGACGCAGGTATTTCGAGAGCCTGGGAACTATGTTTGAGGGCTATTTCGTTTTGACCCTCACATGGTATCCGCCGCTTTTGGCTCAAAAGAAGTTTGTGGATTTGATGTTCGATGATGACCGAAAAGCCATGGACCGAAAAGAGCATACATATAGCCTGATCGATGCCTTTAAGCGTGAGTGCACAAACGTTGAGTCGCGGCTTTCTTCGGTTTTCAGGATGCAAAGGCTTCAAAGCCATAAGGCCACAAATGAGGATGGAAGCACCGTCACACATGATGATTTTTTGCGCTACTTGCATTTTTGTGCCACTGGTATCGATCACCCCATAATGCTGCCGTCAAATCCTATCTACCTGGATGCGCTGATCGGTGGCCGGGAAATGTGGGGCGGGGTGATACCCAAAATAGGCCGAAAATACGTCCAGTGCGTTGCTATCGACGGGTTCGCGATGGAATCGTATCCGGGCATGCTTTCGGCACTCGCTGAACTCCCGATTGAGTACCGCTGGTCAAGCAGGTTCATTTTCATGGACCAGCACGAAGCGGTAGCCCATCTGGACAAATTCCGCAAAAAATGGAAGCAGAAGGTGAGGGGGTTCTGGGACCAGGTGTTTAACACCGGTATCGGCCGCATCGATCGGGATGCCGCCGACATGGTCGAAGATGCGGAGATCGCGATTGCTGAAGTTAATAGCGGCATTGTTGGGCAGGTATATTACACGAGTGTCGTCGTTCTCATGGATGAGAACCGGGACAAGCTGGAAGCAGCGGGGCGGCAGATCGAAAAAACGATCAACAGCTTGGGGTTCGCTGCCCGTGTGGAGACCCTCAATGTCATGGATGCCTACTTTGGCAGTCTACCTGGACATTGTGTCGAAAATATCCGCAGGCCGGTAATGAACACCTTGAACGGGGCCGATCTACTCCCGGTCAGCACCATTTGGTGTGGAGAAAACAAGGCCCCTTGTCCCATGTACCCGCCATCGAGTCCGGCTCTTTTGCAGTGCGTAACGGATGGGCGTACCCCATTTTGGTTCAATGCGCATGTCCGGGATCTCGCGCACCAGATAATATTTGGTCCCACCGGGGCGGGCAAGTCCACGCTTCTGGGAACGCTTGCGGCTCAGTTGCGGCGCTATAAGGGCATGACCCTTTTCATTTTTGACAAGGGCCTTTCCATGTACCCGCTCTGCAAGGCTGCCGGTGGCCATCATTATTCCATCGCCGGCGATAACGACACCCTTGCCTTTTGCCCTTTGCAATACATGGAGACGCCGGGGGATAGGGCTTGGGTCATGCAATGGATTGAGACTCTGCTGGCCTTGAGTGGTCTAAATATCAATCCCGGGCAGCGCAACGAAATCGGTAATGCCGTCATAAGTATGTATAGCACCGGGTCGAAAACACTTAGCGAATTTGTCGATACGATACAGGACATTCAGATCAGGGAAGCTTTGATGCAATACACCCGTCACGGCATGATGGGACATCTGCTCGATGCGGACGAAGATGGTTTGTCGCTTGGCGAGTTTAGCGTATTTGAGATTGAAGAGCTCATGAACCTTGGCGAAAAATATGCTTTGCCCGTTCTTCTTTACCTGTTTCGCAGGATCGAGCGATCACTGCATGGCCAGCCCGCTGCGATCATACTGGACGAAGCGTGGATCATGCTGGGACACCCTGTGTTCCGGGAGAAAATCCGGGAATGGCTCAAGGTCATGCGTAAAGCCAACTGCATGGTGATCATGGCGACTCAAAGCCTTACCGATGCCGCGAGATCGGGCATACTCGATGTGATTGTCGAGTCTACGGCCAGCAAGGTGTTCTTGCCTAATGTGTACGCCCGCGATGAGGACACGGCCAATCTCTACACCCGCATGGGGCTCAATAAAAGGCAGATCGAGATCCTGGCGACGGCTATTCCGAAACGGCAGTATTACTACGTCTCGGAAAAGGGGCGCAGGCTCTTTGAGTTGGCGCTTGGCCCGCTGGCGCTCTCTTTTGTCGGGGCTACGGACAAGGAGTCATTGGCTGCTATCCGCACGCTCGAACAAAAGCATGGGAAGGGTTGGGTTGATGAATGGCTAAGACGGCGGCATTTGGATCTTTCCGACTATTTGGGAGGACAGTCATGAAGATAAAGTTTGCAGGTCTTTTTAGGAAGAAAGATCCAGTGGAACAGCAGGCGGAGACCGCCGTTGAAACCTCCGTCGAACAAAGCGTGAACCCATATCTCAACGCACAACGGACCTGGAACGATCATGTCGGCAGGATCATGTCTTCACGCCGAATGTGGCAGATGGTTGCCGTGGGGTGTCTTTTGATTGCGTTAGTTGCAGTGGGTGGAATCGTTCAGATTGGGCGTCAATGTAAACTGGTGCCCTACGTTGTAGAAGTTAACAAACTGGGCGAGGCGCTCGCCATACGTCCGGCCCAGGCCGCTCAGGCCGCCGACCCCAGGGTAATAGAGGCTACGGTTACCTCGTTTGTGAGTAATGCCCGTTTGGTTACGCCTGATGTTGCGTTGCAACGTGACGCTGTCCTGCATGTATATGCCGTGCTTTCATCAACTGATCCAGCCACGGTAAAAATGAACGAGTGGCTCAACGGCGCCCCGGAGTCGAACCCTTTTAAACGGGCGGAGAAAGAAATGGTGAGCATCGACATCAAGAGCGTAATGCCGCAAACAGATTCAACCTGGCAAGTTGATTGGGTTGAAACGGTTCGCGACCGCAAAGGAGTCATGACGGGCGTGCCGTGCCGGATGCGCGCACTGGTGACCGTTTATGTGGCGCCGCCAACCGCAGAGGAGCAAATCCGCAAAAATCCATTAGGTATTTTTGTGCGCGATTTTTCGTGGACCAAGGAGCTTTAGGAGGGGCCAATGCAGAAATATCTTGCCGCTTTATTGATTTGCCTGGTGCCGGTGCTGGCGATTGCGGGCTCCGGCGATCAGATGGGCGATAGTTATTTTTCACACAAAAACCCGGACCTCACACCCCAGGAAGAGACCGGCATCAGTATTGCGGACAGATGGCGAGCATCGAGTGCGACCGGCACAAAGGCTGTTGCCGGGGCCGATGGTTCGGTCCGCTTTGTGTTTGGCGTCTCGGAGCCGAGCATTATCTGCGCGGTGCTTCAGGTCTGCGACGTGGCCTTAGAGCCTGGAGAACAGGTAAATAACATCAACGTGGGTGATCCTCGCTGGACGGTGGAGCCGGCCATTACCGGGTACGGGGCAAGTGAGGTTCAACATCTTATTATAAAGCCGCAGGATGTGGGCCTTGACACAAGCTTAGTTGTGACCACGAACCGGCGCACCTATCACCTGCGTTTGCGCTCCCATCGCACCAAGTTCATGCCGTATGTCACCTTTGTCTATCCAACTGATGATGCCACCAAAAAATGGGACGCAATAAAAGAAAGGCAAGCGCAGGGACAAGACGAGAGCTCGCAGCCGGAGAGTAAAGCTTACCTGGGAAACCTGGACTTTTCTTATACCATCGAGGGCCACAGCAGATGGAAACCCGTCCGTGTATACAACGACGGGGTTAAAACCATAATCGAGATGCCCTCCACCATGTCGCAGACCGAAGCGCCGACTCTACTCGTAACGCGAAAGAATAAAGGTTTTTTCTCTTTTGCTAAAAGCCCCGAGGAGGTCCTCGTCAATTACCGTGTCCAGGGTGACCGCTACATTGTCGATAGCGTGTTCGACCGGGCAATCCTTATCGCCGGCGTTGGCGGTAATCAGGACCGTATCACCATCACAAGGTGCGATGCGGTAAGGGAAAGCAACTGATATGTCAAATATGTCGGTAAACTCTTCCCCTCAGATACAGGGTAAAACTGCGGGGCGTCGCGTAAATAACCTGCCGGTCTACATCCTCGTCGGTGTCCTTGGGGTGTTCGTGCTCATTATGGCCCTGGTAGCGATGGACAGATCGCAACACCAGCACGCAGCCGTCGCCGCGGCCGAAAAAGCCGCAAACACGGACACAGCGATGTTCGCAAAAGCGATACTGCCCGACCATAGCGTTGGCATTATACCGGCTGCGGCGGCAGAGCCGGGTCCTCCGGATATCTCGAATGAGCAGGCGCAAGCTTCCGGCGAACAAGAACTGAAGGTGCCCGTCGTAAAGCCCTACGACCCCAATAAGCCGCCTGTTCCACCTGAGCGCGATACTGGTAAGAAGACCACAGCCGAAGAGGAGGAGGCGCGCATCCGCCAGGCGAAGTTTCAGGCCTTCGAGCAGGCCGTCAAGGCTAAAACTGTGGTCCAGGTGACGGACCTAAGCCCTAAAAGGGCGCCGACTGAGCCCGGGTTGAACACACCCGAGGCCTCGGAGGTGAGTAAGCTTATCGCGGCACAGACCGAAGACTCACTTAAAACCCTGGCCCAAATCCCGGGGGGTGGAGTTGCCAAGAGTGGAGTTTTGCGAAACGACATCAAACAGTTCGCGGGGATCGGCCAGGGCGACAGATGGCGTCTGGATTCCAAGCCGGAACCGCCTCGCACACGCTATGAGCTGCGGGCCGGGTTTGTGGTCCCGGCCACGATGATTTCAGGCATCAACTCGGAGCTGCCCGGCCAGGTCATAGGCCAGGTCAGCCAAAACGTGTACGACACTGCAACCGGAAAGTACTTGCTGATACCGCAGGGTTCGCGTCTCGTGGGAGCGTACTCGAGCGATGTGGTCTATGGACAGGAGCGCGTACTTGTTGCCTGGCAAAGGATCGTCTTTCCGGACGGTAAGGCAATGGACATAGGGGCAATGCCGGGGGCTGATAATGCCGGGTATTCCGGATTTCATGACAAAGTCAATAACCACTACCTCAGGACATTCGGTTCGGCGCTCCTCATGTCTGCGATAATCGCAGGCGTCGCCCTCAGCCAGCCGCAGCAGAACAACGGCGTTAACAATACGCAGAGTACCAGCAGCGTTTTGAGCGCGTCATTGGGGCAGGAGTTGGGATCTACGATGGCCGAATTGATGCAAAAAAATCTCAGTATAAGCCCAACGCTCGAAATCCGCCCGGGCTTTAGGTTCAATGTGATGGCCGTAAAGGATTTGACCTTTACGAAGCCTTACAGGGAGTTTGATTACGCGCTTTCAAGAAAAGGAGGAAATTCATGAAAGTGACGAGCCGTGTAAGTAAGTATGTGTGCGTTCTCGTGCTTTGCATGGCGGTAAAGGCCCATGCGCAGATGGCCGTCTTCGATGCCAGCAACTTTAGTCAGAACGTGGTGACAGCGAAACAGAGTCTGCTGATGACCTTTAAGCAGATCCAACAATATTGTCTCCAAATACAACAGTATGAGCAGCAAATACAACAGTCTGCAAACATGGTCCAAAATACTGTTGCACCTATAGCCTATGTGTGGGACCAGGCGCTTGTAACGATGAATGATGTGTTGAAAACGATTGATGTTGTGGACCTTTACAAGCAGCAGGCCGGGAGCCTTCAGGCGTACCTCAATAAGTTCCAGGATGTAAATTATTACCGAAGCTCGCCTTGTTTCGGCCCTAATGGCTGCACCCAGCAGCAGCTGGCGGCACTGCAGAGTACGTCGATACTTGGCTCACAATCCCAAAAGCAGGCAAACGATGCCCTCGTGCAAGCGATCGAGAAACAGCAAATCCAGCTCCGCCAGGATGCGGCTAATCTAGTGCTGCTCCAAAATGCTGCGCAAAGCGCGGGCGGGCGCATGGAAGCACTGCAGGCGGCTAATCAGTTGGCGAGCAATCAGGCGGCGCAATTGATGCAAATTCGCGCCTTGCTCGTCGCGCAGGCAAACGCCGCGGCCGCTAAGCTGCAAACGGATGCCGACAAACAGGCGCAGGGTGGAGCCGCCGATCAACAGGTAGTTTCAAGTAAACCCGACCCAACAGATGAAAAGGGCTGGTCTTTTTAGGGGAAAAAATAGATGAGAAAATATCTGATACTTTTGTTGATTCCCATTTTTTCACTGGGACTTCTGAACTGCAGCCGGTCCAAAGACAAGAGCATGACCAATGCTGATAAAGAGTCAATTTCGAGCCACCCCGACCCAACCGATGAAAAGGGCTGGTCTTTTGAGGGCGAACAGAAACCATCCAAGGAGAAAAGCAATACCAGTGACAAAAAGACTGAACAGTAGAAAGCGGGTAAGAACCAGTCCGAACACGAGAAGATGACCAATGCTGATAAAGAGTCGCTTTCAGGCAACCCTATCCAACAGATGAAAAAGGCTGGTAAGAAGAAAATAACGGATTTAATAAGGAAAGAAAGAGCATGGGAAAATACCTCGCATTCGTGAAAAGGTTCTTTTCTTCCAGATTTTTCGTCATTTGTTTTCTGCTTTGTGCCTGCCTGTTACTTTTTTCCGAAACCGCGTCAGCACAGATGACAAACGCCGCTGTTTTCTCGGATATATTGCAACGATATCAGTCAGTAGCAAGCGCCTGGTCAACGACCATATCAAAACATGCAACTTGGCTTTTTTGGTGTCTCGTTTCAATCAGCATGATTTGGACCTTCGGCATGATGGCCTTGAGAAAGTCCGACCTTGGAGAATTTGTCGCCGAGTTTGTGCGCTTCACGATCTTCACGGGATTTTTTTGGTGGTTACTCAGCAATGGGCCTTCCTTTGCCGGCTCAATCATCCAATCACTTCAACAAATTGCCAGTGAGGCAACGGGACAAGGCCAGCAGGTGAATCCAGGTCATATTGCAAAGATGGGGTTCGCAATTTTTTTTAACGCCGTACAGCACATCTCAATGTTGAGCCCGCTAACCAGCGCCGTTGGTCTTGTTTTAAGCGGACTCATCATGATTGTGGCCGCTCTCATTGGCGCGAACATGCTGCTTTTGTTGTGCGCTGCCTGGCTGTTAGCGTATGCAGGGGTGTTTTTCCTCGGTTTTGGTGGTTCCAGATGGACCTCCGACATCGCAATAAACTACTACAAAAAGATACTTGAAGTTGGGGCAAGTTTGTTCACGATGATTCTTCTCCTTGGCGTCGGTCAAAGTTTTATCGACGCTTACTACTCGAAAATGAATCAAGGCCAGGACATAGACTTTTCGGACATGGGCGTCATGCTGGTCGTTGCCATTATTCTTCTATTTCTGGTGGAGAAAGTGCCTCCTTTGGTTTGTGGCGTCGTCACAGGGGCAAGTATAGGACATGCCGGTATAGGGAATTTCGGGGCGGGTGCGGCTATTGGCGCAACGGCACTAGCGGTAGGTGCAGCCGGTATGGCCGGCGGCATGGTAGCCGGTGGGGCAAGAAACATTGCTGGAGGCGCGAGTGCAGTGATGGAGGCTTGCAGGTCCGGGCAACATCATATGTCGAGTCCTGGAAGTGCAGGTATGTCTGAGGGTTTCTCGGGAGGCTTTGGCGGTAGCACGGGTGGTGGGCTAAGTCCGCTGGCAATGGCGTGTGGTGACAAGCCTCGTAGTGGCGCCAGTATGACTGCGGGTGCCGTAGGCAGGCTGGTAAAGGGTGTCGGCAAGGTGGCCGGTGATGCGGTTAACGCGAAGGTTGAGGGCGCGAAAGAAAGAATAAGCCAGACAACGGGCGGGAAAATAGCGAAAGCGATTAAAGAGCTGCGCAAGGGCGGAGGTAGCCTGGGCGCAGGAAAGGTAACGAATCCCAACCCTGAAATTCAGTCTTTTATCGATGGGAAAGGGCGTGGCTTCTAATGAGGGGAAAGAGTCTCTTCCTGGTGATGCTTGCGCTATTAAGTGCGCGCGCGGTGTGCCTGGCTGGAGAACCGGAAGGGCAGGGCGGCGCCGGTCCGGTCTACGGATATCTAACTGTACTTAAGCCGGAAGAAATGAATGAGCGCGTTATGTGCTCGGTAATTGCGGCGGTGAAATACGACGTGCCGGCGAATATCATTCTCGCGGTGGCGGAGATCGAGGGCGGAAAACCCGGTCTGTATGTTGAAAATACGAACGGTACCCTCGACGTCGGTCCTATGCAGTTCAACACGGCTTACCTCCACGACCTGGCGCGATATGGAATCACAGCTAAAGACGTGGAGGCCTCTGGTTGTTACGCTTATGAACTCGCCGCCTGGCGCCTGCGAGGCCACATCCTAAATGATACGGGCGATCTTTGGACTCGTGCAGCGAACTATCATTCTAAAACCCCTTACTATAATGCGGAATACCGAGCCAAGCTGATTCGAGCTTCCGGCAAATGGGGCAATTGGCTAACCGAGCGGTTTAAAACTCGCGATTTGTTGGCAGGTACTGTTGCAACGCGAAACCACTGACAATTGATTTTATCCGAACAGCAGAGAAAACCATGATTTCTTTGGAGATGAAAAGAATACTACTCGTTGTCGGGGGTATTCCTGGTTTTCTCTCTTTTCAGAAGCAGAAGGGGCTTTGTGCTTATATACAGTCTCAGTGCCAAAGAGCTGTACTTATGGTTGTCGATTAAACTGATCTTGATGGTTTTGGTGTCCGTAATCTTGTACTTCTTATTTCCCAGCATCCTCACGTCGACCAAAACATTTATCTTGTCTATCACTCAGCTTATTCGATCTTTCGTGATTTCGTTCACCACAGTCCTTTGAGGATCGGAGTAAAATCCATGCGAATTCTTATCACGGTTGTCTTTGCGGCATTGTTATCGATGTTTCTTGCTTGCGCCACGGTACCGGCAGAGTCTGCCGATTTGAGCTTTTATACGTTCGATGATTCCCATGGAGTCGGGCTCATCCGAGCCTTCCAGGACGAAAACACCACGGTGCTGCAGTTTGCAAACCTCGAGGGTCAAAGCTTTGTCGTTCTCGATGGCGAAGGGCATCAAGTAAAATATGAGAGGGTAGGGGAGCACTACGTGATTTTGCCGGGTACTTACGGTTCGCTTACGGTTCGCATGTTGACCCGAAACACGTCTGTGAACATCACCGGGTCCTCCGGCAAAACGGTTGAAAAGCGCGAGATAGTAGCAGCGAAAGCCCCGATACAATCTCCGGAACCCAAAACTTCGGCTCCAATAGCCGAGCCGACGCAGGAAAAAGTTGCCATTAAAACCTCCGGTCAAACGCCTGAACCGGAAGTCGCGGTTGCGTATTCAGGTAAGACTGAGGCCTCGGACAGTAAGTTCATCTCGCCCGGGTTGACTGGGTACGTCGTTCAGGTAGAGACATGTACTGATAGGCCGTCCGCCGAAAAACTGAAGGAGAAACTCGAAAATTTTGGCTATGACGCAGAGATAAAGGAGCGTTCTCATCCAAAGCGCGGAGTAGTTTACGGTGTTAGGCTCCGTCCCGGAGGGTTAGTAGAGGCATACGATTCCATGAAGCGCCTCCGACATGACCTTGGAGTAAGGCCAAAGCTTATGGAGATTCCGCCTGAGGAGCTGGCGGCATACGAGGCAGGTAAGTGAAATCCACTGAGAAACGCAATACCGCCGTAGGCCCGCAAATACAGCAGCCAAAGACGCATACCGTCGCGATAGGGCAGGCGGCTTGGGTGTTCGCCGTACTCGCCCTGGGGCTCTTTTCCGCGACGCAGTTTGCGGCTTACCAGTTTAACTACCATGCTGCTCTTGGCGTAAACGCTCACGGGCTTTATCCCCCGTGGATGATTCTTCTGTGGGGCGCCAGGTGGCAGGGAAGATTTGGGGATATCTTCTCCAAGGCCGGCAGTATCGGGATAATGGTTTCCGCGATCGGACTGATTGGCCTTTTTATGCGAAGGCTCCTGCGCGCAAATACATCCAGGGCAAACGAGTATATGCACGGATCGGCAAGGTGGGCGAGCGAAAAGGATATTAAGGGCGCTGCCCTTCTCGATAACGACGGCGTTTATGTCGGTGGCTGGCTGGATTCGAAAAACAGGCTCAGGTATCTTCGCCACAACGGTCCCGAGCACGTACTGTGTTATGCGCCGACACGAAGCGGGAAAGGCGTTGGTTTGGTTGTCCCGACACTTCTCTCTTGGCCTCATAGCGCTGTTATCACAGATCTTAAAGGGGAACTCTGGGAGCTTTCCTCCGGATGGCGAAAAACCCATGGTCACAACAAGGTGCTGCGATTTGAGCCGGCGCGGCTCAACGGTTGCATTGGTTTTAACCCGCTTGAGGAAATCCGCCTGGAAACGGAATATGAAGTCGGGGACGTGCAAAACCTTGCAACCTTGATTGTCGATCCTCAAGGAAAAGGCCTAAACGACCACTGGCAGAAGACCTCCCAGTCACTTCTGGTAGGCTGCATTCTGCATATTCTCTACAAGAGCGGAAAAGAAGGGACTCTTGCGACCCTGCCGGCGCTCGACGCGATGCTCGCCGACCCCAAAAAGCCTGTGAGCGAACTATGGAAGGAAATGACCGTATATGCTCACAAAAACGGCGAGAATCACCCGGTAGTTGGCGCAGCGGGCCGCGACATGATGGATAGACCCATCGAGGAGGCAGGCTCTGTCTTATCTACTGCCAAATCGTACCTCTCTTTATACCGTGATCCGGTAGTAGCGAAAAACGTCTCTAAATCCGAGTTCCGAATCAGGGACCTCATGAACTTTGAGGACCCGGTGAGCCTTTATATCGTCACCCAGCCCAATGACAAGACACGCCTGCGGCCCCTGGTCCGTGTTCTGGTCAATATGATCGTGAGACTTCTGGCAGATTCGATCAGGTTTGAAAAGGGACGGCCAAAGCCCGAATACAAACACCGCTTGCTTATGATGCTCGATGAGTTCGCAAGTCTTGGCAAGCTTGAAATCATGCAGGAATCCTTGGCCTTCGTCGCGGGTTACGGCATAAAGTGCTACATCATCATCCAGGATATCAACCAGCTCCAAAACCGGGAGACTGGGTACGGCAAAGACGAAACAATCACGTCTGCCTGTGGTATCCAAAATTCTTTTGCTCCCAACCGCTTAGAGACCGCCGAGCATCTATCAAAGCTCACCGGGCAGACGACAATCGTAAAAGAGCAGATCACGACCAGCGGTCGGAGAATGAGCGCACTTCTTGCTCATGTATCGAGGACCATTCAAGAAGTGCAGCGTCCGCTTCTAACGGTTGACGAGTGCCTGCGGATGCCGGGACCTAAAAAGGACGCACACGACCGCATCGTTTCCGGTTGTGACATGGTTGTTTACTGCTCCGGATTTCCGGCCATTTATGGCCGGCAGCCTCTCTATTTCCAGGACCCAGTTTTCCAGGCCAGAGCCGAGGTCTCTCCGCCCAAAGAGACCGACAGGCTACTCTCTTTAACACAGCCCGGCCAAAGGATTGTTTTGTGAGCCTGGTCAAAAGGTTTGTCATAACAGTCTGGGGCGTTTTCGCTCTGGTGGCCGTCTTCATCTTGAGCGGCGCTCGTGTCAACAGTACGGCGAGCTTCCCGCGCGGTTTGTATTGGAAAGTCAATGCACCATTTAAAAAAGGTAATCTTGTGATCTTCTGCCCGCCACAAAACCCTGTCTTTGATACAGCCAAAGAGCGGGGATATATCGGGGCAGGATTTTGTCCGGGCGGGTACAGGGAAATGATTAAGAAGATAGTCGCTACAGAGGGTGACCGAGTGACCATTTCTGAAAAGGGCGTGGAGGTAGATGGTGTGCCGATCTCTAACAGCAAGCCATCCACCGAGGACAGGGCAGGGCGGCCGATGCCACATTATGAGACGGACTGTACGCTTAAAGACAACCAGGTGCTGCTCATGTCGGACTATAACCCGCTTTCGTTTGATGGCAGGTATTTCGGGCCGATTAACAGGGCCCAGATCCGGAGCGTTATCCGTCCTGTGCTGACCTGGTAGGGGAGGGGGCTTGCATTCCAGAAGAGGAGAGGCAAAGTGAAGGAGCAAAAAATCGAGGTGGTTTTTGACGCCAAGGAAGATGCTGCCGAGGCGCTACGCGAGAAACTGGCCGATATGGAGACCCCCGGCTTTGTGGTGGAGTTTGATCCGGAGGAAGCCGATCTCGCGGGGGCCATCAAAGATGACGCGTTGAGTGAGCAGGACGCGCTAGAGAGCAGCCCAGATTCATTGGGAAATCTGGATAATTGAACATGGCGAAAGGACTTAATCGGAAACAAACTCTCAAACAACTGAACCTCTTCGATGACTGGTTGGTTGTAGGAAGTCCTGCAATATCTTCTGATACATCCCGCTATGTCCTCGCAGAGCGTTTGGCCGAAAAGCTCGACAAGGATGGAGAAATCACTTCCGGCTTCTTAACCGCAGAAGCAAATCGAGCTTTTGGCGGCACTCAGGCGGAAGGCGTCTATTCGTCAAAAGACGCATATGACGCGATGGAAGTGGCCTTTAACATTCATCTGAGTAAAACCGAGAGAACCGATTGGAATAAAAGGGGTGCGGATTGGGCTATGGACAAAGCCCAAGAATTAACTCAGCGCATCTCAAAGCTGCCGACGCAATCCAGGCGTGATGAAGAGATGGAGGAGTTTCAACAATTCAGCACCCCACCTGCGTTATCGTTTGTGGCGAATTGGGTGGCAAATATACAGCACACCGACGTGATGATGGAGCCCTCTGCCGGCACCGGTGATTTGGCAATATGGCCAAAAATCGCCGGGGCTGAGGTCGTTCTAAATGAGCTATCTGAGCGGCGGCAGGACTTGCTCGCCAGTCTTTTCCCGGAGGCAACGCTCTTTAAAGAAAACGCGGAGCAATTAGATAATGTACTGCCTCTCGATGTAGCTCCTACCGTTATTGTGATGAATCCACCGTTTTCCGCATCTGCAGGACGCGTGCAGGGTCAACGAGACACATCGATTGGCGCCCGTCATATCGAGCAGGCCTTAAGACGCCTGCAGGATAATGGCCGGTTGGTTGCTGTTGTCGGCCAGGGAATGGCAGCGGATCGGCCGGCATTCAGCTCATGGTGGAAAGAGATAGAGGGAAAATATAATGTCCGTGCCAATATCGGCATATCCGGCAAAGAGTATGCGAAGTACGGCACAACCTTCGATAATCAAATTCTGATTATCGACAAAACCGGGAGCACCACTCAAGACGTATTAACAGGCAGGGTCGAATCAGTTGCCGATCTACCCATATTATTGGAGGGCGTAAGAAATGAACGTAAGTCTATTCAACGAAGCGTCGTTAAACCAACAGTCAACAAGGATTCTCGAACAGTATCAGATACCGTTCAACCCGTCATTGGAGCTGGCGGGCCTGGCGCTGATCCGGGAAGCGTTGGAACGAGGACTTCTGGAGACAGGGGAGATAGAGGAGCCTCTGCTACTGATAGCAAAGCTCTCGGCGAATTCGGAATTGGCCATGTCGTTAATGACGGAATCGGAGCCGGGAGTGGAGCTCGAAATGGAGCTGTCAGATACATTGGAGGAAGCGGCAGCGGAGATCCTGGAGGAAATAATGGCGTCAATAAAGGGAGTAACGTTAGCACCGTTACAATAGAGACCAAGAGCGGTGAAGTAAGTGAGTTTTCCGATTCCGTATTTGCGCATTACACCCCCCAGCGTCTAACCATTCCTGGTGCTAAGCAGCATCCGGGAAAACTGGTACAGGCCTCGGCGATGTCAGCCGTAGAACCACCAGCACCGACCTATTCACCCACATTGCCAGAGAATCTCATACAAGACGGTTTGCTCTCGATAGCCCAACTTGAGGCCGTTGTATACGCCGGGCAAGCGCATTCCGGAATTTTACCGAACGGAACACGCAAGGGTTTTTTTATAGGAGACGGGACCGGCGTGGGGAAGGGTCGGGAAATATCGGGCATCATCCTCGACAACATGATGCAGGGCCGCAACAAAGCCGTCTGGATATCTTTTAACGAAGGCCTGATTGAAGACGCGAGGAGGGACTTTGCGGGTGTTGGCGGCGATCCTGGGAAGATATTTTTTCAGGGGAAAACAAAGGCCGGAGGTGAAATCACTCAAAAGGAGGGCATCTTGTTCACCACCTATTCAACGCTGCGGGGTGGTGAAAAAAAACAGGCTAATGACCAGGGTCAAAAGGCGGGCAAGACGCGGGCTGAGCAGATCATAGAATGGCTCGGCAAAGATTTTGATGGCGTGATCGCGTTTGATGAAGCGCACAGCATGGGAAACGCCATTGCCATTAAAGGAAAACGTGGCGTCAGAAAACCATCGCAGCAAGCGATTGCCGGAATCAACCTGCAATACGAGCTACCTCATGCGCGTGTGCTCTATGTTTCAGCGACAGGTGCCACTGAGGTCAGCAATCTCAGGTACGCGGATCGTCTGGGCTTATGGGGTGAAGCTACGCCGTTTGCCGATGTGAGCGCCTTCATCGAAGATGTCTCAAGGGGCGGCATCGCTTCGATGGAACTTATCAGCCGCGATATGAAGGCCCTGGGGATGTATGTGTCGCGGTCTCTTTCCTATGATGGCGTGAGCTATGAACGGCTGGAACACACTCTAACTGAGCTGCAGGAAGATATTTACAACGAACTGGCCGGGGCCTGGCAGGTTGTCTTAAACAATGTCGAGCAGGCTCTAAAAATTACCCAGGCCGGAAGCAACGGTAGCGCCAAGAGTGCTGCGTTATCCCAGTTTTGGGGAGCGCATCAGAGGTTTTTCAACCAGATCATCACGGCAATGCAAACGCCGAGGGTGATCGATGATATGCGCGAGCAGCTCGATGCCGGAAACGTTGCCGTCATTCAGTTGGTCAACACAAACGAGGCGGCCCAGGAGCGCATAATTGCCGACGCAACGGCAAACAACACCGATCTCGAGGATTTGGATTTCACGCCCCGGCAAATGCTGATCGATTACGTGAGAAACGGCTTTCCGGTAGCGGCCTATGAGGAGTCTTTCGATGAAAGCGGTAACGTCGTTTATGTTCCGGTGCGCGATTCTGAAGGGAACCAGGTATTTGACCGCGAGGCTGTTGCCTTACGCGACTCGCTGCTTGAAACGCTGCAACAAATTCGTGTGCCTGAAAATCCGCTGGATTCAATCATCAATAGCTTTGGCTCTGACAGGGTAGCCGAAGTGACAGGCCGGAGCAGGCGTTTTGTTCAGATTCGCGATGATGAAGGCAATCTCAAAATTGTTGAGGAAAAGCGCGGCAAAAACGCATCCATGACGGATGCGGAAAGCTTCCAGAATAATAAAAAGGACATCCTGATATTTTCCGGGGCAGGTGGAACCGGATATTCATTTCACGCAGATAACACCGCCCAAAACCAGAGGAAACGCATCCATTACATCCTGCAGCCGGGCTGGCAGGCGGACAAGGCGGTACAGGGCTTCGGACGCACACACCGGACCAACCAGGCCGAAGAACCTCATTATGTGCTGCCAACGACCAACCTCAAGGCCCAAAAGAGGTTCGTATCTTCAATTGCCCGAAGACTCGATCAACTGGGTGCGTTGACACGCGGCCAGCGCGAGGCGACCAGTCAGGGCATATTCACGGCGTCGGATAATCTTGAAAGTGAACATGCTTCAACTGCCCTGAAGAATCTGTTTACCGATCTTTATCGAGAAAAAACCGGCCTCTCTTTTCAGGATGTCACGAAGCAGATGGGACTGAACCTGATTGATGAAAACGGCGCATTAAATGAAAGCAAGATCCCGACAATCCCTCAGTTTCTAAATCGCCTGTTATCTCTCAAAACGGATATGCAAAATGCTGTTTTCAACGAGTTTGAAAAACGGCTTGTAGAGGCCGTTGAATATTCGAAACAGCAGGGTTTGTACGATGTCGGTCTTCAGACCCTCAAGGCCCTGAGCATAAAGAAGACACGCGATGATGTTGTGCACGTAGAGAAGAACACCGGAGCGCAAACCCGGTATGTCGAATTGGCCGTCACCAATAAGATTGAATATGAAAAGTGGGAAGACGCAAAGCTTCGGTCTTTAAAGCGTCGAGAAACCGATGACCTAAGCGGCTGGTTCGTATCTGAATTCGGGAATAACAAGGGAGATGTTTTTTATCTCAGGGATATTGGTGAAAGATTGGATTCAGAGGGAAATACCGTCAGGCGTGGCGTGCTGTATTCGATCCGGAAAAACGACCATAAGTATATCGATAATGCCGATGAGATAAGCCGCGGCGAAGCATATAGAAACGTTGATGGCAGCTACCGGAAGGTTACCCTTACCAGGTCGATAGATGAGGTTGAGGCCGAGAAGCTTTGGAAGGAACAAACTGCGAACGCGCCAAAGACGATAACCAAGACCGAGCGGATGATAGTTGGCGTTATCCTGCCGATTTGGGATCGTGTCGAAGGCTCCGAAGTCATTAAGCGATTGCAAACTGATGACGGTGAACAGTTATTAGGCCGCATGCTGGGGGCAAAGGCGTCAAAACAAACGCTCAAGAATTTAGGGCTTGCCTCAGATCTATCCAATATGTCGGCAGCCGATTTGTTCAATTCAATCAAGAACGGCAATAAGGCCATTCTTTCAAATGGTTGGGAAATCTCAACCGCCAAAGTCAATTATGAAGATCGCATTGAGATTAAAGGGCGCAGTTCTCTAACTGATGCCGAAATGCGTGTCTTGAAAGAGCAGGGCGCGTTCATCGAGCGGATCAACTGGGCGGAGCGAGTGTTTATTCCGACTGGTGACAGCGGAATAGAGACATTTGAACGAATCACCGCGTCGAAACCAGTTGTTGAACTGATCGAAAAAAATCGGGGCAAGAAAGTTGATGAAGTCGAACAAGAATATGGAATCCCCAAAATATCAACCGAGCAGGTCCTCCAGGCAGGTTCCGGCGCCGACCCGGCAAAGACAATCAAAAGTGGCAGCACCATGAAGGTAATTTCAATGAATAATCAGAAAAAACCATTCCATGAGATGATTGCGGAAAAGCTGATCGAACAATTGAAGGCCGGAACGGCCCCTTGGCAAAGGCCGTGGGAACCGGGTGAACCCAACGTTTTCTTGCCGATGAACCCAACTACTGGCAAGCGTTACAAGGGGATCAACGCAATTGAGCTGATAATGGAGGGCAGGGGAGATCCCCGCTGGATGACCTACAAGCAGGCTGAAACGGCGGGCTACCAGGTACGGCGAGGCGAAAAAGGCACACGAGTTCAGTATTGGAAGTTTTCGGAAGAAAAAACCAGGTTTGATGAAGAGGGAAAACCCTTACTCGACGCCGAGGGAAAGCCCGTAAAAGAAGAGATTACCCTTGAGCGCCCACGAGCATTTTTTGCCACTGTCTTTAATGCCGAGCAGATCGACGGTGTACTGGCCATGGAGAGAAAGCCGGTGGCCTGGAACGCGATTGACCGAGCCGAGGGCATCTTGCAGGCCTCCGGCGCCGCCATTAGCCACAGTGGAGGTAACCGGGCTTTCTATAGGTTAACGACTGACACCATTCATTTACCCGGCAAAACCCAGTTCGAAAGTGCCGATCGCTATTACGCGACCGCACTTCATGAGCTGGGGCATTGGACGGGACACGAGAACCGTCTTAATCGCGACCTTGGCCATCCGTTTGGAAGTGAGGCTTACGCGCGGGAGGAGCTGCGTGCTGAGATCGCAAGCATGATCCTTGGTGATGAATTGGGGATCGGCCACGATCCGGGACAGCATGCCGCATATGTGGCGAGCTGGATCAAGGTCCTCGAAGATGACCCCCTCGAAGTGTTCCGGGCTGCCGCTGCCGCTGAGAAAATCCAGGAGTTCGTGTTGGGCCTGGAGCAAAAGCGAGTCCGGGAGCAGGAGACCAGGGAGAGAGATGCCGTAAAAGCCCTAATTCATGAGCAAGAGATCGCCGGCAGGGTGATCGCTGAAATCGAACGGGCGATGGAAAACACCGCTTATTGGGAGGATCAGGCTGCAGCCGACGAGGTCACCCAGATGGCGCAATCCGCCGTTCGCTCTATCCGCGAAGGTGCATATGAGGGCGCCTTGTCGAGTTTGGAGGATGCTGGCGAGTTGGAGGAACGATACGCCGGGATAAGCGGGCCAACATTTCAAGGTGCGGTCGGAGTCCTTAAAGCCGAATTGGAAAGTTTAACGATCAAAGTTCGGAATGCGCAAAGCGAACGTGAGGAGGTTACTCGCATGGGGCAGCTCCAGGAAGAACCGGCTAAAACTGCTGTTAAGGAAGAAGGAGTCGGGCAGGAAAAGATCTATTTGAATGTCCCATTCGAAGAAAAAGTGGAAGTGAAATCGCTTGGCGCACGTTGGGATCGCAACAAGCGCTCATGGTTTATTCCCTCTGGAGTCGATCCGGAACCCTTCGCCAAGTGGGGCAGGGGAGCGGCAGAAGGGCAGGGGGACACACAGGCGAATCGACTTGATGTGGAGCGCGAATATCTGGCTGTGCCTTATGGCGAAAGGGAAGCTGCAAAGGCTCTTGGGGCAAAGTGGGATAAAGCCGCTAAATGCTGGTATGTCGGTCCGGACGGTGACGCCGAAAAGCTCAGCCGCTGGCTGCCGGAAAACGTACCTGGGCAACGTCAGGCCGCGGCGATGTCTCCCAACGAAGAATTTGCGGATGCGTTGCTGAGCGTTGGCGCCCTGGTCGCTGGCGCCCATCCCATTATGGACGGGAAAACGCACCGCATATCGGTCACAGGCGATAAAAAGGGCGAACAGGCCGGTTTCTATGTGGCCCATCTGGACGGCCACCCTGCTGGCTACATCAAGAACAATCGCACCGGTGTCGAGATCAGGTGGAAGAGCAAAGGCTATGTGCTAAGTCCTGAAGAAAAAGCGGGGCTTTTGGCACAAGCGGCGGCAAACGTGCAAGCGCGCGCCGTAGACGAACAAAGACAACATGAAGAGACCGCGCAGCGGATCGCTTCCGAGATGACGAAGTTTACTCCTGTAGCCTTGCCGACACCATATCTTGCAAGCAAGCAAATCGAGGTACATGCAGGAATATTTACCGATTCGGAGGGGAAAAAGACCTACGTTCCCGCCTATGACGAAAATGGGAAAGTCTGGACGATGCAATATACATGGGAAGATGGAACGAAGCGCTTTGCTAAGAACTCCCGAAAAGAAGGATGTTTCCATGCAGTAGGCGGCATGCTTGAGCTGTCGAAGGCTCCCGCAATCGTCATAGCGGAAGGGTATGCAACCGCCTGTAGTCTTTCCGAGGCGCTGGGATTCTCGACGGTCGCAGCATTTGACAGCGGAAATCTTCCTGCCGTTGCGAAAACGCTCCGGGGGAAATTTCCGGATAAACCTATCATTATCGCCGGCGACAATGACCTCCACTTAGAATCTCAAGGAGTGAACCCCGGTAGGACCAAGGCCCAGGAAGCGGCCAGGGCGGTAGGTGGTGTGGCTATGTTTCCGATCTTTGCATCTGGAGAACAAACGGCTGATTCCAAGGCTTTCAAGGATTTTAACGATCTTGCCACGAAGAGTATTCTCGGAAAAGATGGGCTTGAGCGGCAGGTCAAGGCGGTTGTGTCGGCGACGATTGAGAAACAGCAGGCCAAAAGCCGACAGGCTGTTATCGAGCTGGCAGTGATCCAAGAACCGACCCAACGCCAGGAGAGGCAGGCTAGGGGGGCCAGAAGGTGAAAAAAGGGGAGTATCGGAGTATGGATCAGGTCGAGAAAATCGATTGTGGGGCATTTTAAAGGGGTCGTTTTTTTAGGGTTGCTGCGGTTTTAAGGCGGTAGCGCTCCAAGAGGGCAGGAAAGGGGGGTGGGGGCTTAAGATGGTGACAAGATGAACGTCGCCGGCAGTCCCGGTTGTCACCAGA
>Ga0326727_10001215_pt1 | contig 97994 bp, 67 predicted proteins | sample MB2enrmetagenome_FD_207643 | JGI IMG/M metagenome (GOLD analysis project Ga0326727, IMG submission 207643) | Lab enriched peat soil microbial communities from McLean, Ithaca, NY, United States - MB29MY | ecosystem: Environmental > Terrestrial > Soil > Wetlands > Peat | place: USA: New York... | reverse complement strand
CACGCGCAGCGAAAGAGGGGACGAATCCTGCTGCGCCACCGTGGCCCTCGGGGAGACGCGCTTCAACAGCATCGGATAGACCACCAGCGTACCGACCACCAGCACCAGCATGCCCAACGCCGCCGCCACCATAAGACGGAGCTTCTTATTCTTCTTGGCGGGCTCGGGCGGCTCAATTCCGGCCGCTGCAAAGCCGGGCACCGCCACTTCGACCCTCGGTTCCACCGGCGGCGCCGGCGGCGCTGGCGCTACCGCGACCTTCTCTTTTCCTTTGTCTTTATCTACTTTATCCGCGGCGGGCGTGGATTTATCCACGGCGGGCTTATCCACCGCAGGCTTATCCGCGGCGGGTTTATCCACGGCGGGCGCTGCGGACTGCGCCTTCGGTGCGGCGGGTTTATCCACGGCAGGTTTATCCGCGGCAGGCGCGGCCTTATCCGCGGCGGGCGCTGCGGACTGCGCCTTCGGTGCGGCAGGTGCGGGCGCTCCTACACGCTCGGACGCAACCGCCGCAACCGGCCCCGGGGCTGGCGCCGGCACCACCGGATCCGGCAAGGCGATCTCGCGCCGTGAGGCGATAGGGACGATTTGTGCCCTGGACTGCGGTTTCGGAGGCGTGGCGGGCTGCGCCGCGGTTTGCGCACCGGGTGCCGGCGCAGAGGCCGCTTCCGATTTCTCCCCGCCGCCGCGCGTTCCCGCAAGCTCTGAGGAACGGAACGGAAACTCCCGATAGCTGGTTTCCCCTCCAAGTCTTCCGTTTTCGCGAATGAAGATTCCGGCCGTGCTCACCTTGGTCGCAAACGGCCGAATCAGCAGCACCAGGTTTTGCGGTTCCAGAAAGCGCGGCTCGAAAAACGCGAGGTCTTCGGCGTCCAGCGACAGGCCTTTTCGCGTATGGCTGCGGAAAAAGCCGATGACCCGCGGACCGCTGCCGCTGCCATACTTCTCAATCGCCTGTTCGAAGCGTCCCAGGTCCGCATCGGAGAGCCGGTATAGCGGACCGCGGCTGTAGTCGCAGGGAATCAACTCGTAGTCCGCCACCGTGACCACGGACGGGCTGCCCGGATTCGTGGACCCTAACAGTATTCCGCCGATCTCCGAACCGCGTGAGCTGAGCGAGCGAAAAGCATCGACCGCCTCGGACTCCAGGCGGTCGATCAGCGTCAGGGGCAGGCGTACCGCGACCGGTTTTTGCGCCACTTCCCAGGTATAAAACGCGCCCTCGGATGAAGGTAGATCGATGCGTTCCGCACGCGCAGTCGAGTCGAGCATTGGGACTCCTCCAGGACTACAATTTTACTCGGTTTTTTTATATTTTCATCTACATTTAGTCAGAAATTGACTAAGGTTAACGGTTTTAAAAATTCCATATATCTACAGTAAACATAACGAGTTAACTTTCTATACTAGAAATATTATCCTCCGCATTATCGTAGCAATTAAACGATAATACGCCTATAATTGAGCCAAAATGAACGGGCGCACCTGCCAGCTTTGCGGAAAGGCTCTCAGCCGCTTTACCGTCGGCTCCGGCGGAGACTTCTGCTCGCGCGAACACCGCAATCAATTCCGCCTGCGGCTGGGCATGGACCGCCTGATGGAAGCCAACAAAGTGGCCAACCTGATGCGCCGGCGCGAGAATGCCAAGGCTATTCCTTCGGCGCAACTGGCGCGCGACTCGAAGGTTCTGCCGCGCGTCGCACCCCTTTTGCGGCTCCCCATCCGCCGGCCGAAGGTCCACCCATTGCGGCCGTTGCCGGCGGCATTGGTGACGCCCAGGATTGCCCCGCATTCCGAAATTCTGCCGCCTTCCCCACAACCGGCAGCGCCGATGCGCGCCGAGGTGCGTGCGATGGATCCGCGGACCTTCACCTTACGTCCAGTGCGGCCGCTCCTGCCGCCCCGCACCGAGTTTTTCCAGGCGCGCATCATGCCCGCCGGGGCGGTGGTACCCCGCCCTGCCCGTGTGCGCGTGACAGAACTCCGGCGCGAAGTGACCGAGCTCCGGTTGAGGCTCTACCGCACGCACATCGGCGGCAATGGCATTCAGGTTCGGCCGTTGCGCATGCCGGACCAAAACTGCCAGGAGCCGCAGCCGGCCCGGCGGCTGAGCAATTCCGCGGATCGCGGCCGCGAGTTGCGTGTTTCGGGCGGCATTGGATTCCGGCTCCCGGCGGCGCGCGTCCGTTCCATCGAGTTCGCCCGGCCGCATACCGCACTGCCGGTTCGAGCCACCGGGCCGTGCGCCCTGGCCGCTGGTTCCCGGCCGAAGAAGAGCGCCTTCGTCACGGCTGGCGTGATTCGGTTTTCCGTCCGCGGTCCGTACGGTCCCACGCCGCCCAAACAGAACAACGGGACCGCATTCCGGTGGCCGGACGCTATGGTGAACGGGGTGGAGCTGCCCCGGCAGGCCGAATCGGTCACGCGAAGTTGCGATGTGCGATGGATCGCGCCGGCCCCCTGCCCGCCGCAACTGCGGCAGCGCAACGGCGTAGTTCGCCTCCGCTCCGCGGCGCCGCCGGTGCTCTCCCTTTCGGCTCCCCAGCCTCGAGACATCCAAGCCGCGCGGCGCTTGACCCTGGTCTCCTTCCGGCCGCAAGAGACGCCTTTCGAGTGCTCTTCCGTCCTTCATGGCACGCTCGCGAGCACCATGCATTTTGGCGCGGCGCCAGTGCGGAAAGTGGACTCCGCGCCCGAAACCCTGGAAGAACATTTCGACGCCGGACTGCATAACTGGGTGGGCGGAACCGACGATTGGAAAGTGGATGTGGCGGGCGTCCGCGCCGCTTCCTTGGCGCTCTATTCACCCTCGCTCGAAATACCCAACTACCTGCTGGAGTTTCTGACGCGCATCGAGCTCCACGGCGTGACATGGGTATTTCGAGCGGCCAGTTTCAACGACTACTACAAGGCCTCTCTCGCGGTGACGCCGGACGGCGGGTATGAATTCCGGCGTTGCGCCGTGATCGGCGGCTCGGCGGAAGAGGCAACCGTTCGGCTCATACCGCCGGCGTCGCCGGCTCCCACCGGCAAAACTGCCGTCACTCTGCGTACGCGTATTGCCGGCAATGAATTCATGGTTTCACTCGACGGCCAAGTTATCGACACCTGGACCGATGCCCGCTTGCCGTCAGGCGGCATCGGATTTGTTAGCGCTCCCGAAGAACGGGCGCGGCTGTATTGGGTCAAGGTCACACCCATTGGCCAGTTTACCAAGGAGTATTTGAAGCGATGAGCACTATTGCCTCCCGACCATTCAAGGTTCCCTCTCTCCGTTCTTCGCAAACGGATGGAGGCGAAAAAACCAGCACGCTCGCAACCTCCGCCGGCCTGGCGCGCGCCGTCTCGCTGCATCTGGCCGGCAAGCGCGAAGAAGCGCTTAAACAGTTAGAGCGGGCGGTTGACGCGGGCGAGGCGTCGCCGGAAATTTACCGCGCCATGGGGCACATTCAGTTCGAGCTGGAAGCCTTCGCGGATGCCGCGGACAGCTATCGCAGTCTCACCGAGCTCAAGCCGCAATACGCCAAGGGCTGGTTCAACCTGGCGGTCTGTCTGGAGCGCCTGGATGATTGGGACGAAGCCTCGCAAGCCTTCCACAAGGCTGCCACGCTCGATCCCTCGCATCTGGAAGCGCATCTCGGCCTGGGCGTGAGCCACCTGCGCCTGGAGGATCCCAAGTCCGCCCTGTTCGCCTTCGAACGGTGCCTGGAACTGGCGCCCGATCACGCCGATGCGCTCTTCGGAAAGGCCGCATCGATCCAATCCCTGGGCCATCCCGACGAGGCCTCGGCCATCTATCAGCGCATCCTCGAAAACGACCCGGAATCCGAAGAGTCGCTCTCGAATCTGGTGCTGATCGGCATGTCGAAGGAGGACTTCGACATGGTTCGCGAGTTCTCCGAACGGCTGTTGGAATTGCGTCCCGAATCCACCATTGCGCTGGAAGGCCTGGCCGCCTGGGCCTGCGCCGCCGGCGACCATGCCTTGACCGCGAAATTCTGCACCCTGCTGGTCTCGGCGGTACCGGCGCATTTCGAGGGCTGGTTCAATCTGGGCCTGGCGCATCAGAAATCCGGCCGCTGGGAGCAAGCCGCCGAAGCGTATGAAGAAGCGCTCAAGCTGCGGCCCCAATCGGCTGAGTGTCATACCAACCTGGGCATCGTGCGCGAACAACTGGACGATATGGAGGGCGCCCACGCAGCCTATGTACGAGCAGTGGAAGCCAATCCGGAGGGGCTTGCGCCCATCTGGAATCTGGCGCTCCTGCTGGAACATACCGGACACGCGGAAGAGGCCGAGCGATACTACCGCCAGATTCTGGACAAGGCTCCGCGGGAAGAGGAAGCGCGCTTCCGTCTGGGATTCCTGCGACTGGCGCGCCAGGACTACCGCGGCGCCGCGGAGGCTTTCGAAGGCTGCCTCAAATATCGCCCGGCCTGGCCGGAAGCCCACGCCAACCTGGCGCTGGCATATAGCGGAATGGGCGAGCGTGAGCATGCCGAGCGCCTTTACGAGAAGATGCTGGAAGCCGATCCGAAGTCGGTGGAAGCGCTGCGCGGTCTGGCCGCCATGGCAATTCAAGCATCCGACTTCGACACCGCCCTGGAGTTTCACGTGCGGCTGATCGATTTGGGCGAGCGGTCGCCCGAAATCCTCTACAACACCGGCTTGATGTACGAGAAGGCCGGGAAGCTGGACAACGCCGTCCGGCTGTATCGCGAGGCGCTGGCGCTGGAGCCCCACATGCCGGAAGCGCTGCTCAATATGGGCCGCATTCTGGAGACCACCGGCAAATCCGAAGACGCGCGCGCCTGCTGGGCGAAGGCCCTGGAAGCCGAACCGGCGCTGGCGCAGGGTTATTTCGGACCGGCGATCGATTAACGCAAACCAGCAAGTAGGCAGGTTGCCAACTGTTGCCAGCCTGGCGCGTGTTGCCAGCCCTGGCGCGTGTTGCCAGCCTGGCGCGTGGAGCCAGCCTGGCGCGTGGAGCCAGCCCGGCGCGTGTTGCCAGCCCGGCGCGTGTTGCCAGCCTGGCGCGTGTTGCCAGCCCCGGCGCGTGTTGACAGCCTGACGCGTGTTGCCAGCCTGGCGCACCAATCCCCGGCAGGTAACGTGAAGTTGGTTTTGCTTGGTTACCCGGGGCTCGCGCTCAGCCGCCGGAGGAATCGATCTGGCCGGTGCCGGCCTCGTCTTCCACTTTCGTGCCTTTATTGTCAATACGCTGGCCAATAGTTCCGCGCATATCGATCTGGTCTTCGGTTGCGCCAATACCGGAGAGCTTCCGGATCTGGCTTTTGACGTTCGTTTCGGTCAACCCTGCTGGCGCCATGGTGGCCTCCACTTGTGCTAGCTGATTATGGGTTGGGCGCCGGCCCAAAGTCAACCTTCGTTTATTCGTTGTCTGGTTTTCGCCGTCTGTTTTTCGCAAAGACCCGCGCGATGCCGGGGGAATTTTGATCGGGTCCTTGCCGGCCTGAAACATCACTCCGAAGTCGAGAACCGTCACTGCGGCGAATCGGATTGACCGCAGCCTGGTGGTCCTCTCGCTGCTCGGGCGCGCCGCCGACGAGGTCTCGCGTCGCTCGCAGCGACCCGCACCGACAACTGTCACATGCCATCTTCGATCGGAGAGGACTACCACGGACTCATCTGCGCTCCTCCTGCGGGCAACCAGGTGACAGTGGTCCTGCACCTGAAGTTGCTTCAAACCGAAACTGTGCGCCGATAGCCGTGCACGCCCCCAATCCCCACTGGACGGCAGGTTCGCCTCCAGTGTTCTCACCGGGGGAATTTGAGGGCCTCTTTGAAAGCTTCGAGCGAATTGTAAACAATCGGACAGTAGCCGGCGCGGTCTATGAATTGCCACATCCGGCTGGCGAGCGAGCCTTGCCCGCGAACCAGGTGCGGGAAGCGCTGGCAGGTATCCGGGCGGGAATCGTAAACGCTGCACAGATTGCCGTCGAGGAAAACGCAGCCGGCGTCCGCGGTGCGGCGCAGAATGCGGCCCTCGTCCTGGCTCACGGCAGTGTAATTCGCCAGGAACTTCGCGGGGGTGGTGCGCAGGTGGCGCGCCAGTCGCTCCACGTCGCGCTCCCCGATGGTGACCGTGGCCAACTTGCAGCAGTTGGCGCACTGCGTGCAATCGATCTGCTCTTCGATTTCTTCGGCGATGTGGCGCAGCGCGCGGTCGGAGTGGCTGTGGGATTTGAGGTACCGACGGAAGCGCTCGTTCTCAGGCCGCTTTTTTTCGCCCAGCAGGCCGATCTGCACCAGGTCTGTAAGCATGCAGTTTACAGGTTAATACAACCGCATTGGAGCGATAATCAGGGGCATGATTGTCAGGAATATCGCTCGCCGCACGTTTCTCGAAGGCGCGGCCGCCGCTGTGTTCGCGGGCACGGCATCCGGCCAGGCTCCGGACTTGGAGGAGGCCACCATCGCCGAGCTTTCCCGCTACCTGGCCCGCTACCCGGCGCGCGCACTGACCGAGCGGTACCTGGAGCGGATCCGCGAGGTGGATCCGGCGCTGCGGTCGGTAATCGAGATCAATCCCGCTGCCTTGAGTATCGCGGCCGAACTGGATCGCGGACCGAATCGCGGGCCGCTGCACGGCATGCCGGTGTTGATTAAGGACAACATCGACACTGCCGACAGAATGCACACCACGGCCGGATCGCTGGCCCTGGTGGATGCGCCCAGGCAGCGCGACGCGGGAATCGTGGAGCGTCTGCGCGCGGCCGGCGCGGTAATTCTGGGTAAGACCAACCTCAGCGAGTGGGCCAATTTCCGTTCGTCGCGCTCGGTCAGCGGCTGGAGCGGGCGCGGAGGGCAGACGCGCAATCCGTATGCGCTCGACCGCAACCCCTGCGGATCGAGTTCCGGATCGGGCGTGGCGGTGGCCGCGAACTTGTGCGTGGCGGCAGTGGGCACGGAGACCGATGGCTCCATCGTCTGCCCGTCGTCGATCAACGGCATCGTGGGGATCAAGCCCACGCTGGGGCTGCTCAGCGGTCGCGGCATCGTCCCCATCGCGCACAGTCAGGATACCGCGGGGCCCATGGCGCGCACGGTGCGCGACGCGGCGATTCTGCTGGGGGCGATGGCGGAAGGGCCGCACGCCTTGGCGGATTACACTAAATTCCTTGACGCCGGCGGACTCCACGGCGCGCGCCTGGGCGTGGCGCGGAAGTTTTTCGAGCTCGGTCCCGCCGTGCAGATACTCATGCAGAATTGTCTCTCGAAGATGCAGCAGATGGGCGCGATTCTGGTGGATCCCGCGGACCTGCCTTCCCACGGCAAATACGACACCAGTGAAAACCTCGTCCTGCAGTACGAGTTCAAGAACGATCTGAACGCCTATCTGGAGGCGCGGAAGACCGGCCTCACTTTGGAGAAACTGATCGCCTTCAACGAAGAGCACCGCCGCGAGGAGATGCCCTACTTCGAACAGGATCTCTTCGTGGAGTCGCAACAGCGCGGCACGCTGAACGATGTGGCGTACTTGTCGGCGCTATCGGGCAACCGCCGCCTGGCGCGCGCCGAAGGAATCGACGCGGTGACCAAGAAATACAAGGTGGACGCCATCGTCGCGCCGACCACGGGCCCGGCGTGGCTGATCGACTGGGTCACGGGAGATCACGATACCGGCGGATGCTCCACACCCGCGGCGGTAGCCGGTTATCCGCACATCACCGTACCCGCGGGCTTCGTCCACGGACTGCCGGTGGGAATATCGTTCTTCGGTACGGCATGGAGCGAGCCGGCTCTGTTGCGGCTGGCCTATTCATTCGAGCAGGCGACGAAGGCACGCCGGCCGCCGCGTATGTTGAAGACGGTGGAGTTCGGGTAGGCCTAAAAGACCTGTCTTAGATTCCGGGCGGAGAGGAAAAGAGCCGGCTCGCGAATATAATATTCTTAGGTCGAAGATCGTCAACAAGAATACTTCACCATTTCCCCCCAAGGTCAGGTTGGCGGGCTGAAGCCCGCCCCACCAACAAGCCGGACGTGGGGCGGGCTTCAGCCCGCCATAAGGATTTCGAGGGCGGAGCCCTTGGCTCGTACTCGTCTTGTTGTCTTTTTACTTGCATTTCAAACTGCTTTGGATTTATTATTTACCCTATGTTTAGCTTGGCTAATTTATTCAGTAAGTCAGCCAGCTACTAGTTGTAACTCGTTTCAATCCAGATGACCCGGCGGAGTGAGCCTGGTCGAGGGCGATTTATGGGTCGAAATGGCGGTCTGGCCGCCGCATTTCTGGCGGTTCTGGCGTTGCTCGGCGTCTCGAACTTCTCGAGGACTTCTGGAAGCCCCCCTACGGCCGAATCGAAGCAGTCCGCCTCCGGGGCGGGAGGGGCGCCAGAGCCTAAAGTCGAGCCGTCCTCTTCGTGTCTGGAGATCGAGTCTCGCCTGCGGCGCTTTACCGACGAGACGAGCGAAGCGCCCATCAAAACCTGGGGCCTTCCCGATTCCTGCTATCAGGATGAGAAGGGGCCGCAACCTCCAAGCGCCGTCATGGCCGACCACACACCGGTACAAGCTTTGTCCGATGTCAAATTTGCCGTTGCTACCCTCCCCAACCCCGTCTCCACACATCTCCCGCTATTGTTCGATCGAATAGTTGAGAGCATTCAGCAGGCTGCGAAGGACGATCTCTACTCGTACGACGCTTCCTGGTTCCCCTGGGACGCCGACCGCAAAGATTATTCCGCGTTTCCCGATCAGCAGGCGGCGGAAGAGCTGCGGAAGATCCACGAAAGCCAGCCCGGCCTGATGGTGTTCCGGCGTTCCCAGGAGGGCGTCGATCCCTACGCCGCAGGGCTGGTGGTTTTTGTGGTTGGCGAGCAGCCAACCGGTGGCATAAACGACCAACAATTTCAAAATGCCATCGAATGGATCAAAAAGCTAGGGGGATTCCGCGGCACGGGTTCGCTGCGCATTTTGGGCCCGACATTTTCGGGATCGATTCCTTCTCTGGAGCGCGATCTGGATCGGGGGCTGCACAGGGTCGGACGAATCTTGAGGGTTGAGGTGTCCAGCGGCACTGTCTCCTCCTTTACCAGCTATCATGATTTCACGCGCTGGCTCGATGGCCTGCAGAATGAATCCCACTTTCGGACGGCCATGGAGAACGACTCCCTTGTGGTGGACCGCTTCTGCCGGTACCTGCAAATCCAGGGCTATGGCGTGGATCATATCGCTTTCCTTTCCGAGGATGAAACGGCGTTCGGAGGGGGTGAAAGGCGAGACAGCAAACAGGGATGCTCGGGTGCAATCAGACTGTATTATCCGCGTGACATTGCCACGCTGCGCTCGGCGTACGAGAGCCAATCGATTCTGACACCGCCAAAATCCCAGTCCAGTACCAACGCGCCGTCAACCACCTTGCGGGGAGATCTATCGGAGCCGGCCAATGGCGAACACGACTCGGTACGCCGCTTCGGGGGCCAGTTAAACCCGTTGGCGCTGGAATCCATCCTGCTGGACATTACCAGCCGGTTGAGGGAAAAACGAATCGAATTCATCATTGTCCGGAGCACCAGCTCCCTGGACCAGATTTTCCTCAGCGAATTCCTGCATCGCGCCTATCCGGGCGGCCGAGTGGTAATCGACGGCGCCGACTTGCTCTTCAGCCGCGGAGCGGAGGGGAGTTCCTTGCACGGCGTCATGCTGTTGTCTACCTATCCACTGCTGACCTCGGAACAGGACTGGACCGCATCGTTCCTGAAACCGCGCAATACAAGCTACAGGACTTTCGGGGAGGATGCCTCCGAGGGAGCATACATTGTGGCACGCGATTTATTCGGCGATTCCGGTGCAAATGTTCCGATCCACGACTACGGTCCGCCCGCGTGGGCATTGGATCCTGTGGATCCAAAGAATCCCCCTGAGGAGATTCAGCGCCCGGCGACGTGGCTGACGGTTGTCGGTCACCGGCAATTTTGGCCCCTCGCCGTGCTCCATGGTTCGCCGCAAGGCGGTCCGGCATCGATTTTGGACCTCGCTTCCACGCGGGGGGACCGTCCGCAGTACGACGACGGTGAGAGACGCCCATTGCGCATTCCTACCAGCATGTGGATGGCCCTGATCGCGTGCGTCCTTTGGAGCTCGGTCCACGCGTACTTCTGCTGGTCCGGCTGCATCATGGGATCGCCTCGGGCGCGGGCTTATTTTGCACCCTTGCCGTGGCCGCAGCATCCAGCCCTTATCGCCTTGGGCAGCTTGCTGGTTGCCATGGTTCCGGTCACTGTGGCAGCATGTTCCGGTCTGTTTTCCTGGAGCTTTGAGCAGCCCTGGGCAGGAGTTCTTTTGGAGAATTCCCTTCGGCTGGGTTTTGCCCTTCCGGTTTTTGCCTGCATGTGCAACTCCGCCCTGCCTCCGCTGCGGGCCTCAACCGCGCCGGAAGACAACTTAAGACTGTGGCGCCTGCTTGCCGGATTGACGGCTGTCTTCTGCCTTGAGCTGTTCATATTAAACCGCATCGATCTGTTCTCCAAATTGACAGCGGAGAATCGCATTCCGGTTTATTTGCGAAGCGTCAATTTATCGAGCGGCGTTTCGCCCCTGCTTCCCCAGTTACTGCTCCTCGCCGGCGGGTATCTATGGTTTTGGTGCACCTTGCGAGGCCTCGCCCACTTCGGCCACGACCGGCCGTTGCTGCCAAAAGAGAAGGATCTGCCGATGATGCCGATGTTCAGCCGTGAACGGGTCGGAGATGGCGTGGAGGACGCGGCGCGTCCGGTAACCCGGGGCTACCTGGCGCGGCTGCTTACCGCATTTTTCGTCAGCGTTATCCTCTGCGCAGTGGCGCTGCAGGGCTTTTCGATGCGCACCTTGGGAGACCTGGCCTTTGGCCGGCTCATTTTCTACTGGGTATGTCTTTACATTGCCATCATCTTCGCGGACGGGCTCGAAATGTGGCGGGCCTGGAGCGCGCATCGACAATTACTCATCTATCTCGACAGGTTACCCTTGCGGCGCACGCTACGCGCCTTGAAGGGACTCGCATGGGGGTCTATTTGGAAGTTGAGCGGAAACGTGCTGGAAGAGCGGTATCGCGTGATTTCGCTCCAACTCGAAAGCCGCAGGCACCTCGAAAACGCAGCGCAGCAATGGAAGCCCGGGACGCTGGAAGAGGTATTTCAGAAGGCCGAGTTATTGGGGCGCCTAGAACGTTGCCGACTGAAATCCGAAGAGTTCGCCCAATGGTATGTGGCAGCCTGGCAGGCCCGCCGGAAAGTCAACCCGGTCGACTTAACCCAGTTGCAGGATTTTCAGGAGGAACTTGCATCCACCGCGGCGATGGCCATGCAGTGTATCCTGATTCCAGCCTGGAAGGACGAAACCGTCTCGCTCATTTTCGATCGGTCAGAACCCGACGAGAAGTCAGAGCCGGAGCAGAAAAAGAGCGATGAGGAAGATAACACATCGGCAGTTTCCAACGAGATTCCCTTGCACGTGCGGGCCGCCGAGGAGTTTTTCGTCTTGCCTTACGTGGCTTTCATTCAGAACATTCTTGGCCGCATCCGAACCATCGCCTTAGGCAGCCTTTGGCTATTTGTAGCCGCCACTCTCGCCATGTCCAGCTACCCTTTCGAACCTCTGAACGTGCTGGGCGGAATCTTTCTGGCCGTTTTCTCGATTTACGGCGGAGTGTCGATTCTCATTTACGCGCAAATGTCCCGCGATGCAACCTTGAGCCACATCACCGACACACGGCCCGGTGAGTTGGGATGGGATTTCTGGGGACGTCTAGTAACCTTCGGAGCCGGTCCTTTGATTGGCCTCCTGACCACTTTGTTCCCTTCGATGACCGATTTTGTATTTTCGTGGCTCCAGCCGGGTACCCAGGCGCTCAAGTGAATCTCGCCTATACCACCTTCGCCACCACCAGCGTGATGTCGTCGGCCTGCGGGGCGCCGGCGGCGAACTCGGCGAGCGATTTGGTCACCGCCTCGACAATCGCGCTGGCCGGCTCCGTGCGGTGCTTCTTCAGGACTTCGATGAAGCGCTCCTCGTCATACTCGTTCTGGTCGATGTCGTTGGCTTCGGTCACGCCGTCGCTATACAGCACCAGCATGTCGCCTTTCTGCAGGCTGATGCGCATTTCGCTATAGGGCGCGATGGGCAGGATGCCCAGCACCGGTCCGCCGCCTTCCAACATCTCGGCGCTACCCGAGGCGCGCACCACGATGGGCGGGTTGTGGCCGGCGTTGGCGAAGGTCAGCTCTCCCGTGCGGGTGTCGAGCACGCAGAAGAAGAACGTGATGAAACGGTTGCTGGGACATTTCGCGCAGGTGGCTTTGTTCAGGCGCGTCATGAAGGCCGCGAGGTTGCCGGGATCTTCGGCCAGCACCTGCACGCGCGCATGCAGCGCCATCATCATCAGGGAAGCGGGCATGCCCTTGCCGGAAACGTCGCCCAGCGCGAGGCCTACGCGGCCGTCGGAATAGGGGAAAAAGTCGTAGTAATCCCCACCCACAGTGCGGCAGGCGGCATTGAATCCGGCAAGGTCCGTGCCGGGCACGTGAGGAGCCTTGTCGGGCAGCATGCGGCCCTGAATTTCGGCGGCCTGCGAAAGTTCGCGCTGCATGATGCGCTCGGTCTGCTCGATTTCGGCCAGGCGCGCGTTCTCAATGCGGATCGCCGCCACGTTGGCCATCACGGTCAGCAGGCTCAGGTCGTCTTTGGTGAATTCGCGGATCACGAAGGGCGAATCCACATAGATCAGGCCGATGATGCGCTCCTTGGTTTGCAGCGGCACCGCCATCATGGTATGGACCTTCTGCTCCACAATGCTCATGCGGCCCTTGAAAGCGTCGTCGAGCTGCGCATCGCGAACCAGGATGGAATTCTTCTCCTTGAGCACGCGGTCGCGCACGCCGGTGCTGATGCGGAAGCCCTCACCCTTGTGGGCTTTGGGCAGCAGGTTTTCGCCTTCCAGGATGAGCAGCACGCCGCGTTGCGCATTCACGGCCTGGATGGCGAGATCCAAAATCACGGGGAAAAGCTCGGCCAGCGGCCGGTTCTCGGACAATTCCTGGCCGGCGCGAATCAGCGCCTGCATGGGCGCGGAGGATCTGGCGCCGCCGCCCTGTACCGCCATTGTCTGGTTGGAAAGGGCGCCCTCCAGGCTGGTGACCACGGTTGACGTGCTGGGCGAATTGGAGTCGCCGCCTTCGAAGACCACCACGCCTTTGGCCGGATCCGCGGCGGCGGGTTCGAATACGATCACCAGGTGTCCGGCGGTGATGCGGTCGCCGGGTTTCAGATTGAGCCTGGCTTTAAGCGGAATGTTATTGACGAAGGTGCCGTTCTTGCTGCCCAGGTCGCGCACGGTCCAGCCTTCGCCCTCGGATTCGAACGCGAAGTGCTGTCGCGAAAGGCCGGCGTCCTCGGGAAAACAGAGTTCGGCAGCGCTCGACCGGCCGATGGACAGGCGGTCACCACTGAGCGGAACCGTCTTCATTTGACCATCGGGACACTGAATCAGGAGTTCGGGTGGCATGTTGGAGTTTTTATTATAAGCCCCGAGTCTCGTCCCCGTAGCAACCCGGGCAGACGGGGAGACCACTAACGCCGAAGCGCCCGTTCGCGCGGTTCTCTCCACACCACTAACGGGCCGAATCTTCGCAAGCCGCGCGAAGATTCTACACGTTAGCATTGCAGGGTGGCGTAGCCGAAACCACGAGAATATTCACCACAGAGCATCGAACCGGCGTGGCCTGTTTGGCGGGGAAGAAACAGAGTCTTGGCGGAGCGTGCGTGGGCTGGAACGCGCAGAAAGCGAAGCCCTTTATTTCCACTAAATCGAGGATTTTATTTCTTAGGGGACGCAGAGACACGGAGGAAAACAATGTCAAAACCGGAGGACACGGAGGGCTAAGGGCCCCGGGTATCGGCGTCTCAGTGGCCTCGGTTCGCGAGAATCGTCGCGGCCTGCGAAGATTCGGGCCGTTAGCAGCGCAGAGACACGGAGGAAAACGGCACAGAGATGGCAGAGGACACGGAGGGGTAAAGGCCTCGGGCCTCACCCCTCAGCGACCTCCGCCATCTCCGCGCTCTCCGGTTTTGACTTTGCTTTTGTCTTTCTCCGCGTCTCCGCGTCTCTGCGGTGAGCCTTGTTTTGGTTTCGGCGCCGCCGCCCTGCTCCTTCGCGCCTCTGCTAACCGCTCCGCTACTACCTACGCTGCTCCACGATGCGCGTCGAACCAGTCGAACATCTCGGCGAGCGAAGGAGCCACTACATCCGCATGCCCCGCCCCCGAGATTTCCAGGTACTTGACCTGCGCTCCGGCTTTGCGGGCCGCTTCCGTAAACAGCCGCGTCTGCTTCACCGGAACCTGCGTGTCCTGGTCGCCCTGCAGCACCACCTGCGGCACCGCCTTGAGGCCCGCCATGTCGTCCGGCGTGGCGAAGAACACCGCCGGCGCGCTGGCCGCCACCGCCGCGAAGACACCCGGCCGATTGATCGCTATGGACCAGGCCGCCGCACCGCCCATGTCATGGCCGGCCAGGTAAATTCGAGCCGGATCCACCTTGAAAAACGCGCGCACGCTGGCCATCACGTCCAGCACATCCCGCTCGCCATCGCCCACGTACATGGAAAGCGGGTCGCGGCCGCGCGGGCAGGCCACAATGTAGCCGCGCTTCTCGGCGAAGCTCTTCATCTGCCCGTCCTGCGCGTCGAAATAGAAGTTCTCGTCGCGGCCCGCGCCATGCAGCGCGAGAATCAGCGGGTACGGCTTGCTGCCATCGTAAGTGCTCGGAACAAACAGGCGGTACGGCTGCAACGTATTGTCCACCGCCGAGCGATAGGCCATGCGAAAATCGCCGCGGTGCGCGGCCCACGGATTGCCGCCGCTTTCCAGTGCGCCGAGAGCTGTATCGGCCTCGTTGAACGACGCCTGATCCACCTGCGAGAGCCGATATTGGATGGGCGCCAGCGCGTCCGCGAGATCGGCCTTGGAATCGGCCTTGGCCTTGGCTTCCAACGCGGCTATTCGGTCGTTCGCCGCGGCAATGCGCTTGTTCAGGTCCGCCAGTCCGGGAAGAATGCGAATGGGCACGGTCCGGCGGATGGGCGGATCGCCAATCGTAACGGCGATCCGGCAATTGGCGCAGGGCATGTTGGGCGTTGTCACCTCGATATCCAGCGGCGTGCGCGCCCAATCCGTATCGGAAACGTCCAAAAACTTCAGCTCGGTCTCGCTGGTCCTCGATTCCTGCAGCGCCACCGCGACCTTAATCGCGCCCGGCAGCTTTTCATCCAGCGCGAAGGCCTGCCCCAGATGAATTTTGACGTTTTCCCCCGGCGCCACCACCGCGCGGTCCAAATCCACCGTCATGGCCGCGCTGAAGGCTCGTTGCGGCGTCCAATCCTGACCGCGCAGAAGGGTGAGGGCATGGCTCACATTCTTGACCGATGCCATGTGATCGCCAGCCGCGACCGCGGCTAAGGCGGCTTTGTTCAGTTGCTCCACTTGGGAACGAATCTCCGGGCTCATGGATTCGCCATTCCACGCAACCTTGAAATTCCCCCAGACCAGTTTCTCGGCCGGAGTCATTCCGGCCCAGTCTTTCACCGTCGGCAGGCTTTGACTGAAAGCCCCCGCCACCATCAGCAGGAGTGCTGAGGGGAGTCGAAACGCGGACTTCCTCATGCCTGCATTATATTCCGATGCTTCACTCTGAAATAGGGGGTCTGAGGTGGGGTGGGCTTTAGCCGGCCTTGGGGAGGACTGAATGAAGAGGGAGTTGCAAAATTCCCGTTATGCGCTTGCTTACGCGCGCGGCTCTGTGGAAGCACGTTGAAAGCGGTGCTTACAGAGCCGGGCTCAGGGGGCAGCCCGTCAGGAGGCGGTCCTGGTAGTGAATTTTGCAACTCCCTGAAGCCCGCCCCACAGCCCAGCAGTCGAGAATTTGCCGGCACCGATTGCCTGCTACTCCGCCGCGCGCAGCAGACGATCCAGGACCCCGGCCCATTCGGGCGTGTCCGGCGGACGCTCCACCGCAATCCCCCCGACGCGTTCGTCATCCAGCCGGTGCAGCGTCTCGTACAACACCGCGGCATACGCCACCGGGTCGGCCGGCATCTCCTGCCCGATGCGCAACCACGCGCCGCACTCCCGCGGCGGACGCTCTCCGCGCTCCACCAGGAACAGCGGTGTTACCGGGCGGTAGTGGCGCCGGTGCATTCCCGGCGACGCGTGCGCACCCTCCACCGCGTCGCCCGCCGGATCGCTGGCAGCAGCCACCGGCCCGATGACCGCCTCGATCTCGGTCAGCGGAATCACTCCGGGACGCAGCAGCGTGGGCGCGCCCACCAGCGAAAGCACCGTCGATTCGATGCCCACGCGCGCCGGCCCGCCATCCACCACGTAATCCGCCAGGCCCTCCGGGACGTGGCCGGCATGCGTGGGCGAAAGCTCTGTGAAACGATTGGCGCTGGGCGCGGCAATCGGCACCCCCGCCAGGCAAATCAACTCCAGCGCCAGAGCGTGCGCCGGCATGCGCAGCCCCACCGTGGGCAATCCGGCAGTCACGATGTCGGGAACCACCGCGCGCTTCGGCAACACCAGTGTCAAGGGCCCCGGCCAGTAGCGCCGCGCCAGCGTCTCGGCGGCGTCCGGCCATTCCGACGCCAGCCCGCGGGCCATTTCCAACGAATCCACGTGTACAATCAGCGGACTGGTCCGCGGCCGTCCCTTAGACCTGAAGATGCCCGCCACCGCCGCGGCATCCAGCGCGTTGGCGCCCAGGCCGTACACCGTCTCGGTCGGAAAGGCCACCAGTTTTCCGGCGCGAATCAGCGCGGCTGCCTGCTCCAGGCTCACTCGGGTGTTTCGTCCTTATCGTCGCCGGCGACTTTTCCGGTCTTGCGCCACACCAGGTAGGCGTGGATCAACGGCTCCAGGTCGCCCTCCAGCACGCGGTCTACATCGCCCATCGCCAGCTTGCTGCGCAGATCCTTCACCAGCCGATACGGCGCCAGCACGTAGTTGCGAATCTGGCTGCCGAAATTGATCTCCAGCTTGGAATCCTCGGTCTTGCGCGTTTCCTCGCGCTTCTTATCCAGCTCGCGCTCGTACAGCCGCGCCTTCAACTGCTTCATGGCGGTCTCGCGATTCTTGTGCTGCGACCGCTCATTCTGGCACTGCACCACGATGCCCGAAGGGAAGTGCGTAATCCGCACCGCCGAATCCGTCATATTGACATGCTGCCCGCCCGCTCCCGACGAACGGAACGTGTCGATCCGTAGATCGTCCAGCTTGATGTCGATCTTGATTTCGTCGTCCACCTGCGGGTATACGAATACCGAGGCGAACGACGTGTGCCGCCGCGCATTGGCGTCGAACGGCGAGATGCGCACCAGCCGGTGCACCCCGATCTCCGATTGCAGCAGCCCGTAGGCGTTCTCGCCGTTCACCTCGAACGTCACCGACTTGATGCCCGCGCCTTCGCCCTCCAAACGGTCCGTGACCACCGTCTGGAAGCCGTCGCGCTCGGCCCATCGCAGGTACATGCGCAGCAGCATCTCGGCCCAATCCTGGCTCTCGGTGCCGCCCGCGCCGGGGTGGATGGTCACGATGGCGCTGCGCGCGTCGTTGGGGCCGGAGAGCAGCATGGCGGTCTCCAGGCGCTCCAGCATTTCGGCGTAGGCTTTGCTGTCGCGTTCGATATCGGGCTGGACGTTTTCGCCCTCGCGCGCCAGTTCGAACAGCGTATCGAGATCGTCGGTCATGGCGCGGATTCGCTCGTCGTTGGAGATGGCCTGCTCCAACTTCTTACGTTCCTGCATGACTTTCTGGCTTTTCTCTGGCTGGTTCCAGAAGTCGGGCGCGGAAATCTGGTCTTCGGTTTTGGCTAGCTTCTGTTTCTGGGCAGGAGCGTCAAAGATACCTCCGCACGGCCAGGGCTTGGTCGCGGAGGGGCTGATAGGCGCGTTCTAACTCTTCGAATGTCATGGGGGTTCAATCCAATTCTAACAAATGGCCGGCCTTCCCGACATTCTTCGCGAGCGTGCGGCCCATCCGGATGGCCGCGCCTTCAGCCTCGTGGATGTGGCCGCAGAAGAAATGTTCCGGCTGGTACTTTTCGATGAACTCGCGCACCGCACGCGATCCGGCATGCAATCCCGGCCGGATCTGGTCGAGCGCCGTGCCATAAGGCGGGGCGTGGCATACCAGCACCAGCGGTGTGAGCGAGGCGAACCGCCGCAGGCGCTCCTCGATTTGCGGCTCGCTATATTCGCCCGGGGTATGGAATGGGGTCGGGCTCGAATATCCCAATCCCGCCACCTGCCATTTGCCCACCTGGATGTGACGCTCGTGAAAGTCGTGCAGTCCATGCCGGGCGCACATGCCCGCTACCATGTCGGCCGACTCGTGATTGCCCGGCAGCACGTACACCTTGTCGCCGCGCAGCGCCAGAATCTCGCCGCAGCGTTCGATTCCCTTGGCCCAGGTCACCTGGTCCCCCGCGGCGATATAGTATTCGGCCTCGATGGCCAGCAGGCGTTCCAGAGTCTTCCAGTCGTTATGGATGTCGGAGAAGATCAGCAGTTTCACGGGACGTTAACGGAATCATAACATCTGCCGGACACTTGGGAATGAAGAACGCGCCGGTGGACGCGCCGTTCCAGCGGTTAGAATGACAGAGAACCATGGCGAACTCGAAGATCTCGACCGCGCGGGCGATTGCCACCGACCCGCATTTGTGGCTGCCCATCGTTGTCCTGGCCATCGGCATCGGCGTGTTGGCGCTGGTGAAATGACCCGGTTACCGACGTACTCTCTGCATGCTCTAGGCGTGGTCTGCGGATTGGCGGCCGCCTCATGGCTGGCTGCCGCCGAGGCTCCCACCAAGTTGGTGACCGCCGGGTTTTCTCCCTTCGTCATCTCGCTCGGAATGGTGGCCGGAGTGTTTGTGGCGCGCTGGACGGTGCCCCTGGCATTGAAGGGAACCGGCTACGTCCTGGCCGACCTGCGCGAGAAGCCGCACCTGGTCATTTGGGCCGTGGTCGCCGGAATGTTGTGGGCGGTGGCCAATACCCTGACGGTCTTCGCCATTCGCAACGTGGGGCTATCCATCGCCTTCCCTCTGTGGAATATCAATAGCCTGGTGGGCTTAATCTGGGGCTGGCTTTTGTTCAAGGAACTGCGCGGAGCCGGCTGGGGGCGGGTGGTTTTTGGCGCCGTGGCCATCGTCGCCGGCGCATGCCTGCTGGCCTATGCCACTTCGCAGAGGAGCAACGCTGCGCCGGGCGGCGCCGCGCTCGGCATCGCCGCTGCGCTCACCGCCGGCCTGTTGTGGGGCACGATGTACATTCCCTACCGGAAGGCATACATCAGCGGCATGAATCCGCTCTCGTTCGTCACCGTATTCACGTTTGGGGAACTGGGCACGGTGTGGACGCTCGCCGTGCTGTTCGACGGCGGGGTACATGGTGTCCTCGCGGAACTCGCGCGGGCGCGGCCGGCGATGTTCTGGCTGTTTCTCGGCGGGTTCTGTTGGGTGGTGGGCGATCTCTTCCAGAACTATGCCGCGAAGTACATCGGGATTGCCCGCGGGATTCCACTCTCCAACACCAACCAGCTTTGGGGGCTGGCGTGGGGAGTCCTGGTCTTCGGCGAACTGGCAGGGCAAGGCGCCATGGCCCACGTCCAGGTATTCGCCGGCTCTCTGATCATGATTCTGGGAGCCGGCGCCATCTGCACGGCCAAGGCATCCGAGTCCGAACAGGGATCGTGGAAAGGCGCCATGGAGCGGGAATGCGCGCGTTACGGCATGGACACCGGACGGGTGCAGTCGAGCCTGCTGGGGGAAGATCCGCTCTCGCGCGACATGCCCGTGCGGCACTGGTGGGAAGCGGCGATTGCCGTGGCCGCGGTAGCGATTTTTGTGTGGCTGGCTATCGGCGCCACCCATCAATCCGTCGCGGTAACTCTCCCTTGGATGGCCGTGCTGTTGGTGCTCACCTTCGTGTGTTTGATGGTTTGCGGCGTGCTGCTGTGGAAGCGCACGCGATTTTCCTGAGGCCGTGCGCGGATCGATCATAAATAAGTGATCGGAATTGGGAGGTCGATTAGATGAACAAAGCGATGTTAAGATTTCTGACCGCTGCGGCCGTTTTGACCGTAGAAGTTTGCGCAGCTCAGACCGGAGGCTTGCAAGAGTTTGCCGGGACCTGGGCGATGCGGTTAGGCTCGCGGAATTTGTTCGTGCTGACTCTGGTACAGGAGGGCGATGGCGTGCAAGGCGCCTTCGACCGTCCCGCGAAATTTTCGCATTTGAATTCCATCTTCATCGACATGCGCGGCGGTGTGCGGCATGACAAAGTAGACAAGAGCCATTTCGCGGATGGCGTGCTGCACTTGACGATCCGCAACGCGGACGACTCCAGCGATGAAGACAGCTACGCCATGACGGTGAACGGAAACCGCGCGGAACTGGCATTTGACGATCTGCCTCCCGGCATCGTCGTGGAGGCTCGTAAATTCGAGCGCGCGGCGGCCGGGGCCCAGGTTGCCACCGATTGGGAGCCGAATCGGGCTTACGTGGCGGGCGATTCCGACGTCGATAGCGCGGAGATGAAGGCCATCTTCGATGAGGACCAGCGAGTCCGCCAGGGTGGGCCGCTTCCTCCGCAGACAGTCGTAAGGACGGATGCCGAGCGGCGCGAGCAGACGCGAAAACTCCTGGCTGCCGGAGCGCTGCACACAGGCAAGGACTATGAAGAGGCTGCCTTCGTTTTCCAGCATGGCGATTCTCCGAACGACTATTTGCTGGCGCACACGCTGGCGATGGTGGCAGTCTCCAAAGGCGATGCCACAGCGATTTGGATCGCCTCCGCCACGCTCGATCGCTACTTGCAGAAAATCGGACAGAAGCAGGTATTCGGCACGCAGTACTCGGTCGACGCCAAGCGAAACTGGACGCAGGAGCCATACGACCGCGAATTGGTCACGGACGCATTAAGAGAAAAGTTGGGGGTCCCGTCCCAAGCCCTGCAAGCGAAGCAGTTGGATGCATACCGGAAGCAGCCGTAACCCAGGTCAGGTTGAAGACTTCAAACCGCCGCCGTCCATTCCAGCCTGTAATTTCACTAAGTACACCGTTTCGGGATTATGGCGACGTATTCTGCGGGTGGGTCACGTATCGCTCCCTTGCGGTCGCGGCTCTGTATGCAGCTTCGTTCTGAGCCGCGACCGCCAGGGAGCGGTCTGGCCAGAATACGTTAGCGTGTTTCTGAAATGACCGACTAAGCGACGGTCGGACGGTCATGACTCGCCCCCGGGGCAATCGGCGTTCATCGGCGTTTATCAGCGGCTCAAAAAAAAGGGTGCTGGCCTTGCGCAAACTCCCAAACAAAGATCTATTGGCCGCCGATAAACGCCGATGAACGCCGATTGGAAGCTGTCGGATTCAAACTGGATCCGCCGGGAACCACGTCCGATCCACGCCCTCAGTCACAGGCCGCCAGGGCCGTCAGATTTCTTCGAAGCCCTTGGGTGGACATTGGCCATTTCCCCCTGAATGGCGGGCTGAAGCCCGCCCCACCATGGGATCAAGGCGCCTTGGGTGGGGCGGGCTGAAGCCTTGGCTTTAGCCCGCCGGTCTGGCTGGAGCTTTCCACGACATAATTTTGAGCCGTCCGGTGGAAGCTTAGCAATTGTCCGGCCTCCCACTCAGCGCTCTGCCCGAGTTCCCGGGCCATTAACTGCGCCACCCTCGGCGCCATGCGGATGGCCGCCTGGGCATTCAGAAACAGCGCTCGCGTACGCCGTGCCAGAACGTCTTCTACAGTCCGCGCCAGCTCATGGCGCACTGCCCACACCACCTCCGCGCCGGTATAAGGCAGCTCGCTCGCGAGAGGCTCGGCCAACGCCGGCTCGCTCTCTTCGAGATGCTGTACCAGCGGCGCATCCGACCCGAACATCCACAGGCGGCCGAATTTCTCGGAAGACGGGTGGAAGCCGTGGACGTTCAGATGCTCCGTCACGCACGGCCGCTCCGGCAACCGGGCGAGCACGGCCGCCTGATTGACGCAGTCTTCCGCCATATGGCGATACGTGGTCCATTTCCCGCCGCAGACGGTCACCATGCCGGAATTTTCGATGCGGATGGTATGGTCCCGGGAAAGCGCCGCGGTGTTGCCGGCCTCGCCCGAGCGCACCAACGGGCGGATACCGGCGAAGACGCTGAGGATGTCGGCCCGCGCCGGCTTCTTTTCGAGATACAGCGCCGACGTCTGCAGGATAAACTCGATTTCCTGTTCCATCGCCGCCGGCTCCAGTGTGGGCGCGCCGATCGGAGTATCGGTAGTTCCCACTACCGTGTGGCCGTGCCAGGGGATGGCGAACATCACGCGCCCGTCGCTGGTATGCGGCACCATGATGGCGTTTTCGCCGGCCAGGAACGAGCCGTCGAACACCAGGTGGATGCCCTGGCTGGGCGCGATCATGGGCTGCACCGCGGGGTCGGCCTTGCGGCGCAGGTCGTCGGCGAAAGGGCCGGTGGCGTTGATCACCACGCTGGCGGGAACTCCCCGGTCTTCGCCGGTTTCGAGATCGCGGAATCGGACTCCGTCTACGAAGCCCTCGGCATCCTTGGTGAGCTCGGTGACCTGGGCGTAGTTGAGCAGCGTAGCGCCCTGCTCGAACGCGGTCTCCACCAAGTTGATGAGCAGGCGGGAATCGTCGAACTGGCCGTCGAAGTAGATCACTCCGCCGCGCAGCCCCTCCGGCTTGAGCGTGGGCAGCCGCTCGAGGGTCTCTTCGCGGGAAAGAATTCGCGACGCGCCGAAGCCGTATTTGCCGGCCAGCAGATTGTACAGTTTGAGGCCGATTCCGTAGAATGGCGCCTCCCACCAGTCGTAGTTGGGCACCACGAAGCCCAGATTGCGGACCAGGTGCGGCGCGTTGCGAAGAAGCAAACCGCGCTCCTTCAACGCTTCCATCACCAGCGAGACGTTGCCCTGCTCCAGATAGCGCACCCCGCCATGCACCAGTTTGGTGCTGCGGCTGGAAGTGCCCTTGCCGAAATCGTTCTGTTCGAGGAGGAGGGCATCGTAGCCGCGCGACGCCGCGTCAATGGCCACTCCCACGCCGGTCGCGCCTCCGCCTATTACGATCAGGTCCCATGGCTCCGTGTGAGCACGCAGGCGCCCGTACATCTCGGTTCGGGTCATGGTTTATTTTAGCGTTCAGAGGTCAGCTAGGGATCCTGCGGCCGAGTGGAACTCGGCCTAAAGCTTGCCCCACCCAAGACGCCTTGATCCTGTGGTGGCGCGGGCTTCAGCCCAATGCTGCGGTCGCTTTTCGAGGCCAGTCGCCGATGGGCCGGCTCAGCTCAGCCAGACGATTCCCGCGATCATGGTCAAGACTGTCAATGGGGCGCCCACTTTGAAGTACTCCCAAAAGCTGATGGGCGCTTCGTGGCGTGCTCTCTGGACTACGATCAGATTCGCGACGGAACCGAGGATGGTCAGATTGCCAGCCAGCGTTGTGGACATAGCCAGCGTCAGCCAGGACCGTACCGGATCGCCCATATGAGCGATGAAGGGCTTGAAAACCAGCACCGCTGGCACGTTGCTCACGACGTTCGAAAGCACGGCGGCAACCGCGCTGAGCACAGAGACTCGCTCCAGGTGAAACCGTTGTGTGAAGCGAAACAGGTCTCCGGGCAGAGAGGTCTTCTCCACTCCTGCCACCACGATAAACAGTCCGATGAAGAGAACCAGCAGCGACCAGTCGATCTCGCGGTAAATCCTCTCCGGTTTCAGGCGCCGCGTAACCAGCAGCAGCGCGCCAGCCATGAGCGCCACTTTCGGAACCGGCCAGCCGGCGAAGAAAAGAACGATCATGCCAGCGGACACGGCCAGCGACTTCCACATCAGCACGCGGTTGATGCGCACGAGGCGCCGTTCGAGCGCCACTTTTTCTTGAAGCCGGAACTCTCGATGGTAGATGGCGGCGATAACAGCCACCGTCATCACTAGCCCTACCGCCGCGACTGGTGAGAGCGCAGCCGCGAAAGTCCGATACTGGATTCCCGAAAAGCTGCCTATCATCATGTTCTGCGGGTTGCCCGTGATGGTCGCCACACTCCCGATGTTCGCTGCCATCGCCACGGCAAGCAAATAAGGCACGGCGTTGCGGCGTAGTTGGCGGGAGATTTCGAGTACCAAAGGCGTAAGCACCAGGCACATCGTGTCATTAACGAAGAAGGCGGAGAAGAATCCGGCCACAAAGACGATAGCGGCCAGCAGGACAATGGGCCGGTGTGCATGTTCCACAACCCACTCCGCCACCGCGCTGAAAAAACCGGAAAGCCGTAGGTTGGCTACCACGATCATCACGCCGAACAATAGGATTATCGTGTCGTAGTTGATGGCGGCGTAGGCATGGTCGAGATCCAGGACACCGAAAGCGATCATGAGGCTGGCGCCGATGATGCACGCGCCCGTTCGATCTACGCGAAACCCGGGCAGTCGGCCGAGGGCCAGCACCAGATAAACGGCAAGAAAGATAAGGATGGCCGCCAAGAGAACAAGTTTACTCCACCCACAACGATCGAAACACGGGACCACCATAGACCTGATCCGGAGGAATAGTTTCAGGCCACCGGAGCCCGCGGAGGAATTCGCGCCAACAGCGATTGCCGCAACGCCGCTGAGGCGGCTCGGGGAATAATCACATCGCAATTCAAATCGAGGCAGGCCAAATGCCCGCTCAACTCCAAGCTATGCATGTCGCGAAGATGCCGCCTGAGCATGGTATGAGCGAATCTGGATAGAGCTGACGCAGAAGACCTCGCCGTTGGTCTTGGATGACGCGGCACTCCGAAGCTGGTTGGACTCGGGCGCTACGGGCCAGATGTCCTTTTATACCGGCCAATATCTGGAGCGAGGGGCTCCCCTACGCCGACCGAAAGCAGTATTCTTTTTTCGTTCGAAACTGATCTTAACTGTAGTGGTGCGGCCCGTTGTGGAGCAACACCGGGGGCGTAGGATACCCGTATGCGGAAATCGGCCGGCGATCAGCAAGCTGCACCCGCGCCACGTTTCACGAGCAGGATAGTGACATCGTCCTCGTTGAGCTTCAGGTCTACCAGCGATTTCAGAATAGACATCGTTCTGCCTGAGCTGTCGGCCAAAGCATCGCGCAGACGGTTTTCGGCATTCTCTCCGGAGATCGAATCGGTAAGTCCATCCGTGAAAACCAGAAGGGCGCCACCGGGAGGAAGAAGAGTGGTGCGAGCTTCATATGCCGCTCCTGGAAATAGTCCAAGCGGCATGCCGGTAGCTTCCAGCGCTATCGCAGATCCGGAACCGAAAACAATCGGGGCGTTGTGGCCGGCGTTCACGTAGGTCAATTCTCCGGAGTCGCGGCTCAGCACGATGAACACCGCCGTCGCAAAGCGATCGCTTGGCGTATAGCGGCTCAGGTGCCTGTTGATCTGCCGCGCCAACGCCAGGGGATCCGGCTCGAAATTCGCGCCGCTTCTGACCAGGGCCTGTATATTCGACGCCAGCAGCGCCGCCGGCATCCCTTTTCCGGACACGTCCGCTACCGCGAAAAGGGTTCGCTTGCCGGCGAGCTCGATGACGTCAAAGTAGTCGCCGCCCACCTCACGGAAGGGCTTATAGAACGTCTCCAGCTTGTAGCCCGGCAACTCGTCCAGTTTTTCGGGTTGAAGCGTCTGCTGGATCTGCCGTGCGGCAATCTGGTCGGCTTCCAGTTGGGTCTTGCGGACAAATTCCGAAGTCAGCATCCCGTTCTTCAGCCCAGCGCCGATGACGTACATCAGAAACACGCTTCCATAGAGAGCGATTCCATGCGGCCACATCACGGGCCAAACCAATGATCGCGCCCAAAGGGCATAGAACGCGTATCCCTGTAACAGATGCCCAACCCATGTGATGACGCGTTTGGACTTGGGCATCTCGCGGGTCCAGTCGTAGTAGGCATACTGGAGAGCGCGGTGAAACGGGCCGGCGGAGCTGTCGAGGCCCGGCTGCATGCGAATGGGCATTTGCTGAAGTCTAGCAAGACGCAGGAAGTGTGTGAAGGGCAAGTTCGTCAGGAGTCAGGATGCCAGAATGGCGATGGCGCACGCGTTCAGGAGCCGGCTCATCTCGATTTCGCGGGAGTAGTCCCGATGCGGCGCCGGAGCTTCGGCCGGAGCGGCACGATTCCCTCGGGCATCGTTTGGCGCTCCACCCGACATGCCCCCTGAATGGCGGGCTGAAGCCCGCACCACCAAGTGTACAGCGCTGTCGGAGATTGGGGCGGGCTTCAGAGGAACTTGCAAAATTCGTGGGTGCAGCCGCTCCCTCACGGGGTGCCCCCGGGCCCGGCTCGGTAACTGCTTTCTCTTCCGTGTACGCCTTCCGAGCCGCGCGCGTCAGCAAGCGGTTTCCGGGAATTTTGCAAGTTCCTTCAGCCCGCCAAACACGGGCTTTGCCGTGAAACGATGAGGACCGCGACACCGAAGCGGGAAATGGAGCAGATCCGGCAGCGGCGCAAACTGTCGAAAGGGAGCGTCGCGAATTGTCTGAACGCCTGGGCCAGATGCTACACTCGCGGTTCCCGAGTCCCGCGGCGAACAACATGAAACTGAAACGCTACCAAGGCAATCCCATTCTCTCTCCTCACCCGGACCATCCCTGGGAAGACTTGGCCGTCTTTAACCCGGCGGCCTGGTACGACGCGGAGAAGCGCCAGGTCGTCCTGCTTTACCGCGCGGCCGAGTCGCACCCCGACTATAAGTGCTACTTCGGCCTCGCCACCAGCCCCGACGGCTATCGCTTCGAGCGCGTGAGCGGCCAGCCCGCCCTGAGCCCCAGCATCGAAGGCTTCGACGGGGCCACCATCCAAGACCCGCGCATCGTCAAAATGGGCGGCTGGTTTTACGTCACCTACGCCTGCCGGCACTATCCCTTCGGCCAGTTCTGGAATCCGGAAGTGAAGCGGCGCTATGCCACGCTGGACTGCCCGCCGGAGTTTCCCCGCTATCTGCGGACCAACGCCACCCTCACCGGCCTGGCGCTAACCCGCGATTTCAAAACCTGGATTCGCGCCGGTTGGATCACCGACCCGATGCTGGACGATCGCGACGCCATCCTCTTTCCCGAGAAAATTCATGGCAAGTACGTCATGATGCATCGGCCGCTGGAATGGATCGGAGAGAAGTACGGTTCCGAGCACGCCTGCGCCTGGATTTCCACCGCCGACGATCTGCTCGGTTTCAAGTTCCACGACAGCCGTCTCCTGATTAAGAACAGGTACCCGTGGGAGACCGCCAAGCTCGGCATCAATATCCCGCCTATCAAGACTCCGCACGGCTGGCTGACCATTTATCACGCGCTGGGCGAAGACAAGTTCTACCGGCTGGGGGCGCTCCTGCTCGATTTGGACGACCCCGGCAAGGTCTTGCACCGCACACCCCACTGGATCCTGCAGCCCGAGGAATATTACGAGATCGAGGGTTTTTACCGCGGCGTCTGCTTCCCGTGCGGCGCGGTGACCATCGATGGCACGCTTTTCGTGTACTACGGCGGGGCGGACAAGTATTGCGCCCTGGCCACCTGTTCGCTTCAGGAACTGCTCGACCACCTGCTGAGCTGTCCGGCGTAAGGAAAAGAACTCCATGCACCCAATCGACCTCACGATTATCGCCATCTACCTGGCCACAATGGCCGCCGTGGGGTGGTGGTCGGCCAAGAAGGCCTCGAAGAGCGCGGAGTCTTATTTTCTGGCCGGGAAGAGCCTGCCCTGGTGGATTATCGGAGTGGCGCACGGCTCCAGCGGAGTTGATCTCACGGGCACTATGTGGTTCGTGATGATGCTGTATATCTATGGCGTGAAGGCCACCTGGCTGCTGTGGGTTTGGCCGCTGTTCAGCGTGGTCTTCCGCATGATGTACCTGGGGACCTGGGTGCGGCGATCCAACGTGCTCACCGGGGCGGAGTGGATGCGCACCCGGTTCGGCCACAGCCGTGGCGCGGAGCTGGCCTACATCAGCGTGGTGGTGTATGCCCTGGTCCACGTGGTCGGGTTTGTCAGCTACGGATTCCGCGGCATCGGCGAATTTACCAAGCCGTTCTTCCCGTGGGACGTTCCGGACGCGTATTACGGTGCCGCCATGCTGCTGATCACGGGCGTCTATTGCGTGGTGGGCGGGATGTACGGCGTGGTGCTGAACGACCTCATCCAGTTCGCTCTCAAGCTGGCCGCGGCCATCGGCGTCGTGGTGGTCAGCATTCACCTGATCCGGCCGGAGCAGATCATGGCGGCGGTACCGGCGGGCTGGGACCATCTGTTCTTCGGCTGGAAGCTGAACATGGACTGGAGCGCGCTCATGCCGCAGCTCAACAGCCGGATCTACGGGCCGGTGGGGCAGGGCGGCGACGGTTATTCCCTGTTCATGTTCTTCACCGGGGCGCTGCTGCTCAAAGGAGTCCTGGTCAGCATGGCGGGGCCCACGCCTAACTATGCCATCCAGCACGTGCTGTCCACGCGCAGTCCGCGTGAGGCCGCGCTGGAGAACATGGTGATGGCGATGGTCTCGCTCACGCCGCGCTTCCTGCTGATTGGCGGCATCACGGTGCTGGGCATCGTTTTCTTCAGCCCGGAGCTGGCCACGATGGGGGCCAACGTGAGTTTCGAGAAGATCCTGCCGAATGTGCTCCACCATCACGTGCCCGTGGGCTTAAAGGGCGTGCTGATCGCGGCCTTGCTGGCATCTTTTATGAGCACTTTCGTCTCGACGGTCAACTCCGGGGCGGCCTATGTGGTGAACGACATTTACAAGCGCTACCTGAATCCCCAGGCTCCGCAGCGCCGCCAGGTGGCGCTCGGTTGGATTACGTCGGCTTCGGTGATCCTGCTGGGGATTCTGTTCGGCATGGTGACCACTTCGGTGCATGGGGTGACCGAGTGGATCGTTTCCGCGCTGGTTCCGGCCTTCGTGGCGCCCAACGTTTTGAAGTGGCACTGGTGGCGATTCAACGGCTACGGCTTTTTCGCCGGCATGGTGGCCGGGACGGCCGCGGCCATCCTCAAGGTCTTCCTGAGCATTCACCCGGTGCTGGCATTCCTCCTGATTCTGGCGATAAGCTTCGCGGCCTCCATCGCGGTGTGCCTCGCCACCCGGCCGGAAAGCGACGCCGTGCTGATGAGCTTCTATCGCAACGTGCGCCCCTGGGGATTCTGGGAGCCGGTCTTCGAGAAGTGCCGGGCTGCGGACCCAACGTTTCAAAAGAACCAGGACTTCAGCCGCGACATGTGGAACCTGGCGGTCGGCATGGTCTGGCAGACCAGTCTGGTGACGGCGCCCATCTACCTTGCCATCCAGCACTGGCGGGAAATGTGGATCTCGCTGGCGGTGTTCGCGGTCACGTCGCTGAGTCTGAAGTTCACCTGGTACGACCGGCTGGGGCCGGGCGAGATGTACCTGGTGAAACCCGGCTTCGAAAAGGCAAATTGAGTAGCGGGGTCATTGTAAGACATGAGGCTTGCTTCGATGCCGGCGGCGGTATCGAACTGCGGTAGCCCGGTAGAGTAGGAGTGATGACTCCCCGAACGCAAAAGATAACGCGGGTTCGGCCTTGATCCTGTGACGCCGGAAGACGGACCTGGCGATCCGTTTGACCCCAGCCCGGATTGCGGAATCGGGATCGAATGACGCAGCGTAATCGAGGCGTTTCCAACCAGAACTTCCTTCACCAGCAGTCGCGGAATCTGCTGTCGCACGGCGATATCGAGCGCATCCGTACGTATCCGTAGTTTACTGCGAAGCCAGTCAGGCTCTCTGCCAGTTGTAGGTATTTGGATCCGCCCACCGCCGCCATCTTCAGAGATTGCAATTCCGATTCGACGGCCTGCGTTTGTTTCTGTAATGCCGCCATCCGTTGCCGCAGTTGGGGAAGCGTCAGCAACCCCTCTTGGCAGGCCGTCACCAGGCGTTCGCTGCTTTTCTCCACGCGAGCCTGTTCCCGGAGCAATTCCTCTTCGCGCTTGCGCAACGGGTCCGCCTTTTGTGCGGCTTCGCGGCGGCGATCGATTTCGGTTTGGTCTACTCGCCAGATCGACTGAGCCGAAAATACGCCTGTCAAGTCTTGCGGAGCGAGGAACTGTCGCGAGGATTGCTCCTTTGGGTTTCGTCCTGGCCGGTCGGCCCACCAGGCGCTGGAGGAGATACGCGGGCACGTGAAGGCCGGGTATCAAGCGGTGTATTGAGGAGGTCAGAGTCTCCGCACAGCAGGCAAAGTGCCGCGAAGTCCCGCTCGTTAGGACCCCTCCCCGTTAATCCTCTGTTCATCTGCCGAAGTCTATACTGTATTCTCACCGATGTCGCAAATCTTGCCGATCGCGGGCATCGCCTTGGCGCTCTGCCAGTTGGCGCCCGCCCAACCCCTGCGCCTCACCCTCCAGGACGCCATGGAGCGCGCGCAAAAATACAGCCAGCAAACCTTCGCCGCCAACATCGCTGCCCTGCTGGCGCGCGAAGACACCGTGCAGGCCAAAGCCGCGCTCCTGCCCACGGTCAACGGCCTCAGCCAGTACATCTACACCCAGGCCAACGGCACGTCTACCGGCATCTTCGTCCCTAACGACGGCGTCCACATCTACAACGACTACGCCACCGCCCATGCCGACCTCTACGCGCCCGCCAAGCTCGCCGACTACCGCCGCGCCATGGCCGCCGAGGCCGCCGCGCGCGCCCGCGCCGATCTCGCCGCCCGCGGCCTCATCGGCACCGTCATGCAGGACTACTACGCTCTGGCCGTGGCCGAGCGCAAGGTGCACAACGCCGAGCTGAGCGTCGCCGACGCCCAGTCGTTCTTCGACATCACCGAAAAGCAGGAAAAAGGCGGAGAAGTGGCGCATTCCGATACCGTGAAGGCCCGGCTCCAGCTCAACGATCGCAAACGCGACCGGCAGGAGGCGCAGCTCGCGCTCGATAAAGCCCGCATCGCATTCGCCGTCCTGCTGTTCCCCGACTACCGGACCGATTACACCGTGGTCGACGATCTCGACACGCTCGCCGCGCTGCCGGTCTATAGCGAAATCCAAACGCTGGCCGGCAGGAACAGCCCCGATATTCGCGCCGCGCAGGCCGCCGTCACGCAGCAGGATTTCGAGCTCCGCTCCGCCAAGGCCGACCGGCTGCCGGCCCTGTCCATGGACTACTTTTTCGGCATCAGCGCCAACCAGTTCGCGGTCCATAATCCCGAGGGTCAGAACCTGCTCGGCTCCGTGGTTCAGGCCCAGGTGACCGTCCCCATTTGGACCTGGGGCGCCGCGCGCAGCCGCGTGAAGCAGGCGCAATACAAGCTGCAGCAGGCCCACAACGATCTTACTTATACCCAGCGCAACCTGCTCGCCGAGCTCGACTCGTTCTACCGCGAAGCCGCCCTGGCGCGCGACCAACTGGCGTCCCTGCGCGAGTCGGTGGATCTCTCCAAGCAGAGTCTCGATCTCACCCTGCTGCGCTACCAGGCGGGCGAAGTCTCGGTGTTGGAAGTGGTGGACGCGCAATCGGCCGCGCGCGATGCGCGCAACGCGATGGACGACGGACTGGCGCGGTACCGCGTGGCCGTCGGCAACCTGCAGACACTCACGGGGGCGTTTTAGGCAATGAAGAATCGATGGTTGTTCGCAGCAGTGCTGGCGGCCGGCGCGCTGGCGTGCGGCTGTGCCAGGAAAGAAGAGGCGGAGGTGGAAGCGCCCGCGCCCGTCCAGGTCACCGGAGTGACCCAGGAGCCCATCCGCCGCATCGTGGCCGGCGATGGCGTGCTCTTCGCGCTGGGCCAGAGCGGCGTGATGCCCAACATCAGCAAGCCGGTGGTGAAGTTTTACGTCAATCGCGGCGACCACGTGAAAGAGGGCCAACTGGTGGCCACGCTGGAGAGCCGCGATCTGAAAGCCGCCGTGGACAACGCCAAGGCGCAGGTGAATCAAGCCGCCCTGAACGTGCACAGCGTCGAGCTCGCGACCGTCCCGGAATCCGTAGTGAAGGCGCAGGCCGACGTGCAATCGGACACCGAGCAGCTCGACGCCGCGAAGAGGCTGCTCGACAGCCAGCAGAAGCTTTTCGAGCAGGGCGCGCTCGCGGGCCGGCGAGTGGATGAAGCGCGCGTGGCATTCGCTTCCGCCAAGGCGCAGCTCGAAGGCGCCACCGAGCACTTGCGGGCGCTCAATGCGGTGAGCAAAGAGGACCAGATTTCGACCGCCAAGGCGCAACTGCAAGCCGCCAACGCGCAACTGGCCGCCGCCGAAGCGCAGCTCAGCTACGCCGAGATCCACAGTCCGCGCGCGGGCGTGGTGGCAGACCGGCCCATCTACGAAGGCGAAATGGCCGTGCCCGGCACGCCCATGCTCACCGTGATGGACATTTCCAAGGTAGTGGCGCGCATCAACATTCCGCAAAACCAGGGCGGCAGCGTCAAGGTTGGCCAGGCCGCCGATATCATTCCCGCCGATGGCGGCGATACCGTGCAGGGCAGGGTCACGGTAGTGAGCCCCGCAACCGACCCGTCGAGCACCACGACGCAAATTTGGGTGGAGTGCGACAACCCCGGCGAGAAGCTCAAGCCGGGCGCCAGCGTCCACGTCAAGATCGTCACCGAGCTCGTCAGGAACGCCACCACCGTACCGGCGTCGGCAATTCTGCCCGGTGAAGAAGGCGGCACGGCGGTGTTGGTGATCGATGCCGAGTCGGTGGCGCATCGGCACGTGGTCACGCTGGGAATCCGCGAGGGCGACAAGGTGCAGATTCTGAATGGCGCGAGGCCCGGCGACGAAGTGGTCGTGGTGGGTGGCCTCGGCGTGGACGACAAGGCCAAGGTGAGGAAGGTCGACACCACCGTCCAGGAGTCCGACGACGAGGACAACGCTCCCGAAGCGCCTGCCGGCACGCCCAAGGACCAGAAGAAAGACGAGGCCAAGCCGAAAGCCAAATGAGCGACGTTTCGACCTCCCAGCCGGCCCCCATTCAGCCGGACGCTCAGCACTGGACCGCCCGGCACGGCAAGCCCATCATCTTCGTCATCCTGACGCTGGTTGCCGTGGGCATTTATTTGGCGCTCACGATTCCCGTCGCGGTATTCCCCGACACCAATTTCCCGCGCATCGTCATCGGCGCGGATAACGGCGTTTTCCCCATCGACCAGATGCTGGTCACCGTCACCAAGCCCCTTGAAGACGCCGTCAACGTGGTGCCCGGGCTGGACCATCTGTTTTCCATCACCAGCCGCGGCACCGCCGAGATCGACCTGTTCTTTAACTGGAACGCCGACATGCATCGCACGCTTGAGTTGGTAAACGCCGCTCTGGCGCGCGCACAGGCGTCGCTACCCTCCACGTGTAAACTGACGGCCAACCGCCTCACCTTCGCCGCGTTTCCCATCATGGGCTACAGCCTGACGTCGGACAGAATTCCCCCGACCACGCTCTGGGAAATGGCCACCTACGATATCAAGCCGCGGCTCAACCGCCAGACTGGCGTTTCGTCTATCGTGGTGCAGGGCGGCCAGGTGCCGGAATTCGAAGTCGAGCCCGACCCCGCCAAGCTGGTGCAGGCCAGTGTCACCATCCCCAACATTCTGGACGCCATCGGCCGCAGCAACATGATCGATTCGCCCGGACTGATCGAGGCCAACCATGAGCTGGTGTTAAGCCTGGTCAGCGGCCAAACCAAGACGCCCGACGAGATCGGCAACATCGTGGTCCGCACCACTCCCGCGGGGGCGCCCATCCGCATCGCCGACGTGGCGCAGGTGCATCCCTCGGTGATGCCGGTCTATACCGTGGTCACGGCCAACGCCAAGCCCGCCATCCTGCTCAACGTTCTGCGACAGCCGGACAGCAACACCGTGGTAGTGGCGGACGCCGTGAAGAAGGAGATCGAACAACTCAAAAAAGAGTTGCCCAAAGGCGTGGAACTCCGCCCGTTCTACGACCAATCGCTTCTCGTCACCGAGTCCATCAAGAGCGTGCGCGACGCCATTCTGATCGGGCTGGTGCTGGCGTCGCTGATCATGGTGCTGTTCTTGCGAGACTGGGGCACTTCGCTGGTGGCGGGCCTGGTGATTCCCGCCACCATCGCAGTCACCTTCATCGCTCTGCGCGCCCTGGGCGAAAGCTTCAACCTGATGACCTTGGGCGGACTGGCCGCGGCCGTCGGGTTGGTGATCGACGACGCCATCGTGGTGGTCGAAAACATAGTCATGCACCGCGATGCCGGGCAGTCGCGCGCCCAGGCGATCCGCAGCGCGATCCACGAGATCCGCGTTCCGCTGGTCGGATCTACCGTTACCCCGATCGTGGTGTTCTTGCCGCTCATCGCCGTGACGGGCGTCACCGGCGTATTCTTCCGCGCGCTCGCGGTCACCGTGGGAATGTCGCTGCTCACGTCGCTGGCGCTAGCCCTCACCTGGACACCCACGCTGAGCCACTACTTCATCCGCCAGCGTACCGGCCGCAGCGCCGAAGATCGTCACTCCGTGCCGCCGTCCCTCATGAACGCCTACGAGCGCGTGCTCAAGATCACCCTGGAGCATAAGTTCGTGCTGGCGGCTTTCTCCCTGGTATTGATCGCCGGCGCGTATTTGTGCTATACCCATGCCGGATCGGACCTCTTGCCCGCCATGGACGAAGGCGGATTCATCGTCGATTACATCATGCCCGCCGGCTCTTCGCTCGAGGAGACCAACCGCGTGGTCTCGCATGTGGAAAGGATCTTGAAAGCCACACCCGAGGTGGAAAATACTTCCCGGCGCACCGGCCTGCAACTCGGCCTGGCCCAGGTTACCGAGGCTAATACCGGCGACATTTCCGTGAAGCTGAAGGAGAACCGCAAACGCAGCGTGGACCAGGTGATTGAAGAGGTGCGAGCCAAAGTGCGGGAGCAGGAGCCGGTGCTCGACGTGGAGTTCCCGCAACTCCTGCAGGACATGATCGGCGACCTCACCAGCGCTCCCGAACCGGTGGTCATCAAGCTCTTCGCGCAGGATCCCGACCTGCTGAATAAGTGGGCGGTATCGGTGGGCGACACCATTAAGAAGATCCCCGGCGTGGTGGATGTGCTCAACGGAATCGAAAACACCATCAGCGGTCCGGCGACCGTGTTCAACGTCGACCAGGTGGTGACTGCGCGCGCGGGATTCTCTCCGCAGGAAGTGGAACTGGACGCCAGCGCCATGCTGCAAGGAGAACCGGCCTCCGCGCCGGTGGTGGTCAACGACCGCTCTTACACCATCCGCGTGCGTTTTCCGGAGGCCGTGCGCAAAACGCTCGACACCATCCGTGAGACTATGCTGATCAGCGGCACCGGCAAGACCGCCACTATCGGCACGCTGGCTGGTCTCCAGGAAATCCCCGGCGAGACCGAAATCCGCCGCGACAACTTACAGCGCAACGTGCAGGTGACGGCGCGCTTCGAAAACCTCAACCTGGGCGATGGGATGAAGAAGGTGCAGGACGCTATTGCGGACTTGCGTCTACCGCCCAGCATTCGCGTGGAGTACGGCGGCGGCTACGCGGAACAGCAGGCCTCGTTCAAAGGCCTGTTTTTCGTGCTGGTGCTGGCCATCGTTCTGGTATTTACCGTTCTGTTGTTCGAGTTCGGAAACTTCGCCGCACCCGTCGCAGTGCTCTCTTCGGCGCTGCTCTCCACCTGCGGAGTATTTCTGGCGCTGCTGCTCACCAAGACCACGTTCAACCTGTCATCGTTCATGGGCCTGATCATGGTCATCGGCATCGTGGCCAAGAACGGCATCCTGCTGCTCGATGCCGATCAGAAGTTTCGCGCCGGCGGGATGCCGGCGGAGGAAAGTATGATGCGCGCCGGCGAGCGCCGGCTGCGTCCTATTATGATGACCGCACTGGCCACCGTGGCCGGCATGGTTCCGCTGGCCCTTGCCTGGGGCGCCGGCTCGCAAATGCTGCAACCTTTGGCCATCGCGGTGATCGGCGGCATTCTCGCCTCGATGGTTCTATCCCTGGTGGTGACTCCGGCCGTTCACTATTACCTGGGAGGCCGGGAGTAATGTGTCTAACTACTACAGAGCCGCGACCGTGAGGGAGCGGCTATAAAGGAGTAACTCATGAAGACGAAAGTTCTCGCACTAGCTCTGGTGATTGGCGCGGCATGGGCCGCGGAGGGGTACAAAGTAATCACTAAGATCAAGATTGGCGGTGAAGGGCGCTGGGATTACACCACCTTCGACGCCGTGAACCGCCGCTTATATGTTTCCCACAGCACCAGCGTGGAAGTAGTCGATCCCGACGCCGGCAAAATAGTGGGCACTATTCCGCAGCTTCACGGAGTCCATGGAATCGCCATCGCCAACGACTTGAATCGCGGATTTATCACCAACGGCAGCAACACCTCCAACAGCGTCACCATTTTCGATCTGAAGACGCTGGAGAAAATCGGCGAGCCGGCCGCCGGCAAAGGACCCGACGCCGTCTGCTATGAGCCCAAGACCAAGCGCGTCTTCGCCATCAACCACGGCGGCACCGACGCGACCGCCATCGACGCCAAGACCGGCGAAGTGCTCAAAAGCTTCCCCACTGGCGCCAGCGGCGAATTCTGCCGGACCGATGAAAACGGCACGGTTTTCGTCAACCTGGAAGATTCGTCGGAGCTGCTCCAGATCGACGCGGCGAAGATGGAAGTCACCAAGCGCCTGTCGCTGGCGCCGGGCGAAGGGCCGTCCGGGTTAGCCATCGATGTAAAGGGCAAGAAGCTCTTTTCGGTTTGCGCCAACAAAATGATGATCGTGGTGGACATTCCGAGCTGGAAAATCATCGCCACTCCCCCGATCGGCGCCGGTCCCGATGCCGCCGGATTCGATTCCACTCTCGGACTGGCTTTCAGCTCCAACGGCCAGGACGGGACGCTGACCATCGTGAAGCCGGTCAACGGCAAGTATGACGCGGTCGATACCGTCACCACCGAGCGTAGCGCGCGCACCATGACGGTGGACGAAAAGATGCACAAGATCTATCTGCTCGCGGCCGAATACGGCGCGCAGCCCGCGGGTCAAAAGGGGCGGCCGCCGGTAGTACCCGACAGTTTCCACGTGTTGGTAGTAGGTAAGTAGTTCTACTCCGCCACGTTGAACCCTTGCACCACGATCCGCGGCTTCTCCCCGCGTGTGTCGGCTTCATATAGCTCGGTCGAAATCTGCCGCTTCTCCCCGGGCAGCAGGGCGACGTAGCCGTCGCTGTAGATAGCCGGCAGTATGCGGTCGCCCGATTTCTCGCGGACGGCCTTCAGCCGCACCATCAGCGCCGGCGTCGGCGAGGTATTTTGCAAGGTAGTGGTAAGCAGCCACCGGTCGCCGCGCCGCTCCGCAGTCGTCGTAGCCTGAATCTTCGCCTTCGCCAGCGTGCGGACAGCCTGGTAGTTCTCCTCTTCCGTACCGCGTAAGTAGAAGTTATCGGAAATGAGTTTGTCGCCCTGTTTCAGCTCCAGGCGAATAAAATGCGTCGCGCTCAGTCCCGCGGGATACTCCATCTTAACGGGCGATTGCACGCTGTCTTCCGCGCTCGGTAGCGTGGCCGATTTCTCCCACTTCACGGCGCCATCCAGATTGACCACCTGCGCGTGCGCCGTCAGGCCGGATTGCGATCCGCCGCTGTAATTCACCACTTCCACGCTGTCGCTCACAGGATTCCACTGGATGTGGAGCGGCTCCGACGCCTTCTTCGCGCCGAAATATCCGCCCGTTGGTTCGAAGTAATAGTCGTAAGTCTGCCACACCAGAGACGGCCAGCAAGCATGGCTCATCCAGATCAGCAGGCCCATACGATTCTTACTCTGCGCCTCATACATGCCCCGGTAGCCTTCGTAATTCACGAATTGAGCCAGCTCCATCCAATCCTGGAGATTGTCGGTTGGCCCATAGAGTTTGTTCATGCGAGCCCGGAAGTTGGCGGCGTTCTGCGCGCCGCCGGCGGCGAAATCGTGCACGCCCCAATCGGCGCCTTGCGGCCAAAAATCGGTCGGCGGCATCATGAGTTTCAAGCTGTCCATGGTGACAATATTGGGCATCCCCATTTCGCTGTGGAACTGCTTAGTGGCGCGCTGCTGAAAGTAGAACTTAGTAGGTTGCACGGCATAGGGACCGTGCCCGCTTACCACGCCATCGGCGGAACTGGGGATGTAATGCAGGTCCGGGTGGAAACCGTCCAGCGTAGCGCGAATCCCGTCGTCGATCGCCTTGGGCGGATACCCCTCATTGCGCCCCACATAGAGGCCGATCGAGGGATGGTTGCGAATGCGCAGCACGTAGTCCTTCACGTTGCGCAGGAACATGGCATCGTCGTCGGGGTCGGGACCGTCCCACGGGTTGGCTAACCAGAAATCCTGCCATACTACCACGCCGTACCGGTCGCAGGCATCGTAGAACTCGTCGTCGCCGACCTGACCCACCCAATCGCGGATCATGTTGAAGTTCATCTCCGCGTGGTAGCGCACCGCGGCATTGTATTCCCGCGCGCGGTAGCGCAGCATGGATTCGCCGAAGCCCCAATTGCCGCCCTTCGGAATGAAGCGGCGGCCGTTGATCCACATGCGCAGCGCGCCGCCCTCTTCGCTGTAAGTGAACTGGCGGATGCCGGATTGGAACGCCTTCCGGTCGGACATTCCTTTCGCGTCTATGTCGAACTCCAGGCTCACGTCGTATAGGTTCGGCTGTCCGTAGCCTGCCGGCCACCACAGTTTCGGCCGGAGCACGACTAAGTTGTGCCTGACCACCTTGTCTTTGGAGCCCTCGATAGTTACCGGCGTATCGAAAGCCTGGTCGCCGAAACGTCCGTGCAGAGTGCCCTCGACCGGCGCTGCGCCGTGATTGCGCAAGGTCACTTCGATGGCGACATCGGCGCGCAAATTGTCGGGCAGCGGCAGCGTGGAATGAACGAAAGGATCTTCCACGGTCACCGGACCGGTCGCCGTGAGAAACACCTTGTTCCAGAGGCCGGTGTCGCGCCCGCGAATAGTCGGGATCCAGTCCCAGCCGATGGTAGCGTGATACGTGGGATTGTCGGCCCCCAGCGCGCCCCCGTTCTTGTCGGTGGATTGGAAGGTCCTTTGCTTGACCGATCCCGGCGTGGCGTTCTGGATAATGCGCACCGCCAGCGCGTTCTTCTGGCCGGCTCGCAGCTTGGAAGTAACGTCGTAGCGTCCGCGGATAAATGCGCCTTCGATGCGGCCCAGCTTTTCGCCGTTGAGATAGACTTCGGCCTTCCAGTTAATGCCGTCGAAATTCAGCCAGACGCTTTTTCCGGAAAAAGCGGCCAGCGCGGTGAATTCATTGCGATACCAGAAGTCGGCCTGAAAGAAGGAGTCGGAAATCAGGTCCTGATTCGTGCCGAAGTTCGGATCGGGAATCGCGCCATCGTTCAAATAGCTCACCAGCGCGGTGCCCGGCACGGTCGCGACCATCCACGAGGAATCCGCGAAACCCGGCCTGGAGAGCGCGGCTCCATCGGCCTTCACCAGCGAATCGCGCTGGATCTTCCATCCGCCGCCGGCCAGATCCATGCGGCTGGCGGCCGGCGCAGGCGCCGGTGCCGCCTGCGGCGTCGGACCGCCCTTGCCGAAAACTTCGAGCTCGCTCAAAATGTAGCCCTCCGGCTCGGCCGTCTTCTTCATGAGGACGCGCACGTAGCGGCCATGCGCCTGCTGCGCGAGCTTGATATCGTCGGTAGTCCCGGTGGCTGGCAATGCGGCCACGGAGTTCCACGACGCGGCATCGTCGGAAACTTCGATCGCACCTTCCGACGCGCGCCGGATCCACGAGAGCACTATGCGGTCGAACGTGCACGGCGCGCCGAGATCGACGTACACCCACTCTACGCCCTTCCCGGCGCTCATCCACGCGCTTGAGAAATTGTGCGGACCGGCCACCTGGACCGGCCGCCCATTGCGGAACAAATCGATCTCGTTCACGCGGAACGATTTCGCCCGCGGGTCGCTGAGAGCGATGCGGAAAAAGCGATTGCGCGACGGAGCGGCCAACTTTACCGAGGGGTGGAGTTCCCCCGTGGGACGCGCCATCCCGCCGGTGTGCCCCAATTCGGCCCACGTCTTGCCGTCGTCGGAGCCGGTAACCACCAGGCCCCAAACCTCCGGCTCCGCGTTGCCCTTCACCATACCGTCGAGATCCATCCGATCGATCTCGAATGGCGCTGCCCCGCCGGCCAGTTCAAGCTGCACCCAGACGTTCGAGCCAGGCAAGTCGACGCCCGTCACCCAATTACCATCGAGCATGTATTCCCGCTCGTTCTTGGGAAACACTCCGTTCGCGCTACTGGAGACGGAAATCCAACGCGGCAAGCTAGTCTCTTTGATGCCGTCTGTAATAAGTTGCGCTGTAAGATTGAAGTCGTAGCTCGAAGATTGGTAGGCCGGCCGATGCAGCGCCAGGTTTCGATAAGTGGCACTATCGATGCGCATCGTGGGCGCGAAATTCTCCTTGGGGTCGCCCGGGTAAACTCCGATTCCGAGGGTGTAATTCTGAGCTTGCAGAGTAACGGCCGCGAGCACCATCAGGCACAGAGCTAATTGCGTAGGGCTTGCTTTAGCAGGCTGCGGAAAGAGCCCGTCAACCGCTTGCTTACGCGCGCGGCTCAGAAACGCGCTCGTTCTTTTGCGGGCACTTACAGAGCCGGGCCCAGGGGGCACCCCGCGAGTGAGCGGTCCCGGAATGCCCTTTTTCCGCAACCTGTTAGACAAACCTGCAAGATTCCGCCCGCTAACCGGCGGGCTAAAGCCCGCCCCACTCTCTGACAGCGCTGCACTCTTGGTGGGGCGGGATTCAGGCCGCCAGCTCGGCGACTGCCGAGCTGCCAGGCGGAATTTTGCAAGTCCCTCTTTAGCTTGCCCAGGCGAGCGAAGCTCGTCCGCCGGCAATATGCGAGATATCATGACTATCCTTTCCGGTCCAACTGACTTAGCGCATACGCATACGCTCCTATCGCCGTAGCCTCGCTCGTGCCCAGACGCGAAATGCCGACGCCCACACGCTGCATGGCGTCGAAGCGTACGTGCCGTCCGCTTCCGGGTACGATAAGATCTTTCGGTTCACCTTTCAGAAAGAGCGCCAGATCGTCCGCATCCTCCAGGTTGAACGCCCGGGGAATCAGACGGCGAAGCTTCTCTCCGTTCGGCGTCGTGTAGCTGCCGTTCATCTCGGCCACGATGGCGGGCAGGAACTGGCGATGCGCTCCCGCGATCCCTCCGCCGATCACCACCAGGCCGTCGAGCAGCGTCTCGGCTTCGGCGATAGCGTCGCCAGTTACTTCGCCCAGCAGACGAAAAGCCTCGCGAGCAGCTTCGCGGCCGCCCTCGGCCGCTCCTTCGGCGATGGCGAAAATATCCTTGGGCTGCGGCGCTTGCTCGAAAGGAATGCCCGTGGCCGCGGCGTAAGCGCGCCGTACCGCGCGGATGGAAGCGCCTTCCTCGGCGTTACGGCCGCGCTCGAGCTTGTGCCGCAACAGCCAGACTTCGCCGCCGGCCGAGTTATCGCCGATAATCAATTGGCCGTCGCGCACCAGCCCGCCACCGAATCCCGTGCCCAACGTGATTCCCAGCAGATTGCGAAAGCGCTTGGGGCTTCCGGACTTTTCCAGCAGCCCGTTGACGTACGGCAGGAAGCCGGCCGTGGCTTCGCCGTAAGCGAACAGGTCGCCATCGTTATTGATGAAAGTGGGCAGCCCGAATGTGTCTTCCAGCATGGCCGCAAGGGGCACGTCGCGATACGCCGGCAGGTTGCCCGGGCGAATCACGACGCCGCTGAAATAATCGCACGGGCCGGGGAAGGCGAAGCTGATGGCGGCCGGCGGGTCGGAGAGCGATTCCTTGACGCGCCGGAACCCAGCGGTAATGCTGGCAAGCGAGCGCTCCAGGTTGTCGGCGTTCGCGGGCAGAACGAACGGCGCCACCACGGTCTGATTGGTGCGAAGCGCCGAGAAGACGAAGTTGGTGCCGCCCGCGTCGAGAGTCATCACGGCGCGGGGATCTGCGATGGCGCTCATTTCGCCTCCTGTGTGCGGGGTTTGACATTCAGGAATGCCGTCCAGGTGACGTACAGTATGGCGGCCATGGGCACCAGGAAGCCGATCAGCACCGAACTCCGGTCGGAAACCAACCCCATCAGGGGCGGCAGAATCGCGCCGCCCACAATGGCCGTGACCATGAGGCCGGAGAGCTCATTGGTGAATTGCGGCAGCGATTCCACCGCGAGCGAAAACACCAGCGGGAAGATATTGGCGAATCCCAGCCCCGCCAGGAAGAAACTGGCCACCGCCACGGTGCGGTCCGGCACGAACAGGCCGCCCAGCGCGAGTATCGAGACAATCGAAGTCGCGATAAAAAACTTCCGCGGCGACATCCAACTCAAAATCACGCCGCCGGAGAATCGGCCGATGGTCAGCGCCAGGAAAAATAATCCCGTGCCCAGCAGCCCGACCTTGTTGACGTCAATCTGATAACTTTCTTTCAAAAACAGCGGGATTCCCGAGCTGACGCAGACTTCCGCGCCCACATACAGGAAAATCGCGGCCACCATGGCGAACACGTAGCCGTTCCCCAGCAATTTCAGGCATGAGCCCAGCGTGGCCGGACGATCTTTGCCGCGCTTTTCTTCCACGTGTAACCCGCTCACCGCCAGCAGCGTGATTAAAATCGCCACCGCGTAGATGGGGAAGATCACTTTCCAACTCGCCCCGAACCAGCGCGCCGCGGCCACCGGAATCAGCGGCCCGGAGAGCGACCCAATGGCCTTCACAAACTGCGCCAGCGAAAGGTTCCGCGAGTATTTCCCTTCCTCGGATACGTCGCGCATGAAGGGATTGCCGGCCACTTGCAAAAGGGTCGCACCCGCTCCCATCAGCAGAATGGTGATCAGGAATCCGGCGAACGAGCTCACCGCGAAAGTGGCGTTGAGCAGGCCCACCAGGGCAATCGACAGGCCCGTCAGAAGTACGAACTTTTTGCCGCGCTTGTCCTGCACCAGCCCCACCGGTATGGACAACAGTCCGAACATGCTAAAACCCACAAACGGGATCAGCGACGCCACCGCGTTGCTGAGCTGAAACTCATTTTTCGCCAAACTGACAAATGGCCCTACCGCATCGCCGAAACCCATCGCCAGAAAGGCCAGGAATACCGGTAGTGTGCGTAATTTCATGTCGTCCTCTCGACCGCGCGCGTCCCAAGCATGAAATAGTAACGCATGGCGCTTGTTAACACTGCGAGAAACGGAGCCCATCCTCCTGGATACACCGTGTCTCACCGTGAAAGGGCGTTACAACCTCGCCTCTCCATCGCGCCGCGACGTGCCGGGCATTAGCATCCGGTTTGGACTATGAGACTTCTAATCTTTATGTCGAAAAGTCGGGCGACCGCATTCTCCCGGTCATTTATAGCGATAATTACGTCGCCCTGATGCCCGGCGAGAGCCGCACTTTCAAGACCGAGTTGGAAGACGCCGATACCCGCGCCGAACGTCCCCGCATCGCCCTGGAAGGCTTCAATCTCCAACCGAAGTAGGGCAGGTTGGCAACATGGTTCTCCTATTCCACCTCGATCGCCATCGCGCGGCGGCCTGTCGCGCCGCCCTGTGCGGCCGTGACCGCGATCTCGTATACTCCGGGGTCGAGCCCGCTGAACGGTATCCGGCTCACCACCCGAACGGAGCCGTCGGCCTCGGCCGCGGGCAGGCTCGGCCGCACCGAGCTCACCAATGTGCCATTGTGGGAGATCGCGGTCCGCACGTCGGGGCTCGCCCCCGGGCATGGCGTGGCTAGCCTGGATTCCTGGCGCGGGTTGGCCGCCTGCGGCGGGCGGCAACCCGCCCCGCCGGGGCGCCCTACAGAGATAATCGGCTCCGAATGGAGCAATTGGATATATAATGGTCGCATAATCGATTCCAGCCGGGATGGCAGAAAAGAAATGTCGGTGCGTACATTATTATCTAGAGTGATGGAAGGCCTCGGACTGGCGAGTCGGCTGCGATCGCCTTGGCGCGTAATTGGGTCCGCCGGGCTCGTCGTACTGGTGGCGATGGTAATTCTGATGGCGCAGACGCCGCCACAAGGCGCACCGGCGGTGGCTGGGGCGATTACGGTCGATTACCCCGCGGCGGGTTCCATCTTTCCGCCCGACCTTGTCCCGCCAACCATGGAGTGGCGCGATTCCGACCCGCGCGCCAAGTTTTGGGTCATCGAATTCGCGTTCGGCGACGGCGCCAGGCCCGTACGGGTGAAATCGGCCGGCCCGCGGCCGCAGATTGGCCCCATCGACGAGCGCTGCGCCAAGGCCGGCGCCGCCACGCCGACACTCACTCCCAACGAGCAGGTGGGGCACGCGTGGAAGGCGGACGCGGCTACCTGGGGCGAGGTCAAGAAGCACGGCGTGGCGCACCCGGTTACGGTGCATTTGCTCGGCTACGAGGATGAAGATACGCTGAAGCCGGTTTCCAGCGGGCAAACCACGCTGAGCATCTCCGCCGACCCGGTGGGCGCTCCCATCTTCTACCGCGACGTGCCGCTGGCTGCCGTGAACTCCGGCGAGCGCGGAGTGATCGCCCCGTTGCCGCCCGAGGCTGTGCCGCTGATCGCCTGGCGGATCATGGACCTGACCACCGGCCGCAGCCGCGTGATGATGGAGGGCTTGCCTACCTGTGCCAACTGCCACTCGTTTTCGCGCGACGGCAAATGGATGGGCATCGACGTGGACGGCCCGCAAAACGACAAGGGCCTGTACGCCCTGGTGCCGGTTCGCAAAGAGACCTCGATCCGCAACGAATACGTGATCCGCTGGAACTCTTTCTCCGACGATCCCGCGAAAAAGCGCTTCGGGTTCATGAGCCAGATGTCGCCCGACGGGCAGTACCTGGTTACCTCCACCGAACCCCCCGACGCGCAAATGAAGGGCCTCGACGATCGCCTGTACAACGGGGTTTACAGGGACTACGGCTTTGGACAGGTGTTTTACCCCACGCGCGGAATTCTCTCTTGGTACAGCAAAGCGAGCGGCAAACTGCTGCCGCTGCCCGGCGCCGACGACACCCAAATGGTCCAGACCAGCGCCTTCTGGAGCCCCGACGGCAATTACCTGGTGTACTCCCGCGCCAAGGCGCGCGATCCCTTTGCGCCGGACCAGAAGGAGGCGACATACGCCAACTCGCCCGACGAGACGCAGATCCAATACGACCTGTACAAGATCCCGTTCAACGGCGGCAAAGGCGGTAAGCCCGAGCCTTTGCCGGGAGCGAGCGGCGACGGGATGAGCAATAATTTCCCGAAAGTCTCGCCCGACGGCAAGTGGATCGTGTTCGTCAAGAACAAGAACGGCCTGCTCATGCGGCCCGACAGCGAGCTGTACATAGTGCCGTCCGAAGGCGGCACAGCGCGCCGCTTGAACTGCAACCTGTCGCGCATGAACTCCTGGCACACGTTCTCGCCAAACGGCCGCTGGCTCGCATTTTCATCCAAAGGGCGCTCGCTTTTCACGCAATTATTCCTGACCCACATCGATGAAAACGGCAACGACAGCCCGGCGATCCTGGTGGAGAATATGACGGCGGCGAATCGCGCGGTGAACATCCCGGAATTCGTGAACATCGCGCCGGACTTCATGCAGGCGATGAGCGCGCCGGCCACGGAATTCTACCGGCTCTTCAATATCGCCCTCGCGGATCAGGGCAAGGGTGACCTGGAGACGTCGATTTCGGAGTGGAAGAATGCGCTCGCCATGAGCCCGGACGAACCGCGGGCGCTCTACAACCTGGGCGTGGCCCTGGCCGACGCGAAACGCTACGAAGAGTCCCTCGTGCCGCTGCGTAAGGCGCTGGAGCTAAAGCCCAACGACGCCCGGACTCACGCCAGTCTGGGCATCGCGCTGTTGCGCAACAAACAGCCCGACGAGGCGTTGGAGCAACTGCAAAAGGCTATCGAGCTGAATCCCGCGGACGCCAGGGCGCAGGATGCGCTGGGGAGTCTGTTTGCCGAGCGCGGCCAGTTTCAGGAGGCAATTCCGCATTTTGCGAAGGCGCTGGAGGTGGCCCCCGACGACGCCGACACGCAGAACAATATTGCCATCGCGCTGGTGCGCGCGGGCCGGACCGAAGCGGCTGTCCCGTACCTGGAAAAAGCTCTAATCGCCGATCCGAATGCGCCCGAGTTGCACGGAAACCTGGGCCTGATCCTAGCCCGGCAAGGCCGATACGACGAGGCGGTTCCGCATCTCGAAAAGGCGCTTGCGGGCGGGTTCGAATCCAACGAAGCGCAGCTCGCGCTAGGCCGCGCGCTGGCCGGCAAGGGGCAGTTCGGGGAGGCGATTCCCCATTTCGAGGCGGTCGCCAAAACCGGCGATCCGCTCGCACTTGGAGTGCTCTCTTCGATCTACGCGACGGTTGGCCGGTTGGCGGATGCGTTGCGGGCCGCCAAGGAGGGCCTCGCTGTGGCCACCCAGCGCAACGATCGCGACTTGATCCAGGCATTCAATAGCAGCATTGCGCTTTACGAAAAGGCTGCCAACGAGGCGGGCAAGAAATAGACCTGGCGGGGCACGGTCGAAAACCTCGCCCAAAACTCCTCCGGACGGCGCGACGTGCCCGCGGGTGGCCGCACCTGTACACCTGAAGAAGCGGCGTACCCGTCGGCGGGCTGAAGACCGCCATTTTGGACGCAAACGGCCAATGTCCAGATGGCCCGCAGGGCCATGCCGACAGGATGGCATCCCGCGGGACCCGGAGGGTACCCCTGGCAACCCGCCCAACAAGTTTGCCTACTTGGATTCGTCCGTCACTTCCAGAGCATTCAGTGAGGCGTAGTTGCGGATGGGGCGGAGCGATATGGCGATCTTGCCCTGCGGATCCGGCTCCACTCCGTGCAAGGGAACGATTACAGCGCGATTGCTTCCGCCGGCTTCCCTGAAAATATCGAAGCCCCGGCGTATAGCCACGCCATTGCACAAGATGTCGAAGACCCGGCTGCCTATGCCGCCGCCCGCAAAACTTCCGGGGCCGAACCATGTTTCGGCGAAAAACAGCTTAACGCCATAGCGTCCGCGCGGTACCGGAATCACATAGGTAAGGTTGCCGTACCGTTCGCCACGGAGCAACTCGGGATCGTCGATATTCAGCACCGGCTCGGTGCGTATGGCTAACTGGCCGCCCTGGGAATAGCTGTCGGCCGCCCAAGTGCGGCCCTGCCTGTCGGTGTAAGGGTGCTCGCGAGAGACCATCCGGATGGGTACCAATTTCCCCGGAATTCCGGACGTAATCTCGATGGCGCTCACGATGGCGGGGTTCACTTCGGGCTGGAACTCCAAGTGCAGTTTTCCGTCGGCCGCCGGCGAGATGTCTTTGAACGCGCGAGTATCGGCGGTATCGGCGCCCACGTCGTTGACGACGTCGAGCCCGGGCAGAATTAGGGCGCCGTTGGCAAGGACGTTGAAGACGCGGCTGGTCTCTCCGCCCCCTGCCACATTGTTCTCGCCGTACAGCGTTTCCGCGAAATGAAGGCGCAGCTCGTATATACCGGGCGGCAGGGGAATATCATAGGAGAACGCACCTTCGCGGCGGCTGCGGTACAGACGCGGGTCCCGGGTCCCGGCAATGGGCTGACTGGCGGCCTCGAATACGGCGCCACCTTGAAAGTAGGCGTCGCTCTGCCAGGTTCGCCCAAAGCGGTCGATATAAGTGCCGTCTTTCAGGCCAACCAGGATGCGAGTCTCATACGGGGGTGCTGGAGCGATTCCGGCCACGGGAGACGCAACCACATTCGCCGTCCCGGCTGAAACGGCTTTCCAGAGGAGCAGCCCGCACAGAGCGAGGGCCAGGAAAGGCGCAGCGATCCACATTCGGTAACGGTATCTGGAAGACGGCGGAATCAGCGGCGGTTGGGCCGGTCCGAACGATATGGGACTCCGCAGCGGGCCAACGGCCTGGGTCTGGTTTTGAGCCGGTAACGCCTCATCGGCCAACGGACCGGCATCCTCCTGGCACGAAGGCTCAGCCGGGTCCGGCACGCTGGGCCGCAACTCCGGCGGAGGCTGGTGCAGGAACTGCGGCGCATACTGCCCGCACGGAATATCGATCCACACGCTGTGGTTGGCACCTTCGGCCGCATAGTATTCGCGCAGGCGCTTGCGCAAACGGTGAGCCTCTACGCGAACGATGGAATTGCGCTTCTGATCGAACTCCGCGGGCCGGCCCAGAGCTTCGACGGCGACGTTGTACTCCTTGATCTGCTCCGTGGCGCCCTCGAAATACTTCTCACATATGTACGTGAGCACCAGTGCGAGATTGGGAGCGCGATCCAGGATGCCGGAGGACAGCACCGTTCGCAGCTCCGCCCGTTCCTGTTCGAAATCACCCACCGGTTGCACTCAACGTATCATAGCTCCATTGAGGCCGGGTGAATCAAGTAGGGCAAGTTGGGGGTGCTTATTAACCGGCTGATCTTTCCTCATTCTCTGGGGTTTCGTTTTCGGACCAGCGAGGCTGGTCGTCGATGCATTATCGGCCCTTCCTCATGAAAGTCAAGGGTTTTCGATGTGACTGAAAAATCGGCTGGAAAAGAAATAATCGAGTGCGGGCCATTCCCCGCCGCTCTGCTACGCAGAGTACTTTAAATTTGGGGATTAGCCGGTTAAGTGCTTAACCGATCCGGGGGAATGGGCGTATGCGGACCGCTCCCTAACCCCGCGTAGCCGGAACCAAATAGGTATTCGCGCTCGCGAAGCCCGGTCGGGCATGAAAATATAGACCTTTGCGAGCTTTGCGTCTTTGCGAGAACCTCATTCTGGCAGCCCATTGACGATTCGCGTGATGTCGTCTTTGATGACGACCACGTTGAAGTTTGATGAGCAGGCCGAGACGCTGGTTTGCCAGCCGGTCCGCGGACGCCCATTCCCCCAGATCGGTTACTCTGTTAACCGGGCTAATCTTGCGACGCGCGCTTAACCTGCTCGATCCATTTGACATGCGCTCCGTCCGGCGCAATGATTAGCCGGTTAATAAGCACCCCCTTCGAGCAAAATTCGAGTTGGGCCGCCTGAGTTAAACTGTATTGAGGAGCGAGGTGCCCGAAATTCGCCAGTTGCGGCTCACCAGCTTGATCGTCTTGGCGCCAGCTTTGCTTTCCGGCCAAGGCTTCGGGACTTTGAAGAAAACCGTGGTCCTGGAGCGGAAGCTGCCCGCGGCCGTCATACTGCCGGGCAACGCATTCGACGTCAAAGTCTCGGCGGAAAAGGCGCAGGACCCGTGCGAGAAGCTGGCTGCCGACAAATTGCAGTCCATGGTCGAAACCGACCTCATCCGCTTCAACAGTCAACTCGAGCTCAATCCCGACAAGCCGGATACTTTGATCGTCCTCAAAGTGCTGATCTGCAACGCGACGGCTACGCCGGAACACGATACTCTGCTTTCCGGGAAAAGCAAGGGACAGCAGCCCACCGGCATGAAAGTGGCGGGGCGCCTGCAGGTGACGTATCAGGCCAGAGCGCGCGCGGGCAGGTTCGTGGATGCCGAGCCCATCGACGTCAAGTACGATCACGAGTTCAACCAGGTTACCGGGGCAGTTTCCGAAACCAAGAAGATCCTCGGCAAAATCCCCCTTCCGGGCGCCAAACATAAGGAGGCAGAGAGCGAAGAGGAACCGCACACCATGGAGGATGTGGTCGAGATTCTCGTCGACCGCGCGGCGCAGCATGTGGCCGCCCGCCTGGTGAATACCAACGAGCGTGTCGAAATCATGCTGGCGCGCGGCGCGCTGGAGCAAAACAACCGGTACGCCGAGGCCGGCCAGTGGACAAGGTTCGTGGAGGGATTAGAAACCATGGCGCCGCTTGCCAACTTGGAGGACGATGCTTACCGCTTGTATAACATCGGCGTAGGAGACGAAGCGCTGGGTTACAAAGCGGATAGTCCGGCCAGCGCCAAACGTTACTTCGAGCAGGCCGTGATGCAATACCGCAAAGCTGGCGAATCCAACCCCCGCGAGACGCATTTCATCGAGCCGGTAAACCGCATCGAAATCGCGCTGGAGCACTACAAACAACTATCCGTCTCAGCGGACCCCGCCGCCAAGACGCCCGCCAAGAAAGGGAAAAGCAATTGAGACTCTGGGCGGCACTGCTGGTGCTGGCGGCGGCTGGCCACGCGCAGCAGGGTTGCGCAGTGTCGAAGGACTTGGTGGTCCGGGCGCTGGAACTGGTCTCCGCCTCGCCTGCCAGGGACGAGCTGTCGAACGGCTTGATGCTGCTCAAGCAGGCGGAAGAGTCCTGCGACGAGAATGGCGACGCCTGGTATTACCGGGCGCTGTTTGAGCGCAACCTCGGTCAGGGCAACCCCCAGTACTCCCTGGGGAAGGCGAGGGAACGCAATGCCCCAGCTCTCCGAGACGCCGAAGACCCCTTTACGCTGGCCACTCCGGCGCGCGGTGTCGCGGTTGTGGCGCACGACAACCCGGCTCCCGCTTCAGGCTCCCGCCCTACCCGCGACATCCACGATCCCGCCGTTTCGCACAAGTGGGCGCTGGTGGTGGGCGTAGGCCAATTCCATAATCCGCGGCTCAATCTGAAATACACGCGCAACGATGCTCAATCGGTCGCCGAGCTGTTGCGCGATCCTACCTACGGCCGGTTTCGCGCCGATCACGTGCGCCTCATTGCCGATGCGCAAGCTACCGCGGTCAACATCCGCGCCGGCCTCAACTGGCTGGTGCGGAACTCCACCGAAGACGATCTGGCGGTGATCTATATCGCCACGCACGGCACGGCGCGGGAACAGGACGCGGCCGGCGCCAGCTACGTGGTGGCCACCGACACCGACGTCGACTCCCTCGACGGACTGTATTCCACCGCCATTCCCATGGTCGAGATCACAACCGTGGTGCGCACCCGGATCAAAGCGCTGAAAGTGGCCGTGATTCTGGACACCTGCCACAGCCAAGGCGCCTTGGCGCAGACCGTGACGATTCCGCAGTCGGTATCCTCGCAGACAGTGAACCATATCAGGGAAGGAACCGGCCGGGTGATTCTGGCGGCCAGCCGAACGGAAGAGAGTTCTTACGAGTCGGCGAAGTATTCTCACGGCCTCTTCACTTACTATCTGCTCACGGCGCTCAAACAGCAAAAGGAAGCGCCGCTCGACAAAATATATCAATGGGTCGCGGCGCAGGTGGCCCGGGAAGCCGAGGCTAACGGCTGGAAACAGCATCCGGTCTTCGGCGCCAGCGATGAAGTTAGCCCCATCGTGCTGGGGATCTCGCCGCTGGACGCGGTCGGGTGGGTCCTTCCGAAGACCAGTCCTACCCTTGCGCCGGCTTGGCGGGCGTCGTTTTCGTGTTGGTAACCGTCACCTGCAGGGAAATGTAGCTCACCATCTGCGCGGTTTGCGGCGCCGCATCAAACACGTCCAGGGATGTGGCTTCTTTCGGCACCAGAAAGCCGTCCAGGATTTTCAACTTGCCAAGCTGGTCCTTCATAGCGGCTGAGTGTTCTTTCGGAATCACGATGTAGCTTCCGGTCCGCAGCCGCAATGCTTCGGGGGAATTCTTGACGCCATCCACCGTGGCTGTCACGTCCGTCGGCGGGCTCTGTAGAATCCACTGTTGCTGTCCGCCCTGCCCCTGCAGGCTGCCCACCAGAGCTTTGATGCCCGCCAATCCCGCGCTCCCCACCACCGGGAAGCTCATCAGCGGCAGGTAGGAAACCAGCGGTGAATTGACCACCTTCGACATGACATCCACAAAAGAACCAAACAGCGTTTTCCGCGGGTCTTTGGCGAAACAGGCGAACGAGTGCTTGCCCAGTCCGCCTGGCAGCGTGATCGATTGCGCCTGTTTGGCTGCCTGCAAGGGTATGTTAGCCGCCGATGGCGCGGCGCTCCCAGCGGTGGGCGCTGCCGCCGCGGCAGACGCCGCCTTGCCGCTGGAACCTCCGCTGCCGGAACTGCCGGAACTGCCGGAACCGCTCTTGCTGCCGCTCTTCGATCCGCTTGACCCGCTCTTCGAGCCCGGAAAGATGGCGCTGAAAGTGGTCGTCGCCAGCGAGACAGCTTCGCCGAAAACCGATTGCGGTTCCCCCTGCTGAAAGTCCAAATAGATCCCGCCGGAAGTGAAGCTCTCGAATTGCTTGTGGTCCGCCGGGTTGAGCCGCATGCGCACCAGTTGAAAGTCCATCTTGGCGTCGGTAAATGGATGCATCTTCTGGCTGGGTATCTGGTCGGCGGGAATCAGCGCGCCCTCATCCGGATCGTAGAGCAGGAAGAGCGGCTCACGCGCCAGGTTGGAGGTCTCCGGTCCAGCCGGCCGGCGCCCCCGGGTGGTTTCTCCACCGAGGATCATGTGGGCCGGCACTCCCATGTCCCTGACCCAGAAATCCACCACATCTTGCGGCGCTCCGGAATCGGAAGCTTGCGAAAAGGCTTCTTCGCTGAACTGCGCCAGGCCCAGAGCGGCCAGCGGAGTTCCTACCAGGAATCCCCGACGGTTCGTCTTCATCACTCACCTCCCCTGCTATCATACATTCGTGTCCCTTCCAATTCATACCGGTTTGGGCCGCGCCGCGTTTTTCATTTTCACACTGGCAGCACCCGGTTTCGTTCTCTATGGAGAATCGCGCCTCGCCATCCTGGTGGGCATCGACAATTACAATCCAGACTCCTCCACCCAGGTCCAGATACTGCGCGACTTGAAGCCGCCCACGGTCAAGCGTCCCGTGGTGGAAGGCGACGCCAAATACTGGCGATTCGACAACCTGGATGGCGCCGTCAACGATGTCCGCCTCATGAAGGCCGTCCTCCAAAGCCTGGGCTTCCAGGATTTCGTGGTGCTTACCGATCAGGACGCCACCGCCGACGCCATCTTACGGACCCTGCAAAAGAACCTGGTCGACGACGCCAAGCCCGGCGACCTGCGCCTGTTCTATTATTCCGGCCACGGCAACCACGTCAAGAATCGCGCCAGCACCGAGCAGCAGCAGGAGGACCAGACCCTGGTGCCCGCCGACAACTGGCGCAACGTCCCCGATATCCGCGACAAGGAAATCTCTCGCATCCTCTTCCAGGCGGCTCGCAAGGGCGTCATCGTCACCTTGATCGCCGATAGCTGCCACAGCGGTTCGCTAGCGCGCGGCGCGTGGAATTCCAGCGGCAAAGCGCGTACCAACAGCGGCACGCGAGCCGGCACGCCCGGCGTCACGCTGCATGAGCCCGTGGCCAACGATCCCGCGGACATCGATCCCGCTACCGGCCAACCCATCGATCCCGAAAGGCTCGGGGTGCTCACGCTGGCTGCCGCCCAGCCCAACCAGGAGGCCCGCGAGGTCCAGACCGACGATGGCCCGCACGGCGCCTTCACCTGGGCATTGGCGCAGGCGCTGCGGTACGCTTCCGAACCGATGGGCCGGATTTTTGCCCGCACCATGGCCGGGCTGGGCGCGAACGGCGCCATCCAACAGCCCGCTATGGGTGGCCCGTCGCGTTTCTCTCAAACCATCCTGGGCCAACCTCCAGGCGCTAGCGGTGGCCTGGCCGTGGCCGTCGATTCGGTCAAGGGCGCCGACATCCGTCTGCGCGGCGGCACCGCCATCGGTCTCTTCCCCCGGTGCCGCCTCAAGACCGTCAGCCACCCTGCCGTGACTGTCGAGATCGCCTCCTCGGAGGGTCTGGCCGTTTCCATTGCCCACGTCGTCGGCCAAGGCAGCGTCAAACCGGGCGACGTTCTGGCGCTGGAGCGTTGGGTGGTTCCCGCCAAAGCCGGCTTGGTGGTTTCGATTCCCAAACCAGCGCCCGCGGCCGCCGTGGAGCGGGCCGCCACGGAGTTCGGAAAACTGCGCGGCGACCCGGCCATCGAATGGCTCGACGACCCCACTGCGGGCGCGCCCACGCACGTCGTCAGTTGGAACGGGTCGGCGTGGATACTGGAAACCAATCCCGCGGCCAAGCCCTCCATTCTGGGAGCCGAGCCCACGGCCGCCGACGTGAAACGGCTGCTTCCTGCCCAAGCGCGCCTGCTGGTGCGTTTGCCGCCCGCCACCAGCCTCTTGACAGCGGTTCCATTGGGCGATCCCGATCATTCGGCCGTGGAAACCACCTCGACCCCTGCCGGCGCGCAGTATTGGCTCTGGGGAAAAATCTCCGCAAGCGGTCCCGTCTATGCCTGGTTACTCCCCGATTCCAGCGAAGCCAGCGTGCGCGATGCTGCCGGCCAGAAGATCCACGCTTCGGGATATCTTCCGCTCCCGATTCGCAGCGATTGGGTGAAGCTCCCGCAAGAAACGGAAGGCGCCCGGACGGCCGGCGCCGAGCTTACCAGGATGGCGCTGCTGCTGGCCCGCATCCGCACCTGGCTCACCTTGCAATCGCCGCCATCCCAGCAGACCTTTCCTTACCGTCTGGCATTCCGCCAGGTGGAGAGCGGCCGGCTGGGCGAATTCAAGGATGCAGGCGACTTCAAAGAAGGCGAGCAATACAAGCTCTACCTCCGCGCCGACCCGTCCGCCCTGGCCGCCGGCGGTGCGCTCGCGCCGCGCTGGGTCTACGTCTTCGTAATCGATCACTTCGGCGATGGTACACGCGTCTTTCCTCCCCCCGAACGCGGCAACGAAGGCAATCGCTTGCCGTACGCCCAGGTGGGCGACCAGCCCGATTTCCAGCCGCTGATACCGCTCTCGGGCGAATCGCGCGACGCCGATTTCGAAATCGGCCCGCCATTCGGAGTGGATACTTATTTCCTGCTCACCAGCGACAATCCCATCGACAATCCCGAAGTCCTCCACTTCGAGGGCGTGCGCACCGAAGCGGGAACCCGCGACACATCCGATCCGCTGACGAGCCTGCTTTCGAGCGCTAGTTCCATGACCCGCAGCGTCAACCTCCGGCCGGTTCCCGCCCTATGGTCTATCGAATCCCGCACCTTTCGCAGCGTTCCCAAGGATGCGAAAAAGTGACATCCAGGATCTGGCGATGTCACTACGCGGCCAGAGTGTGTGGCTCCCCTATTTCTTGATGGCCCGCGACAAGCTGGTAGTTGGTGGTCCGAAGGATCGAGCGGCTATTTCCTGGCGACAACAGTCCTTCGTCCAGCAACAGCGTAGATCCAATGAGAGTCCGGTCAGAGGATTTTGTTCCCGATAAGCCTTGTGGGAAACAGCCGTTCTTGGCCGGCCCTGGCAAAGGGTGCCGACCTGCTCATTTTGAGCGGAGCGGCAGTCTACCGCGGGCTCCCAGCTCTGCTTGGACCACGCGCCACCCGAGGAGTGGTCGCCATCGTACAACTCCGCGGCCAGGCTCTGTACGGATAGCCGACGATCCGCTCCGAGCACTTCTCTCAGGTCGGTAAACGCTGAGCCGTCAGCGAGGATCTGACCCCTGGTAGCCCGTTCAACTTCCGGATGGCGGGTATTCAGGGAGGAAAGTCGTCGGGAACTGGCTGGTCCCGCACACTCTGGAAAAGCCGTCTCTTAGGCCCGCGTTTGCGACTGCTCACCTTCAATCCGCGAAGCAGCGGTTATCAAATCCCAGAGTGCGCACCGGTCATCGTGATCATGGCCCCGCTCTGCGCTGTACTTACGGAACCGTGACCCGGTATAAATTCCGGTGAGCATTCCCCACGATGTAAGCGTAGACCCCTGCCGCCGTCCCTGGATACACGATTGGCCGCTCGATGACCCGAGCTCCCGGCAACGCCTGTCCATCCTTCAAGGTCGCAAACCCGCCCCTGGGCAGCGCGGGGAGCATCTGCCCGCGCCGCAGCGGCACGGCGAGACTCTTCGACGACCCCATCTCTCCCGCGACCGTGAAATAGATCGTGCTGGCATCCCGGCTCCATGATACGAAGCACTGGCTGCACAAGTTCATCGGATCACCGCCCTCCACTGGATACGCCTTCGACGGTTCGGTTGTCCCGCGACCCTCAAAAGCCGTTGTCACAATCACCCAGTTCCGGTCCGGCGAAATCGCGGGCGAGTTTTCCACCGCCTCCGGCCGGAACTTCTCCGTCGCACCCGTCGTCAGGTCGGTCCGAAAAATGTAAGACGTGCCGCCCGTAACACCTCGGAAGTAGACGTTGCGCCCAACGCCGAACACCGGGCCGAAAGCTTGCATGGAAGCTATCTGCCTCGGCGGTTCGCGCCGGTCTATGCGGGTATGCCAGATCTTTGAGCCCTTGCCGGCCTCGATCGCCGCGAACACAATCTCGCTTCCGTCCGGCGAGACATCGTAGCTCGTAATGGCCATGCCGGGCAGAACTGACGCGTTCGCGCCTGTTCTTATACTGGCAGCCCACAGTTCTCCGCTGGCAAACCCGCGTGACACGCCCTTCTTTACTAGGTAGTAAAGCGTCGCGCCGTCCGGTGAAAACACCGAGGAAGGAAACCCATCTCCCCACGCCGGCAGCTCCGCGTCCCCTTCGCCCGAAACCGGTCGGTCTTCCCCGTTCTCGTGCACCCAGATCGACCCCTGCGACAATCCGATCGACGTCACGATAGAGCCATCGGGAGCGACGGCGATTCCGGCCGCCTCGGCGGGGCCGAATGTCACCTGCTCCGGCTTTCCTTGCGGAAATCGCTGCCGCCAGATCTGAGGCTCGCCCGACGCGTTCGAGGTCATATACACAAACAGCCCATCCGGCGACCATCCCACGCTCGTGCACCCGCCCATCGCAGGGCCGATCACGGTTCCGCGCGTGCTGCCGTCAAGTGGAACAACCCTGCACGGCAGCCATCCGAGAGCGTCCATCTCCGCCAGCGCCACCCATCTTCCGTCCGGCGACACCCGCGACAGGTGAGCCATCCCGCGGGCGGTCGGAGGATCGTAAACGTCGCGCTGTCCTGTGCGGTTCTCCGCTGCCGTGACAACGGCCATGTGCATGCCGGTTTTGATTTCAGAAAATACAAGCTGATCGCCGCCGAGCCATGTCAGCCCGCTGGCGTTCGGCAGCCACAACCGCGGCTGGCCCCCGAGCACCGGAACCGTCCACGTGTCCCACGAACCGTTCTTATCGACCGCCGAATAAACCACGCGCGATCCGTCCGGAGAGAACTCCGTCTGCAATTTCCGATTCTCGTCGTGCGTGAGGGAGACCGGCTCGCCGTTCGGCAGCATCTTCACGTATACTTGGCCGACAGAAGTGAAAACACCCGGCCCGCGAATGAAAGCGAGCATCTTCCCGTCTCGCGAAAGCGCAGGCCAAACCGCAGCGTCAGCGAACGCGGTGATCTGCTCGAGACGCGGCCGCGCGCGCTCGGCGCTCTCGCGTTCTCGCCGGCCCCGCAAGTTGAACCACACCGCCCCGCACACAATCGCGAGGGTTACCAACCCCGCCGCGCCCGCCAGCCATTGCCGTCGCCGCCCAGCCTGCCCGGCCTTCACCCGCCGCAAGTCATTGAGCAAATCGCCCGCGCTCTGATAACGTTTGGCCGGCTCTTTTGCGATCGCCTTTCGGACGATGACATCGAACGCCTTGGGCACGCCCGGCCGCACGCTGGAGGGACTGGCAGGGGCGTCCTCCAGGATGGACCGCACAATCGACCTCGTCGGTGTCGATCGAAACGGCCGCGTGCCCACCAGCATTTCGTACAGTGTCGCTCCAAACGCCCAGATATCGGTGTGCCAGCCGGCCGGCTCGCCTCGGATCTGCTCGGGCGCAAGATAATCAGGTGTCCCAATCACTTGGCCCGGCACCGTCATCAGGGCGGTCTCGCCCTCGCCGCAAGGCGTTACCTCAGCCAACTTGGCTAGCCCGAAGTCCATGATCTTGACCTCCCCAGCCGGCGTGATCATCAGGTTCGCAGGCTTGAGATCGCGATGCAGGACCCCGCGAGCATGCGCCGCATTCAGTCCTTCGGCGACCTGAATCGCGATATCGACAGCTTCGCCAGGCGCCATCGAGCCGCGCCTCAGCCGCGCAGCGAGCGTCTCGCCCACGACGCATTCCATGACCAGGTAGTCCGCACCGACGTCGTAGAGCGTGCACACGTTACGATGGTTCACCTGTGCAATTGCGCGTGCCTCTGTTTCGAAACGGTCGCTGAAACGCGCGTGCGAGGTTTTGATGGCGACGTCGCGCCCCAGTCGCGTGTCGCGAGCCTGATAGACCTCGCCCATGCCTCCCTTCCCAAGCAGAGCAATTATCTCATATCTGCCGAGTTTGTCGCCCGCCGCAAGAGGCATAGTAGACCCATTCTATCGAGACAGGCCCCTATGCGCATTTGGGCTCCCCGGTCCATACTGTTTCGGATGTCATACCGAACGACAGTTGCTTCTCTAGGCAGTTCGTGACCGGCTAGTTGCACAAACGGGGTTGTGGATCTTAAGATAGACGGGTCCATACGCTTGCAAGAAGCGCTTGAAGTCGAATTACGGCATTCTGCCCTCTCCGGTTAAGTCGCCAATCCGGATGTTGGAGCGGCCATAGTGGCCCGCTACCCGCTAGTCGCGACGTGGCGGGCTGTTCCAGGCCGCCACTTGGCACGATCCGGAGCGACTACGAGCCGCACTCAGGCTCAATTCCGAGCTTGTCGTTAACGGCGCGACTCAGCCTCTGTTTGCAGCCGAGGTATCGTTCGGTCGTTTGAATCGAGACGTGCCCGAGCAAGAACTGAATTTGGTCGAGTTTCTCCGCTAGCAAGATGGCATAAGCGCGCGCACGTCCGCCGCAGGTCATGCGGCGCGAGCTTATCGATGCCCGCACGGGTGGCCGCCTCCTTCACGACCTCCCACAGGACCTTCGGCGTCATACCGTCGCCCCACACGTTGCCGGACTTGTTGATCGAACGGAAGACAGTGCCTTTTGTGATTCCGGCAGCAGTGCTCCACATGTCAACTGCGGCCTTGACCCACTGCGGCACTGGAACCGTCCGGATATGTCCGGCCTTGCCCCTCAGGTCCGCGATCACCCAATGCTCTTCTCGAACCTGGATGGAATCCATCACCAAAGACAGAAGTTCACCGCGGCGGAGGCCGCAACCGATCAGCATCGCGAGAATGGCGTGGTTCCGTTTCCCCCGAAGAGTGGCGGTGTCCGACCGCTCCAGCAAGAGTTTGCCCTGGGCGGGGGTGAGCCAGTTGCCGACGCGAACGCCAAGACGACGTACTCCCTTGACTCGCCGTATTCCCGCCCCCAGTTCCGGGCTCAACAATCCCGAGTCGCACGCCTCGTAGGCCACGCGCCGCACCGCCGCCAAGCGCAGATTGATGGTGTTCGGAGCGTACCCTTTCTGCTCCAGATAAATCCGGTATCTCAGGACCACGGTGCGATTGAAGGCCAGGCGCGGCTCCGAGCAATACCATTCGACGAAGTCGTTAATGGCGTGGTCGTACGTCCGTTGACCGCTCAGAGACGTGAGTGTATTGAGAACCGCTGATTTGGCTTGTTCGAGATCCGGCAGTGCCAGGACGCGCTTCGGCGATTTCTTCTTTCGAGTTTTCGACATGAACGACGGGCTCCTTCGACCGTCACCTTGTTATGGCCCCGCAAACGCGTAGAATGAAGAGAGGAGACGGTCATGGACGTAACGCTGCCGGCGGATTTGACAAAACAGGTTGAGCAGGAGCTCGCCAGCGGCCACTACCGGAGCCGCGACGAACTGATCGAACAGGCGGTCCGGCGCTTCTTCGACGAGTGCCAGCGTGGTCAGCAGCGGCTCGATGCTCTCCGTAGAATCGGTCAGGCGGTTGATCAAGCGGGCTTGTACGAGCGAGTGCTGATACCCGACCAGCAATGACGGGCGCACCGCTGGTCGTCCTCGACGCCTGCGTCCTTGCCAACTTCTCTTTGTGCGATACGCTTCTGCGCCTCGCGGAGCCGCCGCGGCTCTTCGAGCCGAAATGGTCCGAGGAGATTGTCCGAGAGACCACCCGTACGTTGGAATTGAAACTTGGTTGGCCCCACTCTTTGACCGCTCACTTTGAAAGGGAGTTGCGCGCCAACTTCGGCGAAGCCTGGATCACTGGTTACGAGTCGCTGATTCCGAGGATGACGAACGATGAAAAAGACCGCCGGGTGGTCGCCGCCGCAGTCCACGGCGAGGCAGCGATCATCGTAACCCTCAACCTTCGGCACTTCAGGCCAGAGCACTTGGCGACGTGGGGCGTCCGTGCGCTGCACCCTCAGTCCTTCCTGATCGAGATTTTCCGCCAGGAACAAGCGCTGGTGATGGCGAAACTGGGGCAACAGGCAGCCGACCGTAGCCGTACCTTTCGCCAACTCCTCGATATTCTGAACCGCACCGTGCCCGACTTCGTCTCGATCGTTTCTGACGCAATCTCAAGAAAATAGAGTTGATTCATGCAGGGCGGCGGATAACTCCCCGAAAGTCGCCAAGTGTTTACCGATGCGTTCGCTTCGGGCGGAATACGCGCTACCCGGACAATGGCCGCGCCAAGAGTCGAATCCCCGACCCACCGGACGGAATGGAAAGTAAGCGCTTCGCCGTCAGGGGAGGTCTGTCGTTGCATCTGCGGATGCCAGCAGCGGGCAGTTTCCGTTCCGCCTGCCGTCAAATGACGACGCTGGCTGAACGCCCGTGCTACCGGAACGCGGCGTCACGCCGCAGTCAACCGTACCCGGCCGCCTCCGTCACCGCCGCCACGGGTACGCTCCCGCCGACCGGGCATCCTCCTCACTCCAGCCCAGGAGCTTGCGCACATCCGCGGGGAGAGCCGTCTCCGGAAGTGCCTCCCGCAGGTCGTAACGGCCGAGGTCCGGGCCCTGGAAGATCGTCCGCGGAGTCCGATCGAGCTGCCGTCCATCGCCTTCGAACGCCGGCGCCAACTTGCGGAACTCGTCGAGCGACGCGACCTTGGCGATGCAGCTTTCCGTCGCCGCGGGGCTCCACGTCAGGAGAGTCGGCGCGGCCGTCTCGCCCGGCAAGCTCGCGCGCACATAGACATTTCCGCCCACCTGTTTGGCCATAGGGTGGGTGAGCTTTGCACAGAGCGACGCCGGCTGCTCGAACTGCAGCAGCGGATTGCGGTACGCCTCGCTCGCCACCATCAGGTTGTTCACGAACACGTGGCCCTCGCGCTGATCCACGTCCGGGCCCGTCGCCGGATGCCAGCCGAAGTGGTCGCCCGTCGCGCTCCGTTCGTTGCGCTCGAACGATGCCCGCGTATCCACGAACGTGTTGTTGTAGGCGCGCACGTCCGCGGAGTTCAGCACGCGCAGGCCTTTATCGCAGCGGACGAAGACATTGCCCGCCACCGTCGCCCCTCGCGAGATTTCGAAGAAGAAGCCATCCATCGCCCCCTCGATCCAGTTGTTCACGACCACGGCGTCGCGGTTGCCCACGTCGTACCAGACGCCGTTCGAATAGGGCTGGTCGATGATGAGGTTGTCGCGGAACGTCACGCGGCGCGTCTGATTGAAGATCTTCACCGCCGCCGGGTAGTAGCCGGTCAGTTGCTCGATGTTGTTCCGCCGGAAGATGTTCCTTTCCAGCAGGACATCGGACGACCCGATGACGTAGATTCCTTCCGTCCAGGTGTCGCTCACCAGCGAGTTGCGGATCACGAGACCGTCGCCGCGGAAGTAGCCGGCCACGCGCGAACAGTAGGTAATGGTCACGTTCTCCAGCAGCGTGCCCGTGGTTTCCTTGCCGAACGTGGCGGGGTCCGACGGTCCGACGGGCTCGTCGGTGGGCTCGTCGTTGACGGTGAAGTGCTTCTTGCCCTCCACTTCGAGCGCGTGGTAGGCGTATTGCGTAAAGGTGATCCCGCGGATCGCCGGGCCCTTGTGGTCCGTCGCCTTACCATGAACCGTGCCACTCGTCCGAACCAAAGCGCTGTCGAACGCGGTGATCTCGACCAGCCGGTTCGTGGGATCGACCCCGATGTACACATTGCCGTTCTTGTAATCGATGTAGAACGAGTGCGCGTCGAGTTCGCCTTCCCAACCGGCGGACTTCAACAGTTCGCCGTCCACGAACACCATGTCGTTGTTGAAGCGGTGCAGCGGCGTCCGCATGCCCTCGCGGTCGCGTTGCCACCAGCCCAGGGGAGCGGCCGGGAACAGCCGCGCCCAGGAGGTTTTCCAGACGTGATTGCGCAGCACCTCCCACTTGGTAGCCACCTGCGTCCCCTTGAGAACCGGCCGTTCATCGGCATACGGCTGCAACGTGATGCCCTGGTTGAGGGTCAGACCGCCGGTGCGGTAAACGCCTCCACGCATCACCACCGCGTCGCCCGTGACCACCCGCTCGATGGCGGCGTCGAGCGTCGTCGGTTGTGCGAGCGTCGTCCCCGGGGAATCGGCTTTTCCGTCGGGAGCAACGTAATAGACGTGCACGGCCTTCGGGATCTCGTAGCGCTGATCGATCGGACCGTAGGGCCCGCCGGACGGCTGCGCGTATCCGAGCGGGGCCGCGAAGAGAACGGAACAGAACAAAAAACAGTTACGACCGCATTGTGCCGCTTGTTGAAACAGACGCATCTGGTGTCCTTTCAAGGCGAATCAGTTCCTAAAGTACAACTATATGCAATCGACGGCGCGCTGTGGATCTGAGTGCGGGGGGACCTGTGGTTGGCGCGATTCCGATTCGCGATCATCCTTGGGGAATCTGCGAGTGGAAATGCCTGCGGCCGGCGCCTGGGCCGCCGAATCGCTGAGTGGTACTGGCCGAGCGCTTATCAATAATGCACCCCGCCCGGATGACGCGACACTCGGAGAAAGGTGCTGCCAAGGCCCAAACCGGATCACTCCCCATAAATGCGCTGAGTTCCTGCGACGATTGGATGGTTTCTCGCCAGCGATGGAAGTGCCATCGAGGCTCAAGGCCGCCACAAAGAACTTTGGCGACGCGTTAACCCTTATTGGGCAGACCCCGGGGTCTGCGCGGGGCTCGCCGTTTCGCGCCGCACCCATGGCGCTGTATGGCAGCTTGCGATCACTCCTCGCGCAAAGCTGCGTTGGCGTCGAGCCCCGCCGCGCGGGCCGCGGGCATCCACGACGCGACCGCCGCTACCAGCAGAAAAAGAACCGTCATGGCCGAGAACGTGGGTGGATCGGTGGGCTTGACCCCGACCAGCAAGGCGTCGATGAGGCGCGTCAAGCCGAAAGACGCCAGCAGGCCCGTCGCGAGCCCTACCGCCGTGAGGCGCAGCCCCTGGCCCACCACCATTTTGAAAATGCCGGCGGGCGCCGCGCCCAGGGCCATCCGCACTCCGATCTCCGCCGTGCGCTGGCGCACCACGGAGAGCACGCCGTAGAGCCCCACCGCGGCCAGGATCAGAGCGATGGCGGCGAATGTTCCCAGGAGCAGCAGCGACAGGCGCGTCGAGGCCCGGTCCTGTTCCACCAGCGCATCCATGGGCTGCAGCCTCGAAATCACCAGGCTGCGGTCCACTTTGGCGAGTTCGGCGCGCACTGCGGCGGCGTATTTCGCGGGGTCGCCGGCGGTTCTCACGATCCAGTATCGCGACACACCGATTCCCCAGAACCCTTCCGAAAAGTAGGCCGTCTTGCGGCCCGGATCGCTCAGCGAAGCAAGCCGCTGATGCGCCACCACGCCAATCACTTCGGCCCAGGGGTTCGCCGGGTCCGGCAGTTCGATGCGCTGCCCTATGGGCGACACATTGGGGAAAGCGCCGTCGGCGAAAAGCTGGTCGATGACCGCCACGTTGCGCCCCGGAGCGTTATCTTCCTCGGTGAATGTGCGCCCGGCGAGCAGCGGCGTGCGCAGCGTTTCGAAGTAGCCGGGCATCACCTGCTGCATGTCGGCATCTTCGGCGCTGGCTTCCGCCATGCGCGGCGCCTGGGTGTTCGCAGTCCTGGGGCGCGACCCGCCGCCCAGCGGAAGCATGAGAGTCTCGGTGGCGCTTTGGACTCCCGGCAACGCGCGCAATCGGGCCTGGATTTCGCGCAGCAACTCGAGGCGGCCCTGCTGCCGCGTAAGGGACCAGTCCCTGGTGACGAAGAAGGTGAGCAGCCCGTGAGGGTCGAAGCCCGGGTCTACGCGGCGCAATGCCAGAAAGCTGCGGAACATCAGCCCTGAGCCCACGAGCAGGACAAATGACAGCGCGACCTCCGCGATCACCACGCCCGATCGGAGCAGATGGCCGCCTCGCAATCCGGGATTGCCTCCGCTGGTGCGCAGTGCCTGGATCAAGTCCGGCCGCGCGGCGCGCACTGCCGGCATCAGGCCGAAAACCGCGACTGCCGCCAGGCCTGCTGCCGCCGCAAAGAGGAGCACGCGCCAATCGATGCCGGCGGATTCCACGCGCGGCAGATTGGCCGGCGCAATGGCCAGAAATCCGCGGATGCCGGCCCAGGCCAATGCGATGCCGAGCAACGTGGCGATGCCTGAGAGCAGCAGCGCTTCGGTGAGCATCTGGCCGAGCAGGCGCCGCCAGCTTCCACCGAGCGCTGCGCGCACCGCCAGTTCCCGCCGGCGCAGGGAGGAGCGCACCAACAGCAGGTTCGCCACGTTGGCGCACGCGATGAGCAGGAGGAAGACTACCGCGCCCATGAGTGAGAGTATGGCGGGGCGGACATCCTCCACCAGATATTGCCGCATGGGTTCCAGCCGCAAGGGCGACGCCGGATCGAAGGAATTCTTGCGGAGTTGCGGGGTCAGCGCGTCGAGCCGCTGCTGCGCCTGCGACAAGGCGACACCGTTTTTCAACCGGCCGATGGCGCCCACGGTCAACAGATTGCGATGCGCGGCATCGTAACCGATGTTGTTGGCCACCCAGAAATCGGGAATGCTAGGGCCGGGCGGGAAATACAGCGTGAAACCGGGCGCCAGCACGCCGACAATCCGCGGACCGGGCTGGCCCGCGCCGACGATTTCCTGCCCCAGAACGGCGGTGCTTCCGCCATACCGGCGCTGCCAATATTCATAGCTGAGGATCGCGGCGCTTCCGGGCGGAATCAGGACATCCGGCTCGGTTGGCTGCGGCACGGCGTCGGCGTCGGTGAAATCACGGCCCAAGGCGATTTTGGCGCCCATCAGGCGGAAGAAATTACTGGTGACCAATGCCTTGCCGACCAGCTCGGTAGTGCCGTCCTCACGCGGGACGAAGGCACGGAAGCCGGTGACGCCGGCCATATCGTCGAAAAGCTCGTGCGTGCCCTCTCGCAGGTCGAAGAAATCGGCGTTGGAATAAGTGAAATTCCTGTCATTTCCCGGCCGATAATCCCAAAGGATCAGCACCAGCCGATCTGCGTTGCGGTATGGCAGGGGCCGTAGCAGCACCGCATCGGTGACGCTGAAAATCGCCGTGCTGGCGCCGATTCCGAGGGCCAATGTCAGCACCGCCGTCAGGGCGAACCCGCGGCTCTTACCGAGAGTTCGGGCGGCGTACCGCACATCCGCCCGAAGGGCGTCCCAGATGGCGTGTCCGCGGGCTTCGCGGCAGCGCTCTTTGTAGGCCTCGACCCCTCCGAACTCGATGCGCGCGCGCCGCATCGCTTCGGGCCGGGATAGCCCCGACCGCATCAGGTCCTCCGCCCGCGTTTCCAGGTGAAAGCCGAACTCCTCCGCCATGCCACGCTCGAGATCGGAGCGCCTTTTCCATCGCGAGAACATTTTCGGGCCTCTTTCCTTAGTCCCTTAGGAGTACGATACGCGCGTTCTCCTAAGCTGTCAAGGGGAGGGGCCGATCTCCTCACATTCCCTCCAAACGGGACGATAAGAAAGATGGAAGTGTAGGCTTTAGTTCAAACTATTCCAAATGCTTGCTCTTATAGGTGTGGTTGCGGTATTCGCCGCCGTTCTCGGTGGCTATCTGCTCGAAAAGGGCAATCCCTGGGTTCTCTTACAGCCTGCCGAATTGTTGATCGTGGTCGGCGCGGGCGCTGGAACCATCCTTATTGCCAACCGTCCCAGTTTGATCCGCAAGATGCTGGCTGGAGCGCGCGAAGCGTTCCTGCCGCCGCGCCATGGGAAGAAATCCCTTCTGCTGCACTTGCGGATGCTCTACGAGGTATTCGGCTTCGTGCAGCGCGCGGGCCTCGCGGCTTTGGAGAACGACGTGGATAATCCCCAAGGAAGCCGGATTTTCAGCCGCTACCAGGGGTTCCTCCACGACCCCGAAACCCGCGAGTTCATCTGCGATTCGCTGCGCATGATGGTGATCGGCGCAACCGCGCCGCACGAATTGGATCAACTGATGGATCTGGACATCGACGTGCAGCGGCGCGAACGCCATGAACCGGTGGCGGCGCTCCATGCGGTGGCCGATTCGTTGCCCGGACTGGGCATCGTGGCCGCCGTGCTGGGCGTGGTGATTACCATGGAGGCCATCGGCGGCTCGCCGGATACCGTGGGCCAAAAGGTGGCAGCCGCTTTGGTGGGTACTTTCCTGGGTATCCTTCTGTGTTACGGCGTGGTTGGCCCGGTGGCCTCCCGGTTGGAGGGCTTGGGTGAGGAGCGCGCGCAATTCCTGCAGGTGATGCGCGTGGCCATCTGTTCCTTCGTACGGGGATCCTCCCCGATTCTCGCAGTGGAGTATGCGCGGCGGTCGATTCCGGTGGAGTCTCGTCCCTCGTTCGTCGAGTTGGAGGCGACCATCCGGCGCGACGCCCGAATTCCGGCCATTCCCAAACCGGCGGACGGTACGCAGTCCCCAGTTCAGTCCCCAGAAAGCCTGGAAGATGTCCAATCGGTCGAATCTGCCCCCATCGAATCCGCCTGAAACGCCATCGGGCCTGCTCTTCTCGCCGCGCATGCGCCAGCCGTTTGCGCGATCCCACGGCGGGGCCTGGAAGGTGGCGTATGCCGATTTCGTCACTGCCATGATGGCGCTGTTCATCGTGCTGTGGATGATGAACTCCACCCAGAGGGTGAAGGCCTCCATCACCGGGTACTTCCGGGATCCGAAGGGTTATACCCGGACGCTGGGGGCTGGTCCCTCCTCCACCGGCGAGGGGTTGCCGGTGGACCACCGCAATGTGTCGCAGATTCAGAAGCAGATCGAAGAGGCACTGCGAAGCGTACCGGACTTCCCCCGGATTCGGGACCACGTCCAGTTCAGCGTGACAGGGGAAGGCCTGCGGATCGATCTTCTGGAGACCGAGCAGGGTCTGTTTTTTGTCACCGGCAGCCCGAGCCCCACTCCGGAGGGCGAGCGCCTGTTGCAATCGCTCGCCGCGGAGATCGGCAAGATGCCCAATCGGGTGGTGATCGAAGGCCATACCGATTCCCGCCCCTACCGGAACGCCGTCCCCTCAAGCGGCTATGGCAACTGGGAACTCTCGACCGATCGCGCCAATGCCGCGCGCCGCCTGTTGTACGCGCACGGCCTAAGTCCGCAGCAGGTGGTGGAAGTGCGGGGCTATGCCGATCAGAAATTATTGGAAGAAAGCAATCCGGAGAGCGCCCGGAATCGGCGGATCTCGCTGGTCGTGAAGTTCCTTGGGAACTGAGAAGGTCCACACAGGGATTACCGCTGCTTCGTGCCCCGGTTCCAACCCGCCATCGAAAACGGTCAGCTAAGGGTTGCAAATCCAGTTAGATAAGAGCCTGTTTTGCGGACGGCGAACCGCCATTCACAAGAATTTTCGAAAATTTCAGGTTGCAGCTAAATGACTTGGTCTGTGCTCCGCGGCGGGCACGAAGCCGGCGCGTGGTGAAATCTGGTTGAAAGCGAAGGCCTTACGGGACCGCTCCTGACCGGCTCGGTCCGCTAAGTGCCTACATTCCAAAAAAGAGGACCAACAAAATGACTACAACATGGGGAACACTGACTATAGGTTCCGCTCCCATTCAGATCTCAACCGCCGAACTGAGATGCTGCAAACTATCGTTCCAGGTGGCCCCGGGCGATAGTGGTTCCGTAAAAATCGGCGGGCCTGGACTGACACCGGACACATCTACGCCGGGCACTTACCTGGAGCCATCGAGCAGCGTCAATAAAGACGGTTCGGCGCAGGCTGGAGGCCTGTGGTCTGTGGAGTCGTACCAGGATTCCAACACGCTCGACGCCTCCAAATACCACGTGCACGGTACTCATGCAGGCGACCTGGTGTTTTATGAGTACCACCAGAATTGAGGCTAATATGAGAAAGCTCGCATACGTGGTGTTCGTGTCGACGGTTTTGATGGGCCGGGCGTCCGCGCAAAAATCCACCGATCCGGGCGGAAGTGTTCCGTGGAGTTACGACTCCAGTTCCAATACGCTGAACACTCCAACCGGGAGCAGGGCCGCGATTGGGACTCCATGTCCCGCCGGAGCTCCGGGTGGGAGCGTTTGCATGAACGGACAGGTGATGACACCGGTCGCGGTGTCCGCCCTGCCAGTGGCCTCATCGGGGAACGCGAACCTGATTCAACTGGTGAGCGGTACCACGAACTGTACCAGCACCAGCGGCACGAACCCCATGTTATGCATCAGTACGGGCACGGCATGGTTACCGCTGGGGGGCGGAACGCCCGCGGGGAGCGGCGGAATTCTGCAGGCAAACCTGGTGACCGAATATAGTCTTTCCGAGGGCACCGGCGCGTACGCCTACAACTACGCTTATCCTCCACAGCCGAATTACAATCTCGTGGGGCCTGCGGAGCAGCAGTTCTCCACGTCGCTATGGACGAAATCGGGCGTGACGGCGACGGACTCCTATTCAGCGGATGCAAATGGCGATTGGGTTGCTTCCAGATTGCAGGCCAGTGGGAGTAACGGATATCTCGCGGCCGGCACCGGAGTGACGTATTTATCGGGTCAGCAGTACACGTTGAGCGTCTACGTGGCGAGCAACACGGGCGCCGCGCAAACTGTGCGGATGGCGGACAACAACGTGAACTATTCCCCGAACATTTCTGTCCCGGCGTCCGGGTGGACGCGCATTTCGTACACCTTCACCGCGTCCGGATCGGGTACGTACGTCCTGCCGGTAATACAAGATGCGGCGAATAACGCTCTGGATCTCTCGATTTGGGGTGTGCAGTTAGAGATAGGTGCGCATCCCACCACTTATGTTCCGCAGGCGTATACGATGGTAAATGGCGGCGGACCGCAGAGAAAATCGAGCCAGTGCGCCTGGGTCTCCACGGGCGTCGACTGTACCGCCAACTCCGGGGCCAGCTATATGACGGCAGTGGGATGGCAGCCCATCGACCTGGCTACGGCTACGGTCTACGCCGCGGTAAAGTGGACGGGCACGATCGTGTTGCCCGGATACGCGCCTATTCTCAGCGACAATTATGCCAGCCCGCATCTCTTCCTTGCCGGCCAGGAAAGCGGAACACCGTTCCCCAGGTTCCGGTTCGGCAGTTTGGAGAGTTATGCGTACGCGATCAACCTCAACGATGGCAACTGGCACATCGTCGCCGGGCAGTTCGACGGCGCGAATATCAACATCTTCCTGGATGGAGCGGAAGTGGTAACGTACAATGTTGGCGCCTCTTCGCCGATCCAGATTTACCAGCTTTTTATGAGCAATTTCAATAATTCCGCGTACTGGCCGGGGCTCATCGGATGCGCGGCACTGTACAGCGTGGCGCACTCTCCCGCGCAGATCGCGGCTAACACGGCGGCCATTCAGGCGATCATGTCGCCGCGTGGAGTGACCATCCCGGCTCTCTCCAAATTTCTGGTTTTCGAGGGCGATTCCATCACGGACCCGACCACTGGAGTAGCGGCGGCGTCGAAGTACTTTTCGGTCGCACAGTTCGGTATGAGCCCGTTTCCACAAGGGGCTAATGACGCCGTATCCGGCAGTAATGTGTCGAACTTAATGACACGCGCGCCGACTATCGACTCCTGGTTTAGCTTGGTTTCCGGCCTCAAGGTGTTGTATGTGTTTATCGGGGCGAATGACCAGGGGGATGGAGCTTCCACCTTTGTGGCCAATTTGAAGAGTTACTGCCTGGCGCGTAAGGCTGCCAGTCCCGGTCTAAAGATTGTCTTAGCTACACTTTTACCGCAGACTACGAGCGGATTTAACGTCTTCCGGGATGCGGTAAATCCGCTGATCAAGGCGGATTCGTCTTTCTGGGACGCGATCGCGGATTTTGCAGCCAATCCTACAATGGGGTGCGACTCATGCGCCGCGAACACGACGTACTTTAGCGACGGGGAGCACCCGAGTGCAGCGGGACACGCGATTCTCGGACCGATCGCAATGGCGGCGATTCAGAGCGTTTGGTAGGAGCCGGAGATTCTACCAGCGCCGGAGGGAACTCCGTCCACCAGCAGCGGCGGCGAATGCCAGTTTGGGATGGAGGCTTTCGAGCTTCGGCCCCAAGACCGTTCGGAGGGAGTTTGCAAGGGGGGCGACGGACGCGGGCGCGAGCTCCGGATGGAAGGGTATCTGGAATTCGATGGCGCCGGCGCTGTTCAAAGGGATGGTGAGACTCCAACACTCGTCCGGTGGGCCCGGATCCGGAAATTGGGCCGAGAATGTCTGGCCGTAGACCTGCATAGTGGCGTGGGACAAACCCAGACCCGGGCCGCTGCTCTGAATGGCGAGCCAGCACTCGTCCAGGGAGTGGGCAGATCTGATGACGGCCTCCAATTGGCGCACGGAGAGGTCGGCGGTCAGAGCCCGGCGGAGGCCGCCGCCGAGGATTATACGGCGAACGGAATCGAACTCGTCATAGCGCAGATAGCGAAGCGCCAGCCAGACGGCGATGCAGAAGACGGCCAGGATGGGGGCGCTGCTGTAGATGCCGGTGGTGAGGAGGATCGACAGGCCGGCGCAAAAGCCGGCGGCAGCGTAGAGGATGCAGGCAACGCGCCGAGCGGTAAAGCCGCGAGAGAGCAGCCGGTGGTGGATATGTCCGCAGTCCGCCGAGAAAATGGCTTGGCGGCGGAGAAAGCGGCGAAAAATCGCGAGTGCCGTATCTAGAATAGGGATGGCGAGAACGATGACGGGTGCAATCATCCCCACTGGAGTCGCGCATGTTTGCGACCACATAATGGTGAAGCAGCCGAGCAGGAATCCGATGGTGTTGCTGCCGCAATCTCCCATAAAAATAGAGGCGGGGCTGAGATTATAAGGAAGGAAGCCCAGGAGGGCCCCGAGCAGGGTTGCGGTAACGACTGCGAAAGCGGTGTTTCCGCTGAGCAATGCGCTCAGGAAAGCAGCGGCAGTGGCGAAGACGCCGACACCCGCCGCGAGACCATCGAGTCCATCGATAAGGTTGACGGCATTGGTACAGCCGATGAGCCAGAAGACGGTGAGCGGAATATGCCACCAGGCGTTCCCGATGGAATATCCGCCGGCGTTACGGATTTGGATGCCGGCGGCGACGGCGAGGAGCGCGGCAACCAACTGTCCCGCGATCTTGGTCCTCGGCTTCAGGTTCACGAGGTCGTCGAGCAGGCCCGTGACGAAGGCGGCGAGGACGGCGGGCAGCATGGTCCAGGCGTTGTGGGCGGAAGAGTCGCCGGGGAGCGTCCAGCGCATCAGCATCAATGTGGCCGCGTATCCCAGAAAGATGGCGATCCCGCCGGTGCGAGGGATGGGGGAGCGGTGAAGTTTGCGGATATCGGGGTGGTCCACCCATCCGAAGCGCTTGCATGCGGCACGGCAGGCAGGCGTCAATAATAACGTGAGCAGCAGTGCGAAAACGGCTGGGATGGCGAGAGACATCACGAAAGGAACTCGGCAACAGGAATGCGATTGCCATCCGCCTGGCCGGCCTCTTCGATGATGGAGATCATTCGCGTTACCAAGGCCGACGGGGCGAACTGCTCGGCCAGATCGCCGCTGGCGGGCAGGCGGTGAAAACCACGATCCGCGGCCTGGCGGATGCGATCGGCTACCGCGGCGATGTTGCCGTGACCGGCGCAAGATATGGAATCGGGCGGTAGGGACCGGGCGAGGTCTGTGACGTGGCTGGGGCGCGGGCCAACGTAGAGGCACGGGCTGCCGACGGCGAGGATGTTATAGATCTTGCAGGGGTGAACGACGCCGACGAAGGGATCGCCCATGACCACCAGGTGCAGATCGGCCGCTGAGAGCGAATCGGCGAGAGATCCCAGGGGTTGATACGGCAGGCAAAGGACGTTATTCAGCGCGTGGCGCGCCGCGAAGCTGGCGACTTTGCGGAATTCGGTGCCACCGCCGATAAACACGAATGCCACATTCGGTTCGGCGCCCATGGCGCGGGCCGCTTCGAGAATGGTATCGAGCGGGTGGCAGGGGCTGTGGTTGCCGGAGTACATTACCACGAACTTACCGGTGAGTCCGTGTAGGGCGCGAAATCGATCGCGGCCATGCGGGTCGTAATGGACGACCGAGGAGTGCGCCCATGGCGGCACGAGCGCGACGCGCGGCGCCGGAACACCCTTGGATACCACGCGATCGCGCATATACTTATCCAGGACCACGACCGCGGACGACGTCGACAGGCTGAACCGCAACAGGCGCGAGAGACCACGAGCGATGAGTGAGTTCCGGCGCAGAGCCCCGGCGGCGATGGCTTCGTCGGGGTTCAAATCCATGATCCAGGATACGAGCGCGCCGCCTTTGATCCGTACGAACAGGGCCGCCAGCACGGCGATCAGGGGAGGGCTGGTCATGGCGATTACCACGTCGAAGCGCGGCAGCAAAGCAAGGCGGAAGATACAGGCCAGCAGAAAAGAGGCGAAATCGCCGGCGCGCCGCCAGAGCGCGGACTTTCCCAGCACCGTGGAAGGAACGCGCAGAATGCGGATATTGTGCCAGGACTCTCTGGCGGGGAAAAGATGAGAAGGGGAATCGTAGGCGCGCCGGGAAGCGACAACCGTAACTTCATGCCCGGCACCGGCTAATCCAGCGGCTAAATCAGCCGCGTGCTGGGCGGTAGAGACCACGTCGGGGTAGAAAGTCTGGTTGAGGAGTAAGATCCGCATGGGTTTCTATGCCGCGGCCACCATGGAACGGTGCTCGCTGAGATGAGCGTTTTCCGATTTCAGCAGTAAGTAGTTGCCGATAGAAAGAACATCCATCCGAGTCCGGAGAAAACAGTCGATTGCCTGGGCTGGCGTGTTCACGATCGGTTCGTTTTCGTTGAACGAGGTGTTGAGAAGGACCGGAACTCCGGTGCGATCGCCAAAGGAGCGGATCAGCCTCCAATACAGCGGGTTTACGTCCTTCTCGACGGTTTGCAGGCGGCCGGTGCCGTCATTGTGCACCACGGCGGGTATCGCCTGGCGCATCTCAGGCTTGATTTTGTACGCCATCACCATAAACGGCGAGGCGCAATCGTTTTCGAAATAATCGCCCGCGGATTCGGCCAGCACAGAGGGGCAGAATGGCCGAAACGGCTCGCGGTATTTGATGCGGCTATTGAGAATGTCCTTCATGTCCGCGCGGCGCGGGTCGGCGAGGATGCTCCGATTGCCCAATGCGCGGGGGCCGAACTCCATGCGGCCCTGGAACCATCCGACGATTTTGCCGTCGGCGATCTGGGCGGCTGTGCGAGTGACTAACTGGTCTTCGGTAAGTTGATGAAAGGTGGCGCCGGCCGTCTGAAGGGCCTTCAAAATATCCGAGTCCGAGTACTCGGCCCCATAGTAAACGTGACGCATGACGAACGACCGCGGCTGGTTCAGGACCTGGTGTTGGACGTAGAGGGCCGCTCCGATGGACGTGCCGGCATCGTGGGCCGCGGGCTGCACATAGACGTCGCGAAAATCGGTCTTCTCGAAGATCATGCCGTTGGCCACGCAATTTAGGGCGACGCCACCGGCAAGGCAGAGCTTCCTGAGCCCGGTCCTGCGCTGCACGAAGTTGAGGACCGCGAAGTAATTTTCCTCAAGGACGGCCTGCACCGATGCGGCGAGGTCCCGGTGGCGCTGGAGCAGTTCGCTTCCAGGGACGCGAGCCGGCCCGAAGGCGGCGAGCATTCGCGGAGAGTACACCGTGCCGACAGTGGGTTCGCAATCGTTCCATGACATTTCGACGCCCGTGGTGTGGTGAACGAAGTAGTCGAGGTTGAGGCGGACCTGGCCGCCGAAAGTGCCAACCACCTCGCGGACCTGCGGAACGAATCGCGGTTCCCCGTAAGCGGAGAGCCCCATCATCTTGTACTCGTCGCCGAATTTGGGAAAGCCGAGGAACTGCGTGAAGGCCGTGTAGAACAGCCCCAGGGAATGCGGGAAATGGACTCCGCCGCGGACTTCGAGGCGATTGCCGCGGCCCACGCCCCACATGAGGCTGCTATAGTCGCCGAAGCCATCGATGGAAACGATAGCCGCTTCGTCGAATGGAGAAGCGAAAAAGGAACTGGCGAGATGCGCGCGGTGGTGTTCGACGTGATGAATCCGGACGTGGTCGGAGTGGGCGATGCCGGAGGAGTTCAAATTGGCGGCAAGCCCGGCGACTTTGATGGTGTTGCTGGCGCGGGAAGCCATGCGGCGCCAGTCGCCGGGGCGCGCCGCGACGCGGGCGAGCTTTCGCCAAATGTGAGCTCGCGGATCGCGGGAGATGGCCACGTGCGCGAGGGACGCGGGGTCGATGCCGGCGAGGCAGTATCGGGCGGCTTCCGCTGGAAATCCGGCCCAGTGTTTGAGGCGGTTGAAGCGCTCCTCTTCCACGGCAGCGACGAGTTCGCCCCCGGAAAAGAGCGCCGCGGAGGCATCGCCGTGGAAAGCGTTTAGACCGAGTATGTTCATAAGGGTAACCGGGCCGATTCGGGACCGGTAAGCAGCCGGGCAAGCAGCGCTTCGAAGACCATCCGCTCCTGCGCATACGCGCGCGAAGCGGGTCCCTTAAGGGGACCGCCGGCGCGGAGGTAAGCGTACCCGCCCCAAATCGCCGGGCTCACTCCCGACTGGCGCAGGCGATCGCGGAAACTGTGCGTCGGAGCGTTACGGATGCGCTCCGCCTCGAGAGCGGCGTATTGCAATTGGTTCGCCAGCCACCTGCTGAAGGGCTTGCGGTCTTCGTGAATCAGCTTGGAGCGGAAGCGATACAGAGGGGCAGTCGAGCGGAATACCTGGGTATGGCCGCGCTGTTCGATTCGAATGTCTTCCTTTGTGAAGACGCGGACTTGTGCCGGATAGATGGAGCCTAGCAGCGGACGGCCGTGGACCCGATATTCGAATGGCACGAGCGCAGCCTGGCCGGTCTGCCCGGTAAATTGCGCCAGTTCGTCCTGAAATCCCGGTCCCGGCTGCATATCTGCGTCGAGCGCTAGAATGTTGCGGGTATCGATGGAAGTCCCATGGACCGCGTATGACCACTGGGCCGCGTGCGAGTCAAATTCCCTGACAAACCATGCGACATTGGCAAACGACCGCGCGATCTCGGGGGTGCGGTCCGAAGATCCGGAATCGACGACAACGACCCGCGACGCCCAGGCGAGCGAGGCGAGCGTCGGCCCTATGTTGGGCTCTTCGTTATAAGTGAGAATTACCGGTGTTAGATTCATGGCTAGCTCATCACAGTGGATAACGTGGCGACTGCCGTCTCGATGGCCTCCCAAGCGACGTCGACGGTAATGTTCCGCATGCAGGGATGGTCGTCCAATGGGCACTCTTGTTGAAGGCATCCTTCGCACGGAACGGCAGCGCGGACTATGAAGTGGTTTTCGCCGAGAGGGTTCCAATGGCCGGGAAAGCTATTGGCGCTTTGCAGGACGACGCATGGAACTCCCACCGCGGCGGCGAGGTGCGTTGTGCCCGTGTCGAGCCCGATCGACAGACTACAGCGAGAGAGCAACGCGGCGGATTCGGGCACCGAAAAAGCCCCGGCCGCATCGATCGCCAGACCCGCCAACCCCGCCGTCAGGAAGTCGGCCAAGCCTCGTTCCGCCGGCCCGCCAACTATGACCAACTCGAAGGACTCCAAGCTGAGCAGGCGGCGCGCAATTTCGAGAAAGCGCTCCGGCGGCCAGGCATTGCCGGGCTTCTTGCACCCTGGACAGAGGGCGATCAGCGGCCGGTTTGGGTAGTTCCTCCGGCGCTTGAGCCAATCGTCGACCATCTCCTGGCGATCCCGGCTCACGGAGAGGAGCGGCATGGCGAGGTGGTCGTCCCGCAGGCCGAGACCTTCGGCGAACAGCCGCCGCAGACGGAGAATCGCTTCGTTCGGCGTCTCAGCCGGGCGCCCGGACAATCGCCGCGGACGAATCTCCGGCTCAGCGTACGGGCGGAAGCCGATCAGGCGGGAGATACCGCAGGCGCGATAGAAAAGGCGATCGCGCAGGAGCGCCCACCGCGGCCGGTCGCTCGGCAGAACGCTCACGGCGGCGTCGAAATGTTCCCGCCGCAGGCGGCGCCAGAGCCGGGCCACAGTCCGCAGCCTTTTCCCAAGCGTCTTCTCCGGTGAGTAGGGGATGAACTCATCGACCAGCCCGGAGCCTTCGAGCACCATTTCAGAGGTTACTAATCGGTGGGTCGCATCGTGAACAAGGTGTATAAGGGCTGATTGTCCGAAATGCTGGCGCACGGCGCGGAGGGCCGGTACGGAGACGATCGTATCGCCCAGTTGCCCGATTTGATAAACCAGAACCTTCATGATCTGCACCCGATTTCGGCGTATAGTTTCATTACCTGGGCCGCGACGGCGTCAGGCCGATAGCAGGACCTGACTAGCAAGGCGCCGCGGCTGGAAAGGCCGGCGGCCAGTTCTGCGCTACTCAAGATGCGCCCGATGGCGTCCGCGATGGCCGAGGCGGTTGGCGGGACCACGACTCCGGCGCCGCTCGCTGCCACCTCGTCCGCAATCCCCACGCCTTCGGTGATGACCGTCGGCACGCCCGCGGAGAGCGCTTCCACGGCCGCGAGCCCGAAGCTTTCCGAGCGTGACGGCACGACAAATACGTCTGCGTCCGCCAGCGCAGCGGCTTTGGCGCTCCTATCGAGAAATCCCGTCCAGACGACGTCATTGGAAATGCCGATCCGGTCTGCACGGGTGCGAAGATCGCGAACGTAGCTCTCGTCGCCGGAACCCGCCACCACCAACACCGCTTGCGGGTTCGCCCTCCGGACAATCCTAAATGCTTCCAAGAGCAGTTCGACGCCTTTCACGGGACTGAGCCGGGCTAGAAAGAGAACGACCGGGCGATCGCCGAAGGAAGGATAGCGCGCCCGAAAAAGCCCGCGTCCGGCAGGAGGATCGAGATCGACCGGATTGGGGATCACAACGGCCCTCCCCAGCGGACATACCTCTTCGGTTTCCCGGCGTTCCGTTTCGCTGCTGAACTGGATGGCCGCCGCGCAACGGACTACCGCGCTTTCGATCAGCCGTATGGACAGCCGCTTCACCCATGCGCGCCCACTTCCAAGTCCCCAGCGATTGAGAACGCCAAGCGGCCGCACGACGTAGGGGATGGCCCTTCGATGTGCAATGGCGGCAGCCGCGGTAGCCGGAAAGCTGAACAGGCTGTGGATGTGCACGAGGTCAAATTCAGCCGTATGGCGCAGCAGCCACGAGGTAAGTCCGATGGAAGACGAATAGGTTCGCGTAGTCCTGCCAAAATACCAATAAGTTGCGCCGTCGGCCGATACCGGCGTGCCGAGCGGTACGTCCTGCCTGCGCCGGCCGTCGTCGTCCGTGGTAGCAACATGTACCTGAACGCCGGCGCTGGCTAAGTGCGACGCCAATGTTCTCAGCACGAAGGTAGGGCCGCCGCGCAGGCTGGAGAGAGACGGAATTACGTGAAGTACTTTCACTTCAGTCAAGGACCTCGGAAGGCGGGCGAATCCGCCAGTGTAGTCGAGCCGAAGAAGAGCATCTTTTGGAGCACAAGCCCGGCAGGAAGATGACAATAGTCAGCCCTATGATTTGGATCATGCCGCCAAAATACGCCGCGGCCTGGCCGTTGAGCGCAAGCAGTTGCAGAACATAGGCCAGCCCCACCGCGGAGGCAAAGGCTCCGGCGCGCTGCCCCAGGAAGAGGCGTTCGAAGATACCGAGAACCACCCCGGACAGGCACATCACTATCGGAATACCCGCCCAGCCGAAATTCATGTAAGCTTCGGGAATAAGCCCCGCGCCAATGGCGACATGGTCGAGGTCTTGCTGCTGCGTCACGCCGTACGACAACTGGTAAAAGCGGTTAGAATCGTTCACCGATGGCTTCGAAGGCCACAGGAATCGCGGAATCAAAGTGATCAGAAGGTACTTGTAAGTGGCACCGTATTGATAGGGCACAACCGAAGGAGTGTTTTCGTAAACCGTCGCGGCTTCAGTTACCAGCGACGATCTTGTCAGGAGGGGTTCCGCGAAGGAGCTTTGAAAGGCTTCGCCAGCAGGTTGCCCCGTGAACGCCGTGAGCCGCTCCACGGACCGTTCTATCCAGAACTGCGCCTTCTCCATGACTCCTGCATCGTCGGTTCCATACCAATACCGCTCGCGGAACGCCGACTTTCCGCCCTGCAGAAAGAGCATGGCCAACACAATTCCCACCAATGGCATCGCCGGAAGCCGGCGGCGAACCCGGACGAATGCGATGCCGGCCAAGACAAAAGTGCCAACGCAAGAGCCGAGCCATCCCGACGCCAACCCTCCAACGATGCTAGCCGCCAGAAAAACGACTACGAGCGCCCTGTCCGTGGCCGTGGCATTACCTCGCAAGGCGGCATCCCAGAGGATCAGAAACGCGACCAGGGGAATAAAACTGAGCAGAATCGCCAGCTCCTGGCGAAAGTCTCCGCCCGACCCTACAGGCAAAAACGGCACGAATACCTGGCAAGCCGCGATGGAACGGATGAGCCACCATTTGCGTCCATGGGACGGAACATCCAGGAGGTCAGCCCGCGGCAACCCCCGCCTGGAGGCGCCGAGCCGCATGCCGGCGAAGAGACCGCAGACTCCCAGCAGTGCCATTCCGAGAACAGCCGTGGCCGTTTTTTCGGGTGACTCGTTCAGAAGGCCGGTCCAAAAAATACCGCAGCAATAGAACACCGTATGAGCGGCGGCGAGCACCGCGAATAGTGGAATCTGGGAGCGGCGGGTGCGCCGCCAGCCCGCATAGGCGAAGCAGGGGATGGCGACTAATGCGAAAACCATCGCCACTTGGAACGGTGTGCTGCCGTGGCGGGATATGGCTAGCAGCAGTGCCGTCCCGGCGGCTGCCGCCAGAAGGGGAGTGACCCACTCGCCGGTTATCTGGTGGCGTTGACGCGGGGCCTCCCGCGGAGTTCTGGGCGGGAGGACGATGCGTATTGGCTGATACCCCTGCGCGGTAACGAGCATGGCCTATGTATGACGGTTCTCGACAAGTTCTACAGCTTTCAATAGCGCGCTGGCGGCCGCGGGGACCGAGTAAGACTCGATCTTTCGCGCGGCATTTCGGCCCATCGCGGCCAATCTGCCGGAATCCGCATAGTGCGCCATGAGCGCGGAAAGGGCGCCGGCATCTCCCATTGGATAGATGTCGCCGGTGCTGCCGCAATCGACTAAGTCGGGACTGCAGCCGGCGCGGTCACTTACTATGCAGGGCAGGCCGGACGCCATCGCTTCATTCACTACCAGGCCCCAGGTTTCCACCGCCGATGGGAGCACGACGGCGTCCGCGGCGGCGTAAGCTTCGGCGATCTGCGATTGGTTCAGGAATCCTGTAAACCGGATAGGTGCACTTGCACTGCAAGCCTGTTCTTCACATCCTTCGCGAAGCGGGCCGTCGCCGGCCATCAGGCCCATCACCGACGGTCTTTCGGAGGCGCATTTGCCGACCGCGTCCACAAAATCCCAGGGTCTCTTGACGGGGATAAACTTGCCGGCGAACAGAAATACGGTTGCATCCGCGGGGATGCCCCATTTTCGGCGAAGTTCCTGTCGTTGTGGGCGTAAGAGGTGCATTTCCTTTTCGAACCGGCGATTGTCCACGCAATGTGGAATTGTAAAAATATGGTTCGGCGAGGCGCCATAGTTCTCGAAATAATCACGCGACCAAGATCCGGCTGCGAGGCACCCGTTGAGCCGCGGAACGAATGTGCGATAAAGAGGTCTTTTGATCGATCTTAGGAGGGTACAAGGACCCCGCAAATGCGAGTCGCCGCGGATCAGCACCGGGACGCGGTGGCGCCAGCAGGCAAATATGACCCGCCACGCCGATTGGAAGTGCCAGCCGTTGACCACTACGGCGCTATAAGCTCCGCTGGCTATGATGCCGCTCAGTTCGGGATTGTCGAGCCCCCGAAAAGACGTCGTGGAGGGATGGGCCGCGCGGTTCTTTAGAATGCGGTATCGATATCCATCGAGTAAGGGCACATCCCAGCGATATTTGACGCCGAAGCCAGCCTGAGAATGTGACGATTCCAGTTCGCCCGAGCAGTAGAGCACCTGGACCTGGTTGGGCGCCCTTTGCTCCATGTACTGCAGAACCGGCGTGTAGTACTGTATCGGATGGGTGATGACGTAGGCCCACATGTCTATCTCACGCCGAGGCACTCTGGCCCAATAACGTCAACCAATCGCGCCGCACTATATCTTCCGAATAGTGGCGATTGAAGCGGAGGCGGGCGTTGCGGCCACATAGGTCTCGCAGATCGGGTTGGCCGATCAAGTCTTCGAGGTTGGCGGCGAGGCACTCCGCGCTCTCGGCGCCGCAAACGAGTCCGGTCTCTCGATGAACGATAAGCTCTTCGAGGGCGCCGCTCTTGAAACACACGCTCGGTACGCCCATCGCCATGGCCTCGGCCGCCACCCTGCAAAACGATTCGTGAAACTGCGAGGGGCGTGTGGGAATAGCGAGAACATACGCGCTCTTCAGGATCTGGTGGACGTCGTCCCGATACCCCAGGTAATGAACACGATCGCGGTACGGAGAATTTTGCAGACTCGCATCGAACCACGCCCGATTCTGTTCGTATACCCCGCCGGCAAGCGTTAAGTGAATGTCCTGGTACTTAGCGGCCAGCGCGGAAAACGCTTTGATGAGCAGGTCCACGCCCTTGTGGGGTGCAATCTGCCCGATGAACACGATGTTTCTCCGGCCGGCGCCGGTGGAATTGTCGATCTCGCCGGATAGGCGCACCCGAATCGCCGGCGGGATGACCGAGTTCGGGCGATCGAGGATAAAAGGGTTTACCGACGCCGCCAGCGCGAGACTCCGCTGCGCATAATGCACCAGATGGGTCGCCAAAACCACGGCGGGCCGCAGCTTTGCGGAGTATGAGGCCGGTAAGTCGTGAAAAAAATAGATGACTTTACGCCCGCGAAGCCGGAACCAAAAGGCGGCCAGCACGGATAGGTATGCGGAGGTGACGATCGGCAGATAGAGAGCGTCTACGTCTCTGGCTGCGCGCAGGACATCCAGATTTCCCTTGATCAGTGCGGTGAGGATCGCCATCGCGTGTCTGAAAGACTTGGGTTTGCCGAAGCGCGGCCAATCCCAGGTGTCGCTAAAGAAACGGAACGGTAACTGCGACCGCTGCATCTCCGCCAGCAGTGGTGTTCGGTGCCGGAGATTCGCCCGATTCATGAGAAACATGGGTTGTATCTCCGGCTGTAATACCGCGAACGTTTCGATTACGCTTCGCTCCATGCCGTAAAGGCACAGGGTGTTGAACACGACTAAGACTTTGTTGGGGCTGTTGAGGTCGGTCATTGGATTTGGAGGGCGACAACGCGGTCGAAGAACTCACATTGGCGCCGGGTCATTTCTTTCGCGGTGAACTTGGCGAATGCCTGCCAATCGGTCTCGGGCGCGTGGTCTAAGTGGCTTACGATTTCCCGCCACGCCCCATAAAGCGTGAAAGCACTGTCCTCGACATCGCCGAAGGTAACGAGTTGTCCGGCATTAGTCGATCGGAGAATCTCACAAGCGCTGCTTTTCGAATTGAGGACTGCCAGCAGTGGCCGGCCCGCCAGGATGTAAGGGTAGAGCTTCGACGGAGTGTACTGCGGATCGTTAGAACCGGGCAGCAGCAGCATGTGGCCATCGCACAGCACCTGCAGCGCCTCGAAATACGGGACTCGCTGGGGATGCTCTTGAACATGGCCAACAACGCCCAGCGATTGGGCCAGGGGCTCGACCGATTTCCGCGGCCGTTCGGCGGGGGCGTAGTCCGTGCCAATGAAATGCAATTGAAGCTTTTGGAACAACTCCGGCGATTCACTCAGGCCGGTTTTCAGCGCCGAGAAAACCATGCGCAGCGCCGTCCACATGTCTTCCCCACCGCGGCCGGCATAGACGGCATGAATCTTGCCGTCCCGGGGATCGAAGAAACGATTGGGCTGCGGGTTCCGCCGTACTCCGTGGAAATCTTTCGGCGCCGCGCCGAAGGGAAGCACCATGCTGGGTTTGGCCTTGAGGGAGGGATACCGTTCGGTTAGCCGGTCAATGTACGCGCCCGAGACGGCCATCAAGCCATCGGCGGCGGGCATGCTCCAGGGTTCGAGTATCCGGTGTAAGCGGCTGGCGGCCCAATGCTTCGGCGGTTTTTGTGCCTGCGGATGTCGATCGTAGTAATCGTTCACCCACGGGTCTTGCATATCCACCACAAATGGGACGCCAAAGCGCCGCTTCCATAATCTGCCCAGCGGCAGGGCGGTGAAGACGGTAGTCGAGAAATAGACCAGGTCAAACGAAGCGCGCGCCAACAAGCGTCTCCCAGCCGAATAAAGAAACGGAAACGCGCGCAAACCCAGGTTGCCCAGGCCGGCCTTCCGAGTCCAGCGAGCCGGCAGAGCGTGGGTTCGGGTGACAGCGGTGTCAATAGGCAGATACTCGGAGAAGCGCGGCTCTTTGGACCCTTCGACAAATTGCGGCGCGACGGTAAGAACCGATGCGTTCCAGTCGAACTCCCGGAAATACGGCAAGCTCACGCGGACGCGATGCATGTCCGGGAGGTCAACCGGGGGAAAATGCGGCGAAACAACGAGGACTTGTTTCAACTTACACCCCCGGACCTTGCACAGAGGTCCAAATAGAGACGTTCATAGGCTTCCACCACCACAGCGCTGCTGAATCGCCGCGCGCAATTCTTGCGGACTATCGACCGGTCGATGGCGCCGAGGTTACTGACGGCGGAAACAGCTTCCGCAATTCCGTGGCAGACATATCCGTTGATTCCGTCTCGGACCACTTCGTTGACGCTGCCGCGGCCGAACCCGATAACCGGCGTCCCGCACGCCATAGCCTCGGCCATTACGATTCCGAATGGCTCGTCCCACTCAATGGGCATCAGCAACGCAGCGGACCTGGACAACAATGCGTTCTTGTCCTCGTCGTCCACGGGACCTAAGTATTGAATGCGGTCGCCATCGATGTGAGGAGCAATCCTGGATTTGAAGTAACTCATGGAATCGGCCACCTGATTGCCGGCGATCACCAGGCGTCTGCCGGCGGCTTTCGCGATTGCGATGGCATGGTGTGCTCCCTTGATCGGTTCCAGACGGCCCAGGAATGCCAGCGGAGCGTCGTCTCCAACCTCCCGCCGAAAGGTGTACTTGCCGAGGTCCACACCGTTGAAAACCGTGTGCCACTTACCGAACGATCCATCGGCTGCCGGAATCCCGCGATATACGCTCGAGGAACAGGCCGTAAAGCGGATGGACGCCCGGGCCAGGCGGTGCGCAGTTCGGATACTCTTCCAGGGGGGGCCGTTGCGTTGGTAGCTCTGTACCTTCGGCAGCCCGCGAAGAGTCAATACCGGCGCCAGCGCCGCCAATCTTCCGAAACTGTGGACCAGATCGAACTCATGCCGTCTGCTCCAGAGCTTTGCTCCCACTTGCCACAATTCTTTGGCCCTGTGGAACTTACCGAAGTGCGGCGGAGAACCGTACGGCACCAGCGTGGCCGGCGCCTGACTCTCCGGGTGGGCGAAAAGCGTGACCTGATGTCCGCGATCCGCCAGGCCGCGCACCAGAAAATCCAGCACTCTCTCGATTCCCCCGTACAAAAGCGGCGGAACGGGCAGGTACGGGTCCGCGGTGATGGCGATGTGGAGGCGCGGACTCATTGGATCGCCCCCGTCACCGCCTCGATCAACGCTCCTTTTTCGCTGCGATGCTCCCAGTTCCAGCGTCGCTTGGCAGCTTGCCACGCCGCTTGCCGGGCACGGCGGAGCCTACCGCGATCCTCAGCCCAACGGCGCAGCCCGTTCGCCAGGGCGGCTACGTCGCCAGGCTGATAGCGCAAAGCGCCGTCGCCCAGGTCGTCGGCGAACGAACGCTGCCCCGCGGTATCGGTAAGTACGACGGCCAGGCCGGCGAGAACGTATGTCAACGCCTTGTTGCCGAGACACAGCTCCCGGTTGAGATTCCGCCCTTGTTCCGGCGACAAGCCGGCGTCGTAGGGAAGGCTCAATTCCACCATCTTGCCGGGCGGTCCGGGCTGGTGAATCTGTATGGTTAACAGAGCGTCGCCGGCCAGCCGCCTGAGATCGGCCACATATTCCGGGTGAGCGAGCCCGCGCAGATGGAGCTCCGCGCGGATGCCGGAAAGGCCGATGGCGCGCACCGCATCTTCCAGTCCGCGTCCCGCGCCGACGCTCTGGCTAAACCAATAGAGGCGAAGCGCGCCGGCTCCCCGCGGTTCCGGATCGGGAGCCTTAGCGGGGAGCGGGAACGTGTTGTGAATGGGTAACACGGGGATGCCGTAAGCATGTTCATACCGCGCGGCAATTGCGGCGCTCCCCGCGGTGACGAACGCGGCTCCCGGCAATATCTCGCTCCATAAACTGCGCAGTAAGCCGCGCGAGTGGTCCCACGCGGGCCCGTGCTCGAATTCGCCCTCGTGGAAGTCCTCGAGATCGAGCCCGTATGGGACTCCGGCGCGCCGCGCGGCCTGCGCCGCGACCGCCAGCCCGCCGCAAGTACCGCCATAGAAGAGATCGGCCGGTTCCGAGAGGGCCAGCTTCAGAAGGTCGCGAGACGCGCGTCCGTTGGCTGCGGCGAGTGCGGCAAGAGATGCGCGGCCGGCGCCCGCCAGCCGAACCCATTTGCGGGCCGCATGGAACCGCAGCCCCGTCATCCAATAATTCGCGGGAGCGGTGCTGCGCCGATAGTCGACCGCACTCCACGAATGGCCACGTGTCTCGCCCATGGCTTTGTCCGCCTCGGCCGCCCAATCCAAAAACTGGGCGGACACCAGGCGCACTGTGTGGCCGGCTTCCTGTAGCGCGTCAGCCGCCTTGACCATTCGGGGGCACGTCGCTAAGTGCCCCGCTGTTATAACGCAAATCCGCATATTTGACTCATGCCCATCGAGTGGAAGCCATCAGAGGAGAAGCGGCCCGCACGAAAATCATGTCCATCTGCCAAAGCGCATTATCGTAGGGCCTTCTAAAAAGCGTGCAGATATCGTAGACGCGAAATCCGCGCGCAGCCATATAGGCGAGTACTTCATGGATCAAAGGCGAGCCTTCGTAAACTGCAATCAGGTTGACCTCCATCATGACGGCCTCCACCGAATCCAATACCCGTTCGGCACCCTTGAGCACCTCGATTTCGTAACCCTGCACGTCGAGCTTGAGAAAATCCGGGCGTTCGAAACGTGTGTCCCGCGTGACTGCGTCGAGCGTAGTCATCTCCATTGCTATAGACTGTGCGCCGCCATTACCGCTGTCCCGGAGGACCGAGCTTCCCGTCTCCGCCTGGTAGAAGGTCACGCCAGTGGCTGCGGCGGGCCCCAGCAGGACCGAAGCGAACGCCACTCCGTTATGAACGTGAATCAGCGCTTCGAGCCGCTCTTTCATCGCCGGTTGCGGCTCAACCATCAAGACACCGGCTTCGGGAAACAATTGGCGAAGCGACATGGTCCACTCACCGGAATAGGCGCCGACATCGATTGCAGCGTTGGCATTGAATCCGCGCCGCCTCATGGCAGCCAGGGATGCTTCTGTGTCAGGCGCGCCACAGGCGAGCTTGATCTTTTGCCTGAGGGGAGCGGGACATAACTTCTTAATAAGCGATGAGACCATTTAGCGCTTCCTGCCCGGCAATGGAAGATACGCGACTAATTCCCGGAATTCCCGCGGACACACAGTTCGAATTACCAGCCCGTATGTGGCGCCGAACAAAACACTCACGCACGCGGCCGAAAGCACCGAAGCCGCGGGCGGTATCGCCGCACATACCAACCGCGCTGCGATTCCGGCCGCCAGAGGAGCGGCCACACTCCCAACGATGGCGCGGCTGGAGAGTGCGCCCGTCCGCCACAGCGACCAGAGCATCCACAGAAGCACGATTCCCTGCACCACACCCACTGCGCCGAGGTAGGGTGCAATCCCGTGAGGCAGCACCGCAAACAGGCAGATCACCAGACTGCCCAGCGTCAGGAATTCCGCGGCGGCGCATCCGCGATGCTGGACGTCCGCGAGCATGAGCATCGTGGCGGTTTGATATAAAGCGCCCGTGGCGCCCCCCGCAAGCGCGTATGGCAGTAAGGGAATGGCGGCGTCCCACTTTGAGCCGTAAACCAGCCGGACGACCGGATGGGCGACCAGTGAAAACAGGATGGCGCACGGTATCGCCATCCATCCCACTAATCGAAGCATCAGGCTATTGGCGCGCTCGAAGGCCTCCGATTTTCGGGCCATCCGCGTAAGAACCGGATAGAGCGTCATAGTTAGAACCGATGGCATCTTCTGGCAGCAGAGTACCGATAGTCCTACCGCCCGGCTCATGAACCCGAGTTGCGAAAACCCCGTAAGTTGAACGATGACCGCGCCCTCGATGACCGGTCGCGCCGTGGTCAGCATTCCGGCCATGATACGGGTCCAGCCGTAGCTCCACGCGGCGCTGTAACTGGCCGAATTCCACCTCCAATTGGGGCGCCATCCGAGTCGGAAGAACAGGTCCCAGATAAAAGGCAGCGTGGCCACCATGCCGGGCAGAACCAGGGCGTAAACGCCGAAACCGAGCTTAGCCAAAGCAATCGCCAGCGAAGAGTTGCCCACGATTCCGGCGGCCTGCAAGGTCCGCAGCCGTTTCCAGTTGAGTTCCCGCTCCAGCATTTTCACGCGGAGCTCGCTGGCCCAGTCCAACACAAAGAAAACCGAGGTTACGTGAAGAATCGGGGCGACTTCCGAATATTTCGGGAACCGCCGCATCACCACCGCTGCCAGATTCACAAGGGCGCACATGCCGAATTGCATAAAGCAGCCGGCGGTGAAGTGGCTCTGATAATCCACCGCTTCGCCCGGGCGAAGTTGCAGGGTGTGCTCCAGGAAACTGCGGAACGAAAAGACCGTGAAGAACACCATCACCGAGCTGATCAGGCTGAACTCGCCGTAGGCCTTCGGCGCAAGCAGGCGAACCAGCACCAGCATGGTTCCGAACTGGAGCACGTCCCGGAAGACGTTAAGGCCGGTGACCCAGAGAACGCCGGAACGCGCCTTTTCCGAGAGTGCCGGGCTGGATGCCGGGGCGTCGACAGTAATCTGCGGGCAAGTGGCGGCGCTCATCTTAAGTTACCGTTATGTGGGCAGCAGCCAGAACTGTGGTCTCGTTTCGCCGGATCGGCCGGCGCGCGATCCGCAACGTTGGCGGCTTTATGCCGGCCTTCGAACGCGTGTGCCACCTCTGCCCGCAGGCCTTGCCTGGTCATTGCCGCACCGTCGCGCCCAAGACCACCATGGCCCACGCGCGCGACCAGTGGAGGCGCCCGGCTCCGAACGCTCGGAACAGGCGGCCTGTCTCGCGAGGGTTCAATTCGCCGGACTGTTGTGCCATTTCCCGCATCGGCTCAAAATTGTCGATGAGCCACTCCCCTATCGGAAGCGTGAAGCCCATTTTGCTCCGCGCGGCAGCCGCGGCGAGGACGGGATGGGGCAGCGCGCGCAACAGCGCCGGCTTATTCGAGCCGTTGGGCCGTTTCGCGGCTGCCGGCAGACAGGCTACCCGGCACACCAGCTCGTGATCGAGAAACGGAATCCGCGTCTCGATGGAATGCGCCATGCTGAAGACGTCCGCATCGCGCAGCAACTGGTCGTGGAGGTAACGCTTGATTTCGAGGCAATTGAATGCCGCCCCATCCATTCGGGCGCCTGGAGCGGCTGGCGGATTTGCCGGCAGAGCTTCTTCCACCAGGCGGCCCAATTCGGAAGGACTCACGCCAAGCAGTTGAGAGACCTGGCCGGCAGAGAAGAATCCGCGCGCCATGAGATACAGTCCACTTATAGTCGGTTGGTTGTTTAGATAGCCGAGGCGGCGCCATCGCTCCTGGCCGGTGGCCAAGCCGTATAGCGACGAGGCCGCCAGCACGGTTCGGCGCAACGGGTTAGGGAGACCGAGTAACATCCGCAGCCAGGGCACCTGGCCTTCCAGCCAGGAGTAGTGCCGGTATCCCCAGAAGACTTCGTCTCCGCCTAAACCGGAAAGGACCACCTTCAGGCCGGCTTCCCGGGCAGCCTTCGAGACAAAGTAAGTGTTGACGCCATCGTTGGTCGGTTGGTCCATTGCCGCCAGGAACGAGGGCAGCTCGTTCATGAAATCCGCGGAAGTTACGCGCAATTCGCGATGGTCGGTGCCGAATGCCCGGGAAGCCGCGCGGGCCTCCGCGGCTTCGTTGTAGGCGCCCTCCCCGAAGGTGATTGTGACGGTCTTCAGTGGGCCCGCATAGGCGCGGCTGGCGAGCGCAACGATAGCGGCCGAATCCATACCGCCGCTCAGGAAGACACCAAGCGGAGCATCGCTCACCAGGTGGCTCGCCACGGCCTCTTGCAAGGTTTCGCCGATCGAAGGGACCGAACCGCGCTGTTGCCGTTCTCGTTCGCTGGCGGTAGCTTCCGCAAAATCCCAGTAACGCCGCGGCTGAACGCCGCCACCGCGCGACAGAACCATGTAATGGCCCGGCGCCAGACAGTTTATGCCTCGTCTGATGGTTCGGGGAGCGGGGACCGACCCGAACAGCAGGAACCCGGCCAGGGCGCGGCGGTCCAGGTCCGCCGAGGCCAAACCGCCGGCGGCCAGCGCCTTGGTTTCCGATGCGAAGGCTATCCAACGCTCCTCCGGCCCCTCGACGTAATAGAGAGGCTTGATGCCCAGCCGGTCTCGCGCCAGAATGAGTTGAGATTTCGCCGAATCGTACAGCGCGAAGGCAAACATGCCCCGCAGCTTTTCCAGCAGCTTTCCGATTCCCCATTCCTCATAGCCGTGGACCAGCACTTCGGTATCGGAGCGGGAAGCGAAGCCATGGCCCGCCTCCACAAGGCTCTTCCTGAGTTCCAGGAAGTTATAGATCTCACCGTTGAATGCGATCCGCACGGTCGAATCTTCGTTGCACATGGGCTGATGCCCGCCGGGCGAAAGGTCAAGAATCGACAGGCGGCGATGGCCCAGGATAACCGTGCTGTCTTGAAAGAAGCCGCAGTCGTCAGGTCCGCGATGGGCCAGCATCGATGTTACCCGCCTGGTTGCGGCGGCGTGCTCGGGGCTGATGGCGCTGGCGAAGCTGTAGTAGCCGGCAATTCCGCACATCAGGAAGTCGCTTTCCTGTGTGCGGGCATAACGCCTGCGCGGCGCCGGTCAGACGCCGCTGGCATTGTGCTCCTGCCGGTAATACTTATAGAGGTCTTGACAGTAACGGTCGTCGTAATAGCCATTCGTCGTGGCGGAACTCACTTCGTTTAAGACCAGGCCCAACACGTTGATCCGAAGCCGGCGGAGGTTCGCTAAAACCTGGCTGGCTGCATTCCGATCCGTTGCGCCTGCTACGGCAACGATGACCACCCCGCCGACGGACGCCGCCATTTGCAACGGCTCGGAAAAACCCAGCATCGGAGGCGAATCGACGATTACCAGGTCGTACTCGGACTCGGCCGCGGCCAGGATATGCTTCAGGCTGCCGCCAATCAGAGAGTCGCAACCGCGAGAGGACGGTCCGGCGGGCAGAACCGTCAGGTTGGGAACATTTTCCATGCGTATTAGTTTGTCGCGCCAGGAAAGGCCGTTCTGCAACGCGGCCGCCAGGCCGGTTTCCGGTGTCACGCCGAGTTTCGTGTGTACTCCCGGACGGCGCAGGTCGCAATCGATCAGCAGAGTCTTATTCCTCTGCTGTGCATGGGCGATGGCAAGCTGCACCGCGAGAGTGGTTTTTCCCTCGGATGGCGCGACGCTCGTGACCATCAGACTTTTCAGCGGGCTGTGAGCGTTTCCGAGCAGAATCGAAGCGTGCAAGGTGCGGACGGCCTCCTCGAATCGCGTGGCGGAACGGGACACCGGCGGACCGATTCTCCGGGACAGCACCGCGCCCTCGCCCGCCCCACTCAGGTTCGCCTGAATCAGCTTGCCTTTCCAACCCCGCACCAGGGGCAGGCTCGCCACCACTTCCGTCCCCAAGAACGATCGCAACTGGTCGGGGTCGCGAATCGTGTGATCCAGTTTGTCACTCACAATCGCCGCGGCTATCCCCAGAAACAGGGAAACGAGAACTGCCGTTGTGAGATTCAAACGCGTATTGGGATAGACCGGCGTGGAACTGGGGCGGGCCGGGTCTGAGATGTTGATGGAATTATTCTGGAAGCCCACGTTGATGCCGGCTTCCTTGATTTTGCGCACCAGCTCGTCGTAGAGGGAGCGATCCATATCGGCCTCCCGCTTGAGAGCCGTGTATTGGAACGACTTTGAGTTCAGGAGATCGAACTCGCCCTTCGTGTCCTGGAATTCCTTCTTGAGCATCTCTTCCCGTGCGAGCGCTTGCCCGTACTCGGTTTCCACTCGCCGGGCTACGTTGATCCGCGCGGCGTCAAACTCTTTCTCGAGCGCCGAAACCTCCAGTGCGGCCCGGACGCAGTCGGGATGTTTGACGCCCAGATGAGTCTCGAGCCCGGTCAATTTCTGTTTGGCATCCGCGACCCGCTCGCCCAACGCGTAGAGCCCGGCGCCCTGGTTGGACACCTGAAGCGATTCCAAGGTGCCCGATTGAACCGAGCGCCAGGCCGATTCTTTCGCCACCCGGTCGCCCTCGGCAGTGCCGTAGTCGGTGTTCAATTGCAGCAGGCGCGCCGAGATGATGCTGGTCTTCTGCTCCGGGTTGATCATGCTGAGGTCCTGCTCGAACCTGGCTAGCGCGGCGCCGGAGCGCTCGGTTTTAGCCTTGAGCTCCTCCATCTGCTTTTCCATGAACCCGGAAAGGTTGGCGGTGGCGCGATTGCGGATCTCGTAGGTATAATCGCGAAACGACTTCGCGATGGCGTTGGCCACGTCGGCGGAACGGCGCCGGTCGGGCGAGCGGTAGCTGGCCAGCAGCAGGTAGGTGTTCGGAATCCGCGTCACTTTCAGGCCGCTCAACACAATCGGGGCCTCAGACGTCTGATCCTCGCGGCCGGTACGAACGAGATGGAATTGCTCCACGACGGGGCGAAGCACCGAATCCGATTGGATCAGCTTCACCTGGGTCAGGAGAAACTGGTCGGAGTCATTCACGATTCCCCGGGCCGCATCCTCTCCCACCACGCCCACGGGTGTTTGACGGTCGATGCCGATGGTGACTGTGGACTCGTAGATGGGAGTGATCCGCTTGGTGAGCACGTAGGCACAGACGGCCACCGCGATAACCAAACCCGCGATCCTCCACATGTGACGCCGCAGAACCCAGAGATAATGGGAGAGGGGAATGGCGGAACGCTCCCCTTCCGTCTCGGGCGTGTCCTTATCGGACCAATAAAGCTCAATGGGCATGGGCAACGGACCGTTTTGTTGCGCCGGAGCAGGAAGCAGGTTTTGGATTTTCGGCATGGTTCTCAGTCGTATTCGCCAGCCGGGACAAGGAGCGCTTCAGATCCCCGCCTCGCTGGCCGCACACGCTTCCGTCTTCGCGAGTCCCGGCCCGGCAACTTGCCGGGTCGAGCCCTTCTGGTGGGCACTCCGGGCAGAAAACGCCGCGCGCCCGGTATCGCCAATCTCTATGCTGTGCCGGAATAGTGTTGGGCCTGCGCCAAATCTCTCCGGAAAATAGGACTGCGCTGTCCTGAAATAGGCGGGTGCGGCCGATCTGACTTACGGAGCTTCACAGTGTCGCGCTGCGCGCGGCCTTGGAGATCGGCCCTTTTGTGACATAACGGCGGGCTGAAGCCCGCCGTGGCCGGCTGAAAGCCGCCTGCAGGCTCTCCAGTAACCACATGCTGGAAGCCACAACCCAAGCCATTGATTCTGAGTTGCTTGCTGACAATTCCACATGTTTGTTTCCCTGCCCAATGGTTACTGGCGCTAGAGACTGCCCAAAGGGCGGATCCCCGCTGAAGCCTGCCCCAGTGAGAAAGGCCAAACTCCAGGGGCGGGCTTCAGCCACGCATTACAGTGCCGCGCTGCGCGCCGCCGCTTCCACCTGTTCCAGCGCGCCCGCGAAGAAGTGGTCCGCCGCTTCGATCCACACCACGCGCTTGGGCTCCGCGAACTCCGCGTATACTCGCTCGAATTCTTCGCGCGGGGCGAATTGATCGTGCGTGCTCTGGATGAAGATTTTGGGGATCGCGCACGTCTGCAAATACGCCGTGCTGCCCAGACGGGTGGAAAATCCCGCCGCCAACAGGAATTGCGCGCCGGCCATGGCGCAGCCCAGCTCGCTGATGGCCCGCGCGCCGAAGGAAAAGCCGGCCAGCGCGAAGGGCACATCGGGATACCGTTCCCGCAGCCAGCCCAGCCCCGCTCGCGCGTCTTCTATCTCGCCCGCCATCTCCCCGTATTCGCCCTGGCTCGCGCCCACCCCGCGGAAATTGAAACGCAGCACCGCCGCGCCCGCCGCGCGCAGCCCGCGGGCCAATCGGTACACCACTTTATTGTGCATGGTCCCGCCGTACCGCGGGTGCGGATGGCATACCACCGCCGCGAGCCGCGGAGACTGCTCCTCCGGCTCTTCGAGCAGCGCTTCCAGCCGGCCCGCGGGACCGGGAAGCCAGTGGGATTCGATGCGGCGCGGCACGTTCGTATCGACCAGTCGGTACAATCGGGCGAATCAGTTCGTGCGGTAGTTGATGAACTGCATGTCGATGCCGAAATCGGTCTCGCGAAGCAGCTTGATGGCCATCTGCAGAGTGTCGCGGTCCCTGCCCGCCACGCGCACGAAATCGCCTTGGATGGAGGCTTGCACCTTCAACTTGCTGTCCTTGATCTTCTTCACGATCTCGCGGGCTTTTTCGGTGGCGATTCCCTGCTGCAGGGTGATCTCCTGCTTCACCGTAGACCCGGCGGAGGGGATGATCTCGCCGAATTGCAACCCCTTCAAGGGCACCTTGCGCTTGACCAGCTTGGATTCCAGAATATCCACCACGGCTTTCAATTTGAACTCGTCCTTACTGGCCAGCAGGATCTTGTTTTCTTTCTCGTTGAGTTCGATGTTGGAATGGCTATCCTTGAGGTCGTAGCGCTGCTGCACTTCCTTGAGCGCCTGTTGCACGGCGTTGAGCACTTCCGGCAATTCGATCTTGGAAACGACGTCAAAGCTATTATCGGGCATTAGATTAGTTTATTCCGGATCTTGGGCGGGCGGTTCGGGCCGGCTGATGTCCAGGCCCAGTATGGAGCCCGAGCGGATGCGCAGAGGCGTCACGCGGCGCACCGGCTCCACGTGCGTGGCTGCCGGAAGGGGCGCGGCGGGCCTGGGCGCCTCCGTTTGCGGCGGCGCCAGAACCGGCTCAGGCGGGCCCGATTCGGCAACCCGCGGTTGCGGCACGCGCGACTCCGCGGCCCGCTGCTCATAGAGCTTGGGCTCCGCGTTCCCCGAACGCATCGCCGCCAGAACGCGCCTCGTAATCTCGTCGACCATTTTCTCGATCGACGCATCCAGCGCCACGGTGACCGCTGCGCGCACATGTTCCGAGTCCACCACGGCTACAAAGGGGATTTCGGCCTTGGACTCCTGCACCGGCGCGGCAGCTCCGCCGCGGACCGCGGAAGCGCGATCCTTGGCGGCCGCTTCCGCGAGTGGCTTCACGGCGGCTACCAGCGCGCTGGCTTCGAAGGGCTTTTTCAGCGTGCCGTCCGCCGCAACCTGGCGCGCCCGCTCCTCATCGAAGGCCTCCAGCACCCCGGCGGTCAGGACCACCCGCACATAGCGGTGCCGCGGACTCATTTTGAGATATTGGCAGATTTCGTAGCCCGTCCGGCCCGGCATCACGGTATCGGCCACCACCACGTCCGGATCCACGTCATCCAGCCGGATCAGCGCGGAATCTGCGTTGCTGACGGTTACCACTTCGTAGCCCTCATCGCTGAGGATGCGCTCGCCCATTCGTTGGGCATGCGGACTATCGTCCACCAGCAGAATCCGGCTCATGCTTGTGGAACTTCGGGCGCGTTGCCGCCGCTGCCGGAAGTTTTTGCCGGCGCCGCGGCCGGCGTGGTGACCGGCGCGGTCGCAGGCGGGGGCGGGGTAGTCGGCGCAGGCGGTTGCGCGGTACCCTTCTTATCCGCAGGCTTATCCGCGGGTCGCGGCCGCCTTTTGACCGTGGCCGTTTTTGCCGGCTTGGGCTTCTTGGCGGCCTTCGCGTTGGCGTTCGCCGCCGTCGCCGCAATGTTTGCCGCAGGCGTGCCTTCGGTAGGCGCAGTCGCGGTCAGGCTGGCGTTGGCGGTGGGCTTGCCCGGCAGATTCGCGGATGGGTCGGCGGCTGGGCTGGCGACCGGAGCCGTGGGAGTCGCGGGAGTCTCCGGCGTGCCGGCTGCGGTAGCGCGCGCGTCCGGAGCCTTGTCCAGGATGTCGCGAGTGGTTACCGGGGTCAGGGTCACGTCGTTTGTCGTGGCCCCTGTGCCCCTGGCCGTATCCGGTACATTCAGCGGAATCGTGGGCTTAAATGCCTCCTGCGTAGGGTTGCCGGATTTCGCCGCGAGGGAGGTATCCGGCCGATCGCTGAACCCGCCCAGGACCTTACTCATCAGGCTGCGCTTGGTGCGGTTCTCCAGCTCGAACTTCATGCGCGCTTCGGCCACCGGATCGGCATCCGGCACCGGACGGCCCATGGCCTTCAATTGGTTTTTGGCTTGATCGGCGTAGGCGCTCAACGGGTAATCGCGAACAATCCGCGCGTAATCCGCCGCCTGCTGGTTTTCGTATCGGTCGCCCATCTGGTTATAGGCGTCCGCGGCTAACCACAGGGCATAATCCGCCTGGCTGTAGAGCGGATATTGGTTCACCAGATTGTCGAACCGGTTGGCGGCGGAGTAGTACCCGTTGCCGCCTTTCTTCTCGTAAAACAGGCCGGCAGTCATCTCGCCGGCAGCCAGCACTTCCTGGATTTTTCGCAACTTGTCGGCGGCCTCGGTGGCGAATGGGCTATTGGGCCATTTCTGCAGCACGTCCTTGCACTCGGCGTCGCCCAGGCGGGCGTGCACATTGTCGCGGTCCGGCTTGTCCATCTGCTGGTACTGCATATCGCAGATCTTGAACTGCGCCTCCGCGGCCTCTTCCATGTTGGGGTAGAACAGGATGAAGTCCTTATACTCGGCCTCCGCCTGCGCCATGCCGTGCGCCCCGCCTTCCTTCTTCCAGCTATCCGCCACGGCCAGCTTCGCCTTGGCCAGATATTCGCTGGTGTCGTAGGTGTTCATCATGGTCTGCAGAGTGAGCCGCGCGCGCTCATAGCGCCCGTGTTCAATGTCGTCGATCGAGGTATCGAAGAGCACCTTGTCGGGCTGCTGCGTATCCTTCGTGATGGGGTTTTCGTATTTGTGGGCACAGCCCGAACTGAACAGCAGAGTGGCGCCCACCCCGAACATCATCGCGTGACCAATCCGATTACGAACCATTATCGATTTTCCTCCCCGTAACAACTCAGCCGGGATCCATTCAGCACTCAATCAGGGTCGCGTGCGCCGCAATTTCGCGGAATTCCCGCACGGCCGCTTCCGGATCGGGACTGTGAAAGACAGCCGACCCTGTGACGATCCAATCACACCCGGCGCGTACCACTTCCGCCAGATTCTCCCGATGCACGCCGCCATCGATCTCGATGGGTAATGCTAACTTCTTTGCGCGCCGCATGACATTCAACGGGCGGACTTTATCGAGCACGTAGGGGATCAGCTTCTGACCCCCGAATCCGGGATTCACGCTCATCAGAAGCACGTAGTCCGCCACTTCGAGCACGTTTTCCAGCACCGCTACCGGAGTCGCGGGATTCAACACCACTCCTGCCATGGCCCCCGCCTCGCGGATCATCTCCAGCGTGCCATCCAGGTGGCGGCAGGCCTCGTAATGCACCGACACCGAATTGGCGCCAGCCTTCACAAATTCCGTACAGTAGCGCTCCGGGTTTTCGATCATCAGGTGGACATCGAGATGCAGCCGCGTGCACTTGCGAATCGATTCCACCACGGGAGGCCCGATGGTGAGGTTGGAAACGAAGTGGCCATCCATCACATCCAGGTGGAGCATGGTGGCGCCACCGCGCTCGACGCAGGCAATCTCTTCGGCCAGACGGGCAAAGTTCGCCGAGAGGATCGAGGGAACGATTTCAACCATTTACGGGTAATCCGATTTTATCACAGCGGCATAGAATCCGTCCCCCGCGTCGCGTCCCGGAAGCCTCCGCAGGGTATCGGCCACCAGCGCCGAGGGCGCCGCCGCCGCCACCACCTCTTCATTCTCCTCCGCTTCGAGCGAGCATGTGGAGTAAACCAGCAGCCCGCCCGGCGCCAGCGCCTCCCGCGCATGCCGCAGAAGGGCGATCTGTCGCGCTTGGAGGTCGGGTAGATCGGCGGGAGTGAGGCGCCACTTCGCTTCGGGATTGCGCCCCAGCGTGCCCGTGCCGGAACAGGGAGTGTCCACCAGAATGCGGTCGAAGCGCCGGGCGAAGGGCAGGGGGCGGGTACCGTCCAGCACCACCAGTTGGGCGCCCAGGCTCTTCATTTGCGCCAGCCGATGGTAATGGAGATCGCAGGCCGTGGCGCGGACGCCCACTTCCAGCGCTTGCGCCGTCTTGTTTCCGGGAGCGGCGCACAAATCGAGGAAGCTCTGGCCCGCCGCGAGCTTGAGCAGGGGCACAATGCTCTGCGCGCCGATATCCTGCGTGCGTGTCCCGCGGGCATACTTTTCGGGCTCCTGGAGCGTTGCGCGCGCGATCCCTTCGGCAGCTTCCGCGCCGAAGTGCCGCTCCCAACGGGCCAACAACCACTCGGGACACGACCACTCCACTTCGCGATTGGGCCAAGCCACCGGGTCGCGGTTCACTTGCCGCAGGATGGCATTGACGAAGCCCGCGGCCGACCGTTTGCGCGCGCGTTTCACCAGGTCGACCGAGTCGGTCACGGCGGCATGCGGCGGAATGCGCTCCAGGTAGCGAAGCTGGTAAATCCCCATGCGCAGCGCGACGCGGACTTGCGTGTCGAGCTTTGGCCGGTGCCCGGCGTAGTGTTCGATCAGGAAATCGAGCTGCGCGCGGTATCGCAGGACGCCGAAGACGATCTCCGACGCCAGCGCGGCATCGCGCGAATCGAGGCCGGCGGAATGCGCCAGCAGCAGGTCCGACGCCCAGGCTCCGGATTCCACACGGTGCAGGATGTCGAACGCGAGAATGCGGGCGGGAGCGGGCATGATCGATCAGTGTAGCGTTTCGAGAAGGAGTTGACCCGGACGGCGTGCCTCGATAGCGAGGGCTTCTACCCGATTTTGGCAGATCGGTGGCATGATGGATTCATGCCAAAGTCTCCAACCGGTTTTTCTTTGGCCATCGAATACCACCGCGAAGAGGATGGGCGCTGGCTGGCGGATATTCCTGCGCTGCCTGGCGTAACTGCGTACGGGAGAACGCGAAAACAGGCCACGGCGGCGGTGCAGGCGTTGGCGTTGCGGTTGATCGCCGACCGGCTGGAACACGGTGAAGCCGTGCCCGGCCCGATGAACGTCTCATTCATTGCCGCCTAAGAAACCATCGCACGGTTGGCCTTCTACGAAGGCGAAGCAGGCGCTCGCTGCGCTGCTGCGGGTCGGGTGGACCATCAAGCGCCAGAGCGGCACATCTCATCGGATTCTCTCACGGCCGGGGTGGCCGGACGTGTTGTTCGCCTACCACGACAGGGTCACGCTCGGCCCCACCGCAATGAGGGTCCTGGCAAAGAAGACCGGGCTGACACCGGAGGATCTCTAGTATTACTGGGTCATAAAAAAACATCCTGATGTAGAATTGTTTTGTGGGATCACGCCTCTCCGCGCCAGGCCCACAAGAGAAACGCTTCGCGGCATATATAGAGGGCCTGGCGAATGCCGCG